>LKMJ01001718.1_pt1 | contig 19622 bp, 20 predicted proteins | sample 643391 | NCBI WGS metagenome assembly LKMJ01 (sample SAMN04112250, study PRJNA286221) | soda lake metagenome | biome: soda lake; feature: Kulunda Steppe; material: water; isolation source: sample PL-Br10 brine of Picturesque Lake | place: Russia: Kulunda steppe | collected 2010-07 | reverse complement strand
GGGGCGTCATCTTAGCTAGTTGGCTTTTCTGGCAGTTCTCCTTTTCCTAGCATTTTTCAGCTCTTCTGCCTTGCCTGCCTTAAGGACATTGCTGTGTCCGCTCGCGTCTTGTAACAAACAAACAAACTCCACCAAATTAGGAAACAATTGTAGTACCCAGAGAAGCACTGTCACCATGTCCAAGGAGACCTCCTCAAAATTCTTTCTAACACGATCCAAAACTCTCAATCCCACTCATATTCCTTTATGAAGTTAAATCCCATGCTGCACTCCGGAACTACCGGAAATCCGAATTTGGAATTGCCGGAAATGAATGTGCAGATGCCCTTGCAAAATACCAATCATGCCATGGAAACAGCCTCCCAGCTGAAAGAACCATCCGCACTGCAGACCCTGGTGGCAATCCCTTCTTTAATAATAGCTGGTTAGCTGTTGAGGGAGTAGATCAGCAAGGATCTGGTACTGTAGCTCCCCAACATGGCCCTAGATTGACTTACCTTCCAGATCTCCAAGCCGCACTAAAATCACACATGCACTTGAACCATAAACTGGATTATGCAAACTCAAAAACAGGGTACTACTCATATTACCAGAGTCTGCCACACGCTCACAAAGGCATTAGCAACGCTTTTTGAAGCATGTCCAAAATTTCTCTCCAATTGAAGCGCAATGTCTTCTACTACCGCACAGGCACCCTTCTTAATTAGAAACATACTTTTCCGCTTTAAAATGTCCACCAGCTTTCAGTATCCACTCTGTCAACAATGAGAAAGTGCTCTCCATATTCTCTCAGGGTGTCGACATACAATCATCTTGGGTATGATCACTGAACGCCATAATGTTGCCTGCAGGCTCACCATGAAAGCCATCAGCAAAGGCTCTCTGGCAGGTTGTCTGGTCCATTTGGATGCCGGCAGCACAACCGTTTGGCCTAACAAAACCTTCAAATGCCTGAGAATGCTAATAACAGGACAATACCCAGCTGGTTTTTTTGGTGCTCGTCTATGTAGAGATAGACTCACCTCTAGTCACCCTGATGCCATTTTGGTCACCTTACCTACTAAAAACTAAATCGCCAACCACTCCTCATTTGCACCAGGTGTCACAACCAAGACAACCCAGCAGAGATGTACGCAGAGTCCACGAGCTACATATCAACATGAGGGAGATACACCTTGTTAAGTACTGTGAAGATACCCGGCCTGGACATCAATTAGAGACCTCTAAAAAAAACACGAGGTTCTTTGTAAGCGCTTGAAGGCCAAGAAAGTCATCCTTAGCATCATTATTCTTGGTGTGGGAGGCTCTATCCATACCTCACACACTTTAAATCACCTTAAAGAGCTCGGCCTTGATGTACAAAAAGCCCATAAGACTGCCCTTAAGCTACATGCGCATTCTGTGCTCTATGCACACAAACTGACAACTACTAGACGCGCTCTTGAAAAATCCAGTTCCTCTCAAGGTCTTGGTCTGGAGCAGGGGGCAGCTTGTCACCCTTTAGATCCTCACAAGCTCTTCCTTCTCCCTGGTAAAGGGGACTCACGGCTCTTCGGGCATGAGCCCGACGGCTCTTCGAGCATGAGGAAGTGTCTCATTTTCCTTAACTGATGCAGGGAGTGGTTTCACTGCCTACGTAGTTTTTTTCTTTTCTTGTAAACTTCAGACTGCTTAAATCATTTTCCAGCAAGATACTTCATAAGAATGCACAGGTTTCCTCTTGAAGTTCTAATCTAAAAGTAGTGTTTTTTGATCCCAGGGCATGGTCTCTGCGACAGGCACCTTTAAAGCTTAGTGTAAGATGGTAACCCTGCTTGCAAGCTTTCACAATACTTGAGCTTGGAAGGTGCGTCACGGAGACCGTGCCTAATGGGCCGCGGCATGAACCCTACTTTTCACAGCCAAATGTGTGGACACCACATCAGATCACCCACTGCACCAGATTACATGATTTTCGGTGTTTTGGTGCTCATGTGATAAGCAAACATCATTTAAAAAAATTCAAGTGAAAAGATCCAGCGGTTGGTGAGATGTGCATTCTGGGTAGTTTACCTGGAAAAATATCCAGCAAATGGGTGCCAAAATGGGACAAAAACTGACCCCCTCCAAACCTAGGTTTCAACATCCAATATCGATAAGCAACATAATAGAAGTATACTGTGGGGTTCTGAGGGTAAAAGGACCTCTGATGGGCCTGTGGTGAGGACGCACGTGCGCTATCTATGCCAGAATAGGCCAAGAAAAGAGGCTGAGCACCCACCTGGGCCACCATGGTCGTCTTCTTCACCCCAAATTTTGCCAGCAGCCAAGTTATTTGATAAAATTCAAGTTCAAGTTGAAGAGGATCATGCCCGGAATTATGGTCAGATAGCCCCCTCTGGGTTTTTTACGCTTATATTATATGTAGACATGTAGAGTTATATACCTTAGCTTGCTGGTTGATAAGCAGTAGAAGTTCTAAGTCGTCAGCTAGTCAGCGTAAGGCGTATTTCCTCCACTATCGCACAGGCAACCCCTTCAGTCGGAAGCATGCTGTCCACTTTAAAACCTTCACCAGTCTCAATGCCCCTTGTGTCAAAAGACAGACAGTGCTCTACACGTTTTATCAGGTTGTCGGCACCAGGCAATCTCCAGTCAGATTACTGAGCGTCACATTAGACTTATTATGAAAGTTATTGCAGCAGGCTCCCTAGGGGGATATTTCGGTCAATTTAGTGTGGCAGTGAAAACTGTCTAGTATTACAAAATATTCAGATCCCTGAAGAATCATCCAACAGAAACTTCCCTGGATGGCCTTTTCCCCGACGCTTCCCTATCAAGCAAAAACTCACTGCTAGTCTTATGCCCTAGTATAAAAAATGCCTAATAAGAACAAACAAGCACCCGCTGCCCACCCTAGGCACGCATTAAGAAGTAGGGCAAGGTGCAGAGGGGATGGGGGGATTTTGGCGTCAGCACCAGCAAATCTTCCTTTGCCCAGGGTCCGGGGGACTTTTGTCAGCTCACTCCCAACCAGCAGTGCATCCATCTTGTGGAAGGCAAGTATTGCGACGATACCAGACCCAGGAGCCAACTCGAAGCTGCCAATCAACAGCACAGCATGCTTTGTCAGAACCTGTGGCGTGCCGCAGGCAAAGTTAGCCTTTCATACCATCCTTCTGAGAGTAGGTGGAACTAATTGCAGGCTGCACATTCTGGAGCCTTTCAAGTACCTCGGTCTCAATTCTCAAAATGCTACCGACTTTTGCCACCTCTCATCATCATGGTCAGGAATGGGGCACTGCTAGTCTCTTGCCTGATCCCCATTGGTTTCTTTTCTCTTCTTTGGTGTCTCCCAAACCGTGTGACCCAGTGGAGGGGTCACGCGGTGTCTTGACCCTAGCCTAGGGTCTAGGGCCTAGGTGACCCCTTTCCCTTCATTGATGTAGGGAGTGTTTTCACTGCCTACATCTTTTCTTTCTTATACATGGTTTGCCTGCAAGGGTTTTGGCAGGCTGAGAGTCCGCTGCATACAGAACAGCCTCTGGACATAACCATAACAGTCCACACAACACCCTTCATGCTCTAAATACAGCGATAGCTGCATTATCAATCGCTCAAGTATTCAGCCAACCAACTCCAACCGATTGAACACACAGTGCAGTGCACTTCTAGCTGCAGCACTTACCTGGTGTGACAGGTTGAAGGTTTGCAAAAAGGGCCTTTATTCAAGAAGTGCGGCTGCTAGCCTAATGTTCTGGCATGGAAAAGTAGACATACCATGGGAACCTGAGGGAGGAAACAGACTCTGTTCGCAGACGCATAAGTCCTGAGAGAAACCACATGTGGTTGGAATTTAGTGGAAAAAGGAGTTGTTGTGGTTCCTGGTCACTGTTTCAATTAGTAGGGTGTGGGCATAAAGTCTGAATTGTTTTGCCTACACAAGCAGCCAGCCGGACTTCACCCCAACAATGTTGGCAACAGCTTCTGTGAAGCCTGTCCGTAGATGACCTTTGCTCTTGTTCTAGAGCAGAAGCTATCTTCATTCTGCATAAAACCCCATATAAGCAACATATAGGCTCTTCGCCCTTCGCACTGTAATGTTCACCTTGTTGGCGTCAGATATTGCTATGACAAATGACCAATAACGACTGGCAAGAGCGACCTGACAGCATTGCAATTTTAAACCCATACTAGCATGAAGGTGCAACAAAGTGAGCTTGTGCGATCCTAACTGGAGCAATGGGGATCATCTAGAAATGTCACACTGAGCTACCCCTCAGCAAGCTTGGCCTGGGCCGGTGCTTTCACACCTAGCGATACATTCATGATTCAGAGAATATTCAACTATTTAAAAGAAGTACAGAACAGGCTACACCAGCAGGAAACCTAGAAAGTGAGAGGATTTAAAGTTGGTGCAAGCACCAGGCAAAGTCCCACCATCAAACTAAAGAGAGGTACGTCATTGAGATTTAGAAGGGTTGTTACGAGCCATGTTCTGAATCTCCATCTGTTTTTCGCTCCAGCCTTCTACTTGTGTTAATGATCTTTGTCGTGTATTGTGTGTTGATTATAGTTTAATTTTGAAACTTTAAACCAATCAAGGCCAAGTTTACTGAAGGGTAGCTCGGGATGACTTACATAAATGGTCCCCAGCGCTCCAATTGCATTGCTGTGCTAGAATGCATGCTGTGCTAGTAGTAGTTTTTACCAAACCTTTCAGCAGATGAACTCTGACCTTGTTCTAGACCAGATGCTATTTCTATACTGCCAGCCAGAAAGCAGACTGGCCATCAAAGCGACATGCAGGCTTGTACACCCTTCACGTTGAGATGTGCACCTCGTTGAAGTCAAACATTGTGATGACAATCAACCAGAGCAACAACTGGAAAGAAGAACTGAGCAGCAAATAAGATTGAAACACGCCCTTGCAAGGATTTAGCAATTGCTCAGCAATGCCACATAGTGAGCCTACACACCATCCTGATTGGAGGACCATGCATAAAAGTCAGATTGAGCTACCCCTCAGGAAGCTTGGCGTAAACCGGTGCAAATTTACTTTGAAGTAAGGAACTTACACTACACCTAAACACCCATTCTATGGTTTGACGCAAGTCATAGATATAAGTGAAGTTTTAAGTAACACAGACAGATCTCTAGAGCACGTGCTTCAGAACCCTCCTGACCCCCACTAATGAACTTCTTCCTAGTTTAATGGCCATTACATGGGTGGTGTGTTCCTGGTGCTTGCACCAGATGTAAACCTCTTCCTCTGTCCACGCAAACAGGGGTTTTCCTGTTGGTGCAGTCTTTTATCTTGTCTTTTCTTCTAGTATGCATGCTGTGCTATAGTACTAGCTATACACGCATACCTGCATTTAACTATGCATGCCATGCTATAGTAATAGCTAGGCATATGTATGCATGTATATATTTAAGATAACTATGTTCAGTAGCTCTCATTGCTCAACGCTCTTACAAATTCTAACTTTATGCATGCATAATTCGCGTATACGCGATTACGTAATTAGACATGGTTCAGTTGGTAGGGCTGATACAAATTCACTAGGTACATCACGATTTCTGAAGTAATAAAAAGTAATTTATACACCAAACATTCAGGGACTGTTCCTTTGTCGTCTTCAGACGAATTCTTCAAGCGCCTGGCGCATAAGCTCGCTTGCACAATTAAGGACATTCAAAATAGACTCTCATGCTTTCAATCGGGAAAGCTTCGCCTGTATTGACGTGTTATCAAAGGTGTCCTCATGCAATCACAGCTTACGCTGCACAACCTAATAAGTCAGATGACAGCAGGGCTACTATACAAGACAACCCCATCATACGTGCTAACAGGCAGATTTTCAGAGAGCAGGTCAGTGCAGTGATTGGCTGCGTGTTTTGTCTGCTGCATATGTCACATGTCATGGGCGTCTGCCAGGACTCGTCCGTGACTCTGTTGCTACAGTTGAACAGTGCCAGGTGCTATTTTGCATTGCATCCTAGTGGCCTTTCAAAGTCTCTTTCATTCAAACTCAGTTAATTTATGCGTCCAGATGCCAGCACATTCCTTTTGCATGAACTCTGCATGAAATGATGCTGGAGATGTCTATCATGCTGCATGGATCACTGAATTAATGTAAGCATATCCTAATTGTCAAGTCCATGAAATTACCCTCCTGGCCTTGGGTGCTTGCATGCATTTGTTGATGGCCTCTTGTATGCATCCCAGGACTACCTCGCGACAGAGCAAAGCAAGCAACGAGCTGACTGGGCGCGCTCAGTTCGGTCTGCCACAGGGCGTGAGAGGCAAACGCTTTGGCGCCCTGAGCTCGACCCTCCAGCCGTTTTATCGCAGGTGAGGCTCTAGCCCACATTGGATGATGGCATTGGTTAGGCTAGGTTACATAGCTGTAACCGCCAAACGATGGCAGCTGAGCTGAAACCTAGAAGGCCTGTAACCTGGACCTTATCTAAAGTGGCGCAAGCACAAAAAAAAAGGTAATGTATGGAAGCTAGAAGTTTTGGTGAAAAGCGAAACTCAGAGTCAAACTAGAAAACAGGCTCGAAAGAAATGATGGCATTGGCCTACAAGAAAATTAAGAACAGCAGCAATATGGAGGCCCTCTCACACTGTTCTTCTTGCCATGACTCTCAATGAGCTTTGTGACATCTTTTGCTCGACAAAGCAAGGACCTGACACTCATGAGGGTTCCTGCCACTTGCCATCAGCATAAGCGGCCAACTTTTTCAAGGCACACATGGATAAGCTTAGCATTCCCCATGATTTATTGGCATATTCTTGTGAGCTCTTGATGCTTAACCCTGGCGTAAATTTATCTTAACATGTAGAAAGGATGTTCGCACAGTACCCTGCTGGGTAGAGTTGACTCTGTTGCAGCGCACATCCTTTGCATGTAATGAGCAAGGCGAAGTGAATGGCAAGCTGGTTGCATCATGGCTCAAATACAGAGACTAGGAGGGGCCCTTTTTTGCAGTGCTTCTGTTGTGTGAAGTGCATGCGGGGTTTTTATCGTCTGCAGGTCACAATTGTCCTCATAAGCCCAAGGAGGCCGGTCACGGCAGGCACTGTAGCTAGAGCATGCAGGTATTATTTCCCTAGCTTCAGCTTATCTGTGTTGAAGGCTCCTGCTCCTGTAACGGTGGCTCTCCTGTAAGCTAGCTGTGGTGCATAAACAACTGAACAGGAAGCTCCCCCAAGTCCAATGAACAGCATGATCTAGAACAAGCGAGACCTGAGTTGGGGGTAGATCTCTGCTGCATTCCTAAGTCAGAGCAGGGATACTCGACCATTGAACTAGAATTAGCATGCACAAGCTTTCCTTGGCCAAGAGTTTCATTGATTGCTCAAGAAGCTCAAAACACAGCATTCATCAGGGACCTGGATTGTCTGATTCCTTGTGAATACTGTTTCCTTGCAAATGCAGTGCATTTGAAGTGCTGGACATGAGAATTGTTGCGCCCCGCTGCAGTCACTTATCCAGGTAGGCTAAATTCAAACCGCCAAGCATCTAGTTGGAGAGTGTGTCATGGAATGCACCCCGAGGTGCGGAATTGAGCTGATCTTAGTGGCACTCTGTGCCTGGTAGAATGGACAAGGCAGGTTAGAACCCGATTGAAGTCAACATTCTTGTATGTCAATGTTTCACCATGGGACGCACTAGTCAGGCAAGAGCATTAAAGAGGTCTTGGCTGTCGACTTGTGTTCTCAGGCATGCTCTGGGCTCGAGTAAAGGGGCGCAGTACATCCTCCACAGCACCCGTACATTTGACACTATTTCAGAAGCGACCTTTGATTGTGATCTGACAGTGGCATTCACACGGGTGCGTCTGTGCAGTATGAATTGCACCGAGAAAATTTGTGCGCTGAATTGGCTGTGGCATGTATGACTTGCATGTGCATCTGTTTGCATGCCCTTCCCCTGTGTGGGGTGGCAGTGGCCAGGCCAGCGTTGCGTCTTGCCAGGCTGCTTTGGTACATCAACCTGGATGCAAACATGTTTGATTACTCCCATCTTTTAGAGTCTAGCTCATCCAAGGCGCTCTATGCTTTCTGGCGACACGCACCTCGTGTAAGAGCAGAAGGCAAGCATTTTAGGTTGCATGCAGTGCTTGTTGCATTACCTCAACAATCAAGAATCTGCCTTGCTAGCTTGACATCAGCGCTCATTGCCTTACCTCAACAATCAAGAGCCTGCCTCGCTAGCTTGACATCAGCGCTCATTAACTTACCTTAACATTCAAGAGCCTGCTTTGCCAGCTCTACATCAGGGCTGACTCTTCATGGCAGACTTAAAACGCTTTGAACGTGAATTTTGGCATGCAGAAGGGCGTGTCCTTATTGCGAATTCTTTTGTCTGCAGTGGGTCAAAGGGCAAGGCCTCCCATTCTACGACCTCACAGCCCTTATGGAGCATCCTCTTGTAAGAGAGTTAGTTTCAGCAAAGGCCAGTACGTCAAGGGAAGCCCTCAGCAACAGCAGCAGTAAAACTGCTAGTAGCAGCACATCCGAGGGCAGCAACAGCATAGGAGAATACAGGGTCTGCAATGGTGATAGAAGCAGTAGCAGCCGCATTAGCAGGGAGGGTAGCAAGTTGCTCAATGGTGGAAGTCACAGCAGCAGTGCAGCATCAAGCCAAGGTGTCCGGATCGCGCTTGTCTTTGGAGTGAGTGCTGTTGCCGCGCACCCACACATGCGCCTTTACTTTGCGTATTTGCATAGCAGAATGGTAGACAGGGATGCCAGAAATTTGTGCAGATTTTTGTCTGGCCATACCTATGACAAGATTTAAATGCAGATTATATAATGGAAGGAAATGTGTGCATGTGCTTGCAGAGGGAAGATCTTGGAATGTCTGATGAAGAAGTACAAGCATGTGATGTGGTTTGCTCAATTCCCATAGGAAGATTGCAGGTATGCAAGCCCTGATACCTCCCTGATTGCCTCAGCCACAGCTTGGACCAAGGTCCTATCTGAATTCCTTTTCCAGCCAAATTTAGCTGCCTTGCGCATAATGCTGCTTGTGCGTCAATGCTGACTCAGAGCACCTGACCCAGCTGTCAGAACACGAGCGGGGTCATGGCTTGGGCCAGGTGTATGCTGCTGTACAGCAGAAGCATCATACGGTTAACATAAGAGCTGTGCCGTGAGCAGGCACGGCTCCGTCAAACCTGCATATCCTTGTCAGCACAACGGCAAATGGAATGGGATGGTCATGAGTGATGATGATGCATCACGTATGCACCATATTGAAAGGGTGCTCCGACTGCCTTGCTACTATGATTTTTTGGTGAGCAAGGTATGATCTAGACTGCCAAGTCTTTCTGCCTCGCTTCTGATTTGCAGGAATCATTAAGTTTAAGCCACGCGGTGTCCATCAGCCTGTCCTCGCTCTTCCAGCATCGTACCGTCGCCCTTTCTAAATGAGCAAACCCTGGTCCGATTTTCGTCGTGTCTACTTCCTCAACACCAATTCATGCATGTTGCTAAGTGCAAATGATTACAGGGAGCGCACTAGCAGCGCTCATGTGGAGACTTATACAGAGCTGCAGATTCCTTGATCTTCATTGAGTCTGTAAACCTTATGAATCCATTCTTAGCTCAGATGCAAATCACATTGGGTGGGCCTCCCTGATGTGTGGACCGCTCCCGCCCGTCCTCTGGGACTCGACCACCTCCCCTTCATAGCTGCAGGCAGCGTTGCACAAAAGGTAGGTGTGATCAAGCTTATAAAGCTGACACCCAAAAGCCAGACACTCCTGTTTGGTAGCGCTGACTGGCCATGCATACGCAGCAAACGGAATTTCGTCATATGTTGCAGGGGTGCGCATGCTTAAGGAATTAAGCAGTCAGCTTAACTGTGTTGCCTAAAATAATGCAACAGCCACAACTGACCCTTTGTTTTGTTGGGACGCCCCTTTGAAGTGCTTGATGGGCTCCCTGCGCTCTGATTGCCCTGCGTCCTCCTGCAGAACCGCACATAGAAGAAACAAAGATAAAAAACTTAATGGTGATCATACTTGAGCAGTAGCAGCAAGACATACAAAAGTGCAATGGTTTTGCTGTGATTCGGCGACTAGCTCGTGCGTGAGGCAAGACGCATCCCAGACAATCTTCTCGGCCCTGTCCTGGCTATGGTGGTGCACACGCCTGCTTGCCAATTGCAGCCGCAGTTTTGGCTGCATTGAGCTCCGCTTCTGGCAGTCCATGCTCCTGGCTACACTTGGCAAACTCTGGGTCAAAGGTCAAACCTGCGCAAACATTGTGGCATGACTTCTTAAGCTCGGCTATGCTATTCCAGATCTTGATTTACCCTATTGCATTGCCAGTGACAGGACAAACCGGCACGTGCGGTCTCATCCTTGTGGCGGGGCTGGTATTCAGAAGGCGGGTAACTGGTCTTCTCAGGCTGCATGTGTGCACAGCGATTGTTTTGTGCAGCTCAGGACCCATGCATACACAGGTTGCCTTGACGTGCACGCAAAAATTAATGCCGTGACTCACCAGATTCTGCGCATTCACATCCGTCGCAGACATCTTTGGGCTTTGGGCACAGGGCAGATTCTGAGTATCTTATTCGAAATTCCTTATTAAATTTAGTTTTGACCATAGGAGAGGGGAATTAAAGGCCGAAGATAAAGAACTTCCTTACTTCAAAAATAAGAGTTGTGGTGTGTGCTCGGGAGGCCGATCATACTGCACCTCCTTTCCATTTCCGTTATTCGTAAGGTAGATTGCTGCACCTCTCCAGGGCTCTTTCCAAGGTTCAAGTTTGTGGCTCCCCAATTTTTCTAGGTGTGAAGCCCCGCTGTTTTTCTTGAACTTCTCTGTGAGCATCTTTTAGTTTTTAATTGAATCTTTTAGCTTTTAATTAAATCCGTTTTGGTGACCTCTGCTTTCAAACACTAACTTCCTTACCCTTCAGTCTGGACTGAGGCCCTCTAGGCCCTCTAGGTTTCAGCTAAGCTGCCCTCGTTTGGCAGGTACAGCTTTGTAACCTAACCTAACCTAGGTTTCAGATCAGCTGCCCTTATGCAGCGGATACAGCTTTGTAACCTGACCCAACCTAACCTATGAAGGTAAGGTTTCAAGGCTGTATCCGCCGAAGCCCCGGACCAGTTTTTGCAATAAGTCAGGGCTTCAGACATTGGCTGCCACTGGCAGTGCCGCCCTTGAAATGTGAAACGAGTCGATTCTGCCAGCAATTACAATCCTTGCGGTTTCCACTGAGGGAGAGCCTTGTAAACCTTGTTTGCACTGAGGGAGAGGTTTGCAACTGGTGCAAGCACGGCGGGGATAATGCCTCACCATGACAAGAGTAGTCTGTCAGAGACGGACAGGAAAGACTTAACCAGCAGGGATAACCCCGGTGGCATATGTTAAGGGAGAGGTGTCCCCTGGTGCAAGCACCACCAGGGAAAGGGGACTAAAGTAAGTTTGCCAACAGTGCTTAACAGCTGTAAAAAGATGGGAAGTGGAAAGGAATCAAATGAGCATCAGTGTACACACCTCATCCAATGGATCTGTCTCCACAGGGTGGAGAATGCTAGATATTAAGTACTCCACAACAAGGGCATGAAGCAAGAGGCTGTCACCTTTGGTCAGCCCGGCATTTTGGAAGTGGGTGACTGCCATTTTAGCAACATCAAGAAGTAGACACACTCTCAAATATCCTCCCAGAGACTAGACGGCATCTGCCCACCCTGCTGCTGCACCCCAGGATTGCCTCCTCCCATCGCCTGTTGCATCTGAAACATCTGGAGCATTTGCTGCATCTGGGGATGAGCTTGTTGCAACGACTGCTGCTGTTGGGCTTGTTGCTGCTGTTGCTGAGCTTGCTGCTGCTGCTGCTGCTGCTGCTGCTGCACTTTTATCTGGGCCCGTTGGGCGAACAACTGCTGTAGCAGCTGAGGGTTGTGTTGAAGATGCTGGAGCAGCTGAGGGTTCTGTTGTAGCTGCGGGAATTGCTGCACCAGACTTGCAAGCTTTTGTGGAGATAACCCCGTCTGCTGTGGCTGCTGCTGCTGCTGCTGCTGCAAACCTCCTGTCCTCGCATCCTCAGCACCTGCAACCGTGCCTGGCATGAGCCCAGCCAACGAGGGCTGCTGTGCTGGAAGTGGCACCTTGCCCATTGCTGCTCCTGGCTGAGAGTTCTGCTGCTGCTGCTGCTGTTGAACAAGCATTTGCTGCTGCTGCAGCAGCAGCTGCTGCTGGGTGGCTTGCTGAGCGATCCGCTGCTGCATTGCTGCCTGCATTGCGCAAAACAGTTGTAGAACTCAGTGCGCATGCTCACACATGCTAGCGTGGATGTACGAGCAAAATGACACATGCTAGGCATGAGAAGAACAGCAGCATATGCACATCTTGGGTGCAAGAAAAATCTGCTATTGCCAGGCCATGCCGCATGAGATGGGACAGGTGCTAACAGAGGTTGTGATGGAGGCCATGCACCACAGCTGAGCAGACCCAGACAGAGCAGAGCGCAATCCATGTGCTTCACTGAGGCAACCTGCGCACCCAGAAGTAGCCCAATGAAGTGCAGGGCAACTTTCCTTCAGTGAATCATATGCCCAGCGCACAGCCAGCCCATGCCTTGCAGAGCCCACCCCATGCATGTGCGTGAACGTGCACACACAGGCAAGCTGGCCAAGCTGTGCAGCCTCGCAGATTCCATGCGCTCCAGGCTGCAGCCAGCCTGTCCGGCTATGTGTGCTGCTTGAAGTCCAGCTTACATGAGCCGCCGCCTCCTCAGGCAGTAGCCAGCCCGTCCAATTTGTTCCAGACCCGCGCGCCTCCAGCCTGGGCCCCAGCTGCTTTGCATGTGTGGAGGCAGTTGTGGCTGCGGTCAGGGCGGTCAGGGCAAGCAGCAGAGTGTGTAAGCTGACTGTGAGCTGTGCTCACTGCAAACAGGCGAGGATGCAACATCAGAAGGAAATGCGGACGTACGTGTATGCACAGGCGTTCACACACACACACACACACACACACACACACACACACACAAAAAGTGTGCTCGTGCACCACATGAATAAAAACAAACAGATGATTCAACAGCGACATTGTGGTCCAAAGGTCTGAAGATGGCCTGCGCCAAGCTGCCTTTAAGGCGAGGCGGCTGAGCAAGCACAGTTCGCCAAGGGCGCTGAGAACCCAACCCCAAGGTAGGTTCCTCTCTCTGGTGTCGGATGTCGATCAGGCTAGGTCACCGGCAGTGTCAGATGTTCGATCAGGCTGTAGGTCGCCGGCAGGGCGTCCCCATCTCATCCTAGGGACGCCAGCAAACTAGCGAAGGTGGCGCATAGTCCAGAGCCAAGGCTGATGCGCAGCGGCATCACTCGCACAAGCCATGACTCAAGACAGCCTCCTCTGGTAACAAAATAGAGGGTCAAGACGACCTCCACTGGTATTAAATTCACTAGAAGGATGCGGTGCACGTGGACCCCTGGCGCCACCAGCGCACTGCTGCTGCAGCATTGCTGTTGCCCACATAGCCCAGCAGGTCCAAGCACAGCTGCAGGTCAGGAATCGGGCACATGTCCATGCTGACTCACACATACACACACATACACACATCCTGCTGGCACACAATATCCGTGCCTGCATGCTAGACCTTGCTTGCCTAAGCATGTGCCAATCCATCATGAGTGCAAGCATTGTCCCACCCTCGCCCAACACTCGCCTGGCGCCGTTTGAGCTGCACCTCCCACCACCCACCCACTACGTGCCCACCTCAACACTACGCACCCACCCAACACCCATTTGTTGACACACACCCTTTGAGACCCCCCTTGACACCCATTCAATGACAAACACACACCCTTTGAGACCCCCCTTGACACCCATTCAATGACAAACAAACACTCTTTGAGACCCCCCTTGACACCCATTCGTCGACAAACACACACCCATTCGTTGACACAAACACACGCACCCTTTGAGACCCCCTTTGACACCCATTCGTTAACACCACACACACACTGAGAGACCCCCCTTGACACCCATCAATGACAAACAAACACCCTTTGAGACCCCCCTTGACACCCAGCCTGCATGCACTCCCTCGCCCACAGCTTGCCTTGCGCCTTTCCTGCCTCCAGCTCCTCAACCTCCACCTCCTCAGGGTTGGGCTGCAGCGGGTTTGGACCATGCGCGCGTGCCTTCTGCGCGTACACCTCCCGCAGGCCCACATGCCGCCGGCACTGGCGAGCTACAAGAGACCCTGGGCACAGGCAAGAGCAAAAGCTGTGTGTGCAGGGTTGTGAAAGTGCGGTAGACAGTACAATGTACGATTAGGACGGGACAGCACTGTTTTGATTTTCACCGTATTTTAAATATTTTGGACCTTCTAGACGGTAAAATACGGTTCGATGTACGGTTTGGTCCTGGGATTTGGGGCCTGTATCAAAAGCAGCCTGTGCACCCCTCTCTCGCCAGCAAAAGCCCTCCCCTGCTGCACCATGCACAGCACAAGCACCAGTGGCCTCTCCATGGTGCCATGCCAAGCTGCAGGAGCCAAGGGATGCCCCTGGATGGCAGGAGTGGCCTCATTTGCATGCGCATAAGCATATGCGCGCCGTGCTCCCTCCCTGTTTCACCCTTGCTTCACCGGTGTCGTCTCCAGAATTCTTGCTTGTGCATGTGCGGGCAGGCCTATGCCAAGGCCTGATGTGGGGGGAGCCCTCAAGCTTAGGGGAGGGCCTGTCAGGATACTTGGGGAGGGCGGGCTCGGCCCCGCCAAGGCCTGCTGTACTCGTTTCCCATTATTTTGCATCAGGACGTTTGTACAATATATTTGAAGCAATTTTTTTGGGGGGGCGCCCCTGAAATCTAAGCTGCAAGCCCTTGCAAGCACTCTGACAGGGCCAAGCTGGCAGACGGTGCCTCTGCACTGGTCGAGTTGCCACTCCATCTCTCTCCTAGCCATTTTTTTTTACAATTTTTGATTAAACCGTACTGTCACCATACCGTTTAGACAATCAGAATTCTTTAAGACGGCGTGGATCCACAACCCTGTGCGTGTGTGAAGCTGTCCATGCACATGCGCTCATTAGCATGGGCATATACTTTGATGATGGTGTCAATGGAGCTGCCTATGGCAAGAAAGCTGTGATGATTGCAAGTCACTTTGCCCACCATGTATCAAAGGTCTGAAGACACACACACACACACACGCTCACACATCAAAGAGCGAACGCACACACATATGACACTTAGGCGTACATACAACACACATTCACACAACGCACTCATGCACACCAGACGGGCCCACTTACCCGTCACAGCGCTGCTGCTTGCCACGCGGATAACATTCCCGCTCGTGACGCTCGCCCCGCGCTGCTGCCGCTGCTGCTGCTTTTGTTGCTGCTGCTGTCCCTGCCTAACGGAGCCAGAGTAGCGGACAGCTGGGCTGCGAACGAGTGGCTTGCCTGTGTGAGGCATTGGCTCCTGCAACAAGTAGGCATGCCAGGCATAGTGTGAGGCGTTATGAGGCGTTGGCTTGGTTGTGTGAGGCGTTGGCTCCTACGCCAGGTAGGTGCGCCGCGCCCAATTCTGGTGTTCACAGCTGCTGCGAGGCTGCCGGCACTTTGTTGGCTGGCAGCTTGTGCTCTGGTCATGAGTGCCTCCTTGTGGTGGACACTCAAATGCTCAGGACCAGGGAGCAGAATGGCAGCTTGCGCTCTAGCCACATGTGCTGAAACCGTGAGGACTGCTGAATGTGAGGGATGGGATTCAAGATGAGTGCGCAAGGGGATGAAAGATTGAGAAGCTTATCTCCACGCGTCTTGGGTACGGCCAGACCACGCATGGCCCCCACACCTGCTTCACGGCAGCTGCAGCTTGTGCATGCTTTTGGACACGTGCACTGGCGCGCGTGCGTGCAGTTGCGGCTGGGGCCTCTTGCTTGGACTGCCACTGGCCAGCAGCTGATGCGAGGGAGGACAGCAGCTTGGGTTTCCTGTGAATATGCGCGCATGTATGCATGGGCATGTGCGTCCGTGTGCATGTGTGTGTTCATGCGTGTGTTCATGTGTGTCTGTATGTGTGTACATGCGTGTTGCGCATGTGTTTGTGTGCGTGTGTTTGTGCGTGCGTGTGTTTGGTCGTGTGCGCGCGCGTGTGTGAATGTATGTGAATGTGAATGAGTATGTGTGTGTGCGTGTGTGTGTGCACGCGCGTGGCTTGCGCTCATGCAGGCCTGCAACAGCACTATTTGTTCCACAGTTGCGGGTGCGTCAGCAGCAGACAACTGAGTGCTGCTGAACCCATCCACACAACAATGCAGACATCTCTGAGCATGTGGTTTGTGCCAGCTTTGGTGCTGCTGTGATGTCCTACATCGCACAGCTAAGCCTCATGCACCATTCACCGTGAAAGTCGCAGCATCTCAGAAATACTTCTGGAAGTCTCTGTGCACAGCAGGAAGTGGTCATTGTGCACACAAAAATGGTAGTGCGCCACGACAGTCGTGCGTTGTTTGGCTTTGTGTCCTGCATTCATCGCACATGCCCGCGGCACCTCCCTGGCCTTGCTGCCATGCAGCGCGCGAGAGCCATGCGAGAGCCCCGGCCAGCCCGTGCGGCGTCCAGCTTTGAAACCCACAAGCAGCGCCTCTGTGACAGAGGGCCTGCGTATGGGCACCGGTGAGGCAGCGCCCGCACGCGCAGAGGCACTGCAGTGGTGCCCCTGGGGCTTTAAGCTGCAGCCTTTCACAGGCGCAGCCCAAATGGCGCGAAGAATCATACATGGGGCGCGCACTGTGCAGCCGCATGTGCGCGCACGCTCTCACTTGGGCTGGTGCACGTGGGCCAAGGCCTCTGCAGTGGCCATCACTCGATCCAGCTCCTGGACGACGGCACACCTGCGCGAGCGGGGCGCAACATGCATGCCCACGTCGCTTGGGTGACAGCAAGTCGTGCGCGTGCGCACATGCGCTCATGGACGGCAGTCACTCACGTGAACCCGAGAGAATACGACTGCTCTTGCACTGAAAAGCACCCCGAGTACAATTGACAAGGCGCAGCAATGGATGAGCGAGCAATTGGGGGTTGGAATGAGGAAGATGCTTTTTTTGTAGCGGCAGCTGCTGCTAAGTCATTGACACGGTCATTGAGCCTTGTCAGCACAGGACAAGCACACATGTATCCATCATCACATTAGCACAGGGGTGGGCAGGGAGCCAGGATATAGATTCTTCCAGCCGCTGCCTATGGTCAAAAATGCATAAGGGGTAGCTGACACAGGCCCTGGGTGTGGCACAGTGCCAGACACTGCAGAGCAACTGTTTGCTTGGTCGTGCGGCATCCTTTTCTGATGGGGTGATGCATTGGCACTCGAGCATTCCAGCATGATCACACCGTCTAGGAAGTATCAGTGTTGTTCTGTTCTAGGCTGGGCAGAAGGGGCTGTGCCTCACAGCCACAGCCATCACACACATCCCTTATGTGTCATGCCTCCGCAAGTAAAAACCTGCATGCCCCAGTCTCATGCCATCGACATGCAGACCAGCAGCACTCCGGTCTCATCAGCCTAATGACCAAGCTGACGCAAGCACCTAATCTTGTGAATCCGAGTCCAGCATGAGGCACGGCGCGGCCGGCCACCAGACAAGCCTCCCCTCCCCTTGCTTCTCCTTGTCACACTCTGCGTCAGCTCGGCGGCTCTCAGACAAGGCTACTGGCCCTGCCTTTTGCCAGAAGCTTGGCAGAGTTCCAGACAAAACGGGACCATCTCGGCTGCCCATGATGACAGGAATATAACCATACATTCACCCTCACCATCCCGGCGGGGCACTGGCCTGCATGCGCCATCGGTGATGGCCCATCATGCAAGCGCGCCTGGTGCAACCATCTGGACCATCGCCTGCTCCAGGCCCCAAACAAGGCGTTCTCCAATGCCCACAAGGTTCCTTCCAAATCCTTCAATGCGTCAAGTTCATGCCTGCCACCACCCTTGTCAGTCAGCTTGCCGCAGGCGCGCCCTGCGCCATGTGCGTGTACACCCCTACCTGCGTTCGGCCTGGGAACAGCGCCGAGGTTTGTGCAAGGGCGCCAGCTGGCAGTCGGTGCGCGGGTGCTGGGCAGCGTGCTGGAGACTTGCGGTGCTCATGCTGAGTGGTGGGATGCTGCCCGGCTGAGCTCCAGCTGGGTTGTCAACCTCAGGTAAGGGGTGTCGGGGGCTGGTAGCCATGCGGCTGGGCTTGGTGAAAATCTTATGCTCAGGAGAATGCGAGCAAGGACAGGAAGGGTAGCTGGGTGCGCTTGCCGCAAGGCCTTGTGGGATGTGCTGCGTGTTCAGGGCTCCGCGCGTTAACTAGCCTGGCAAATAAGGGGGGCTGTCACTCAATCCTGCTTGAGGTTTTCCTCAGTGTCCTCAGCGTCTTCGTCGTTGAAAGCTGTGAATACAAACAGCGCCACCACCTGCATGCAAGCAAGGCAGACGTGTGAACTTGCTTCCATGACACACGCAAGAACAGGAAGGCAGGGCAGGCTGCAACAAGGAGGCTGAAGCCAGGGGATTCCACGTTCATGCACCAATCTAAAGAGCTGCTGACGACAGTCTTTAGCGACTTGCGCCAGTGCAACACCCACAATGTTAGCAACAATGACAGCAAGAATCCCTCCAACAGTTGTACGCTTCTCGGGGCTAGGGATACCGATAGTGACCTCGTACAAGGCTGCGTGAAATCATCAGCATGGGAGGGAACCAGGTGAGCAATGAGGCAATGAGGGAGGTACCATAAAGAACTTCAGGAGTACGTGCAACTGCTGCAGCAAGGTATTGAGTCCTGGCCTTGCAGGGCATTGTTAGTGCACGGTCAGAACACGAACTCCGCAACATCGCATGGCTGCGTTGCACATGTGAGCACTCAGGGGCAGGTGTCTTTTGCCAGTCGGCAGTCTGCCAGCAAGCTGAATTTTTCCTCACAAACATCACTCACGATCTAGGTACGTGTATGCGCTGGCAACGAAGGTGGCAAAGGGGGCACAGAACATCAACGAGCTGTAGATGCCCAGCTTGATCAGCGAACCAAGCTGCCTTTTCTCACTCTTGCTCTTGCTTCCTGTTCTCAAATCTACAGGTGCAGGGACGGCGGGGGCTGCTGCAGGCGGGCCTGGATTTTTCTTGGCGTCCTTTGCCATTGGCACCTATATACCTACTTTTATGTCATAACCGACCGATTTATTATATCCTTCCGATCAATTTTCCAACATGACGAGGACACCAATTTTCCAAGACCCTTATATCCATTGAATTGGATGGAATCAATGGACAACCAGGACCCACAGGACCTTTGGAAGCAGGAAGCAGACGCTGACGGCAGCCACAAGACTTGGTACAAGAAAGCAGTTGATTATTGGGATGGGCAGGATGCTTCATACAATGGAGTGCTGGTAGGTGGATATTACTGTATGTGCATGCATGCATGTTCAAAGAGAGAACATGCATGAACATCTCAAACATGAACGTGAGCGTCTCAAAGAGTGTGTGTGTGTGTTTGTGTGTGTGTGTTTGTGTGTGTGTGTGTGTTTGTGTGTGTGTGTGTGTGTGTGTGTGTGTGTGTGTGTGTGTGTGTGTGTGTGCGCGCGCGTGCGTGCACGCGCGTGCGTGTGTATGCGTGTGT
>LKMJ01001717.1_pt1 | contig 19626 bp, 19 predicted proteins | sample 643391 | NCBI WGS metagenome assembly LKMJ01 (sample SAMN04112250, study PRJNA286221) | soda lake metagenome | biome: soda lake; feature: Kulunda Steppe; material: water; isolation source: sample PL-Br10 brine of Picturesque Lake | place: Russia: Kulunda steppe | collected 2010-07 | reverse complement strand
ATGATACACGACCAGAGCAACAACTAGCAAGAGCAACTGAACAGCATAATGGATTGAAACACGCCCTTGCACAGCAATGCCACAAAGTAAGCCTACATGCCATCCTGATTGGAGTGATGGGAACCATTTATAAATGTCATACTGATCTACCCCTCAGTAAACTTGGCCTAGACCGGTGTAGAGTAAGAAAACTTACTCTTGATCTAAACACTCATTCTATTCAATACGCAACAAAGATCATAAATACAAGTAGGAGGTTGAAAAACATCAAGGAAAGAACATATGGCTCTTTTCATAACCCTCCTTGTTTGATGGTGGAGGTTTGCCTGGTGCTTGCCCCAGATGTAAACTTCTTCCTTAATTCACGCAAACAGGGGATACCTTGTTAGCGTAGTCTTTTCTTTTCTTTTCTTTTCTTTTCTTTTCTTTTCTTCTATCTCTTTGTCTTTGTTTCTTTTTCTTTCCTTGTTTTTGTCTTTCTCCCTTTCTGAAACGTTGGATGTTTCCATTGGTTATATATAGCCCCCCCCCTCCTGCAGGTAGACTTGCAACAAAAGCCATGAGTAAAGGTGTGTATCCACAGATGTTGGCAGTGCTGACAAGCATCGTATGCAAAATCTTCAAATACCTGTGACAGCAGAATCCAGAGTTCCTCTGCCTTGGATTTTTTGCTATAAACAAAATCAAAGAGACAGACTCATGCCCATGCTCAGCACAGTCACCTTAGCAGCATTGCAGGAGACAATGTTCTTCGTGTCATTCTCTTAGGTGTAGGGGGTGTTATTTACATTCCTCACACTCTGGTTCCTCTGAAGAGTCTCGGCCTTAATTCACTATGTCAAGAAACTTACTCTCAAGCTCCATGCTCATTCTGTGCACTATGCTCATAAGCTTGTCCAGACCAGATGTTCTCTTGAGCATTCTCTTCACCTTCAAACTCTTCAAGAGAGGTCTGCAGGCTTGTCTGCCCGCAAGCCTCCTGATCCTCACTGAATGCTTTCTTCTTTTTCTGGTGAAGGGGTGTTCCTTCCCAAGTGGCCCCTTTTCCTGTATTGACGTGAGGAGCTCGTTTGCTGCTTGCGTAGTTTTTCTTTCTTTTCTTTCTTTACCCCATAGTAAGCTTGGTTTGGAACAGTGTAAAGTCAGAAAACTCTTGAAGACCTTGATGCACGCTCAATCTGATATGCAACAAAAATCATAAGGACAAGTAGATGGCTGAAGCAAAATACAGAAAAAGCACTTGGCTCGTTTCATAAACCCACTGACTCTCACTGACTTTCCTCTTCTCAGATTGACGGTGAGGGTTTGCCTGGTGCTTGCAACAGCTGCAACCTTAGGCCTTTCCCTTATGTCCTTTCCCTACCTTTCCCTTAAGTCACGCAACAGATCAGTATCCCTGGTGGTGCAGTCTTTCATTTCTTCTTTTACATGAAAATGAGCATGCTTGAAAGAACGCTCAACATGCTTGGCAATTCCCTCACATCCCGAAAAGACCAGAAGTACCTGAGGTCCTCCAACCCTCAAAACCTGGCCCAAGTTAACAAATTAGGGTTAACCGCCAGCCTGACCGTTGGGCTAATTGATTTGTGGCTGGTCATCACAAGTCCATGGTTTCTGAAACGAAACAGCAAAGTTTGAATAAATTTATTGTGCCCGAGATAGGAAATCAAAGAAAATTTGATCAAGCCTGGCATGTAAAAGATAAGGGGCCTCCAAGGAAAAAGCCCCGCAAAAAGAGAGAAATAGGAGTGAACGTTTCTTCCTGAAGGAGCACACAAGCAAGTCTTGATAAGGAGAAGTTCATGCACCTCCTTTTGCACAACAGCACAAGAGCACTTGTCACAATGGCCGCGCCCTCTGGCTTTAACCAAGACTTATGAGACGTAATGTTGTTTGCATTCCTAAGGGTCCATATCAGCAATGTCCCTCAACTCTTCAAGAGAAGAGAAAGTTTCCTCATCCTTATAATGAGGGTTCACCACGGGGTGTCAACTTCCTTAGGCCAAGGTGGCCAAGCAGGTTCCTCAAGGCATAAATTTGCAGCCACCTCACCGCTTCCCAACCTGAGCACGCAATTGGAGAGCTTAAAAATTTCTGGTTTCATTGGTGCCCTCGTATTCAGAGTTGGTGCGGTGGGTGGAAGGAATTTGGAAAAAACATAATGTTATGATGAAACAGCGCACACTATTTCCCGCACACAACCCCAGACTTCGACCTTGACACGCCTGTACATGTGTAAAATTGGGTCGCATATCCTGTGTGGTTTTGGGAGTTGGATGCTCTACCGCTGAGCTGTGCGCTCAGGAGACGCAGATGTGACGCAGCATTTTGGCCCACTGCTTCCCACCCTCACCCTCGATTTCCTTCATTTTCAAATTTCCTGATTATTGATGCTTGGCCGCAACCCCCAGGCTTGGTCAGGCTTGAATGCATGCATGAATTGCAGAGGTATTGCATTTCCTGTGCACGCATTCACGTCCGGTTGCGACAGGGTCACCTACGGGACACATCTTGCCGACCCTTTTCCCCAAATCCAAACTTGTAGCATCAAATTGTCATTTGTTCTGCTGAAGTCCTGGAAAGCAGCAGGATTGGAGCAAGTTTGGGAAAGTGCTAATTTCCGGCCAAAATGGTGCATAATGGTGCTAGAGTGGTCAATGGCATGAACGCCACCCCCCCCCCTCTCGTTTTTCGCACAGCCTGACTGTTTATGACACTTATGCTTGCTACGCATGGTTGGAGCTGACAATGTTGCGAGTGTGTGGGCAGCAAAGCAAATTGGCCACATTTGGGGGGTCCAATGGTGGGTCCACCATCCCCGGGGATCAATGCCGGAGGTCAATCAACCTCAGCAGTAAATCTAATCAGGCCAGCGGTTAAGTCTGAGTAACAAACAGGGTTCCCCTGCAAGTAGGCTTGTGCATATGTGGCACAGCTCCGCAGTCCCTCAAAGACGCGCACAATGTCAGAAGCCCAGCATGTCTTAGCCTGAGCTCAGGCTCCTCGAGGCTCCAATGAGGGCCTTAGCCAATAATTGCATCCGTTTGCAAAGTAAGGGAATGGAATATATTGCAGAAGTCAAAAGAACCAATAGCTTTGGACACCCATACGCACAGAACTTGTTCTTCAAAGTTTGTTTAATGTTATTGAGTGGTTGAGTGGTTCCATATATGTAAATAAAATTTTGGTGAGATTTTTCTCCACAGTCTGTGTGACCAAGACGCAGTTCAGGATAATACCTGTGTGCCGTGTCACAATTTGGGGTGGGACAGCTGAGGTCCTGATGGGGCTCCCGGGCCCCATAACGGGCGCATGCGCAAGCGCACCTTGCAGGCCTTGCTGAATGGAATTAAGTGTACAGATATTTAAAGAATACCGTTTTGCTAGTGTGTGAAAGTTTCATGCAAAGCCGAGGTTTGACCCCTAACTCGCCCCAGTCACGGGAGGTCCGGGGCGCCCAACCATTTCAAAGGTTCAGTTATCGCACTGAAAGATTAAGTAATTCATAAAAAGAGTGATTGAAAAAAGTAAATTGTATAATCGTCCTTCTGGCGATTGAAAAATAAAGGTATTTTTACTGACATGTGAATTTTGTCGTTTATGAAAGAATATGACTTGAGTTGAGCATGGAAACTAAGCGGGCTCAAGGGGGTGCGCCGATGCATGATGTCCAACCGGGGGTGCTTGGCCAGGAGGAACAGATGGAGGACACTGGGCAAAACCAGCAAGAGGAGTCTCCCTTCACAGAACCTGGTGCCAACAGCCTTAGGGAGATGCTCCTCATGAAGGTGATTGGCACGCAAGCGCTTATTGCATTGGTTATTGATGAGCATGAGACGTTGCTGACTGATTGTTTTATGCTCCTTGCTCACGTGCCTCTCTGCCAGTTTTAGATAGAAAGTTCTATGACGTGATGCATGATGTTTTCAGATGGAAGCCGAGGGCGAAATTTCCTTCAAGTATGCCAGGAATGATGGCCAGCCCCACAACATGATAACTTTGATAGGCTTGAAGCAAATATACTCCAAGCAGCTGCCCAACATGCCCAAGGAGTATATCTGCCGGCTGGTATTAAACAGGCGGCACAGGTATGTTGTGCAATGATGCCTCCTGGAGTCTTGATGCAACCATGCTCTAGGCGAGCATCGTATCGCTTTCACATGTTGATTAACACTTTGCATGTGCATACTTGACCAAGCGTGTCATTATGTGCTGTAATGGTGGCGCAGAAGCTAGAATGTACAGACTCCAGCCTGATAAGAATTGACCAACCAGTAAGGGGATTTAGGTTCAAAATGTGAGCTTGTTTTTTTTATTGTATTTAAGCCTTGTTGATCATTCCCCTTATTTAAATGATCATGGTCAGGTCAGTTGCCTTGGTCAAAAGGAGCGGACTGGTAGTCGGAGGAATTACATACAGGACCTTTCCTTTGCAGGTAAGCGCCAAGTCAACTGGTCAGAAACAACCAGTGTCGCCCCTTTAACTCCTCTGTTGTGTTTTTCTTGACCTTTAATAGTAGCCCTCCCTCATGTTATTAATATACAGAATGTACCAGGGATATAAACAGCCAATTGTTTCGCATTTTCGCTGGACAAAATGGATTACAATTGCATTGTGGATGCATTGCCGTCTAAAGTACAATTAAACTCAAGAATCCAGGGAGGTAGGGCTGGCAGCCACAGCTCAGGGACGCTCTCCAGTCCCACTTTGCTGCATCTCACATCAAAACGTGCATACAAAAGAAATTCATATCATTAAATGTAGGTCTCTACTCTGATCCCCATCACTGAAATCCCCCCACTGCTGGACCACTCCTTCCCTCTAAGAGCACCACCCAGGGCTGGGCCATGTCCTTCTCCTCTAGGGGCTGAGTGTGCTTGCCAAGCGCAATCCCGATCCCATGTGTTCACTCAGTCTCTAGAATGGTACCCTGGTCCCTTAAGGGCCCTTAGATAGAGGCATCTTGTATTGTATGGCTACGTTGTTCAGTTGAAGGGCAATTGGGGGGTAGTTGGACTTCTCTAGACCCCCCTGGCCCAGCCTCTGTTTTTGCCAGGTCAGTTCGAGGTTTTGTACGTGAATTAGCGGATTTATTCGTATTTTGTCTCTGAGGGCCTCCCAGACTGGCACTGTTTACGTCCTTGGGATGAACTGCATTGCACTGGCTCTTCTTGTGTTGGATTACAGAAATTACAGCTTCAGATAACTTTCATTTAGGGACCACCATTCTTGTTGTATTAGTTTTGCCAATGGAGGCTGAGATTGCCATGCATGTTTCTGTTTGCTTTACTGGATTTATCTTCAGAGCAGGTTGCATTTGAGTTGCAAAGTATGGCAATGTGTGGTCGCCAATTTCCTTGCCGTTGCAGGGCTTGGGCGAGATTGCATTCTGTGCCATCACCAGCAGCGAGCAGGTCAAGGGCTTCGGGGCAAGGCTCATGAATTACACCAAGGCAAGAGAACACCCCTCAGTTTGCCCTTTTACAGAATGTGTGTAAAAGAAGGTAGAGCCTGCTTGCCTGGGTGGCCTTCCTTGCCTGGAAGTCGGGAGTTTTCTGAGCAATGAAGCATGTGTGCTCACCTGCCTCACCAATTGCAGGAGTATGCATGCAGAGAAGACAAACTCTCTCATTTCCTGACTTACGCGGACAACAATGCTGTTGGATACTTCATGAAGCAGGGCTTCACAAAGGAAATCACTCTTGAAAAAGAGAGGCAAGTTGAAGCAAGCGCCTTGCCAAAAGTTCCTCATTGTAGCGCATGTCATATAAACTGATATTCCTGCTCCAAGGCATATAACATAGGCATATGTCTACAAAGCCCAACATGTCCTCTTCCATAGATGATACTCCTACTAGTCTAACATCCTTGCCTGCGGTGGCCTGGCATGCTGCTTGCTAGCTGTTTCAACGACCCTACTGCTCCTGGCGAACTTGCAAGTAATTGATACGTTCCAGCACTCTCTCGCAACCACTACTAGGAGTAAATGAATTGCTGTGTTTGACTTCGCAAGGTGTGGTAATTTAGCCACTGCACCGTCCTGTCCTCTCCCATAGACCCACACGTCCCCAACGGGCAAAGGACGCTTCTTGGTGTAGGTTGCATAATGCATAAGGGCTCATAGGGGGACGGGCAGCGCGGAGAGCTGCGTGTTTGCCAAGACCCCACCCAAACAAGAGTAATTACTGAGCATGAGAGGTTGCTAGCTGCTGCAAACACCCTCCCTCCTCCACCTAGGCCTTTGGGCAGCCTAGGCTGGAGAGGCCAGCTTTAATATCCCCAAAGAAAAGCGCGTGGTGTGAACCCCTGCCCTTGCAGCTGCCCAGCCATCAGGTGAGATTGCGTCTGCACTTCTCAGGCCCAGCAGCGGCAAAGACAGAAAAAGCTCTTAAATGTGACAAGCAACAGGTTTGGCTCAGGATGGAGATAGGAGGCAGAGGGTGTGTGTGTGTGTGAAGCTAGGTGCCTCACCATTCCCAATAAAGGAACGGGGTGAATGGTAAAAAGAGTTTGCACTCAGCATTGCAGAGTGGTGTTGAGGGGCTGGAAAAACCTCTGGCTCCAGGAAAATGCTGCTGATGCACGAGCAAAAAAACAGAGAGGAGGAGGGGGAGGGGCAAAGGCAGGGGCAGGGGTAGGGGAAGGAAGAGGGCCCATGAGGACTTGGAGGAGGTTGACTGAGACCTTAAGAGTCTTCAGGTGAAGAAAAGGAGGAGGGGGAGTGAGCTCCAAACGCTGTTCTAAAAAAGCGAATGAATACATGCGCAAAAAGCAGAAATTTGCAAAATATGGCTTTATATCTTGAGCCTCACTACTCTGTAATACTCGCAAATAATCAATGCAGTCATTTAGGGTACTTGCAAGATTGAGGACTCGCAAAATCAAGCTAGCACTAAGGTAAGCGATTTGGTTTTCCTTGCATCTGGCAAACCTGCAAATGTGCTACCATTTTAAATTGCTTAAATGGGTACATACGCTGCATACCTGTCACAGAGCCCGTGTTGGTACTCATGGTTCCAAGCACTTTCTCCTTTCATGTTGCCTGATATAAGCTTGGAGGGCGAAACTTTTCCTAGGAATGCAAAGGCGCAGGGGTCGAAATCACAAACACTTGCATTGGGACTCCTAACTTGGGAGTATATTTAAGGGTGCCTCAAAATCCAAAAGAGGCTCGTCGTGCCTCTACAGAGGTTTGGTGGTGCATTATTGAAAAGGCCTACATGGAGGGGGCCTCGGTGGCTGCATTATTGTCAGAGAACTGCTTTTCACAGACGCAATCAAACACCCTGCGACTTTCAATGAGTAAAATGAATGAAAATTTTTTGATGTGACTGGCCCTCTTGGAGGCCAGACTGAGTCAAGAGGTACTTGAGTAGCTGGTCAGCATGCCCACCCACCTATCCCCCAAACTACCTCGCTCCACTTTGCTGATAACCTCAATTTCCCAGAATGGCTTACCTGAGGCCTAAAATGGGCATGCTACCACAGTAGTACCACAGGGTACTCAGTACTGTCTGCCTATGCTGCAGTTATGGCTTCAAGGGCATTGAGGGTTGGGTACACCTGGTCAGACACAAGCGGACCAAAAAAGGTTAGGGCGCAAGCTAGAGAAGTACAGATATTTGTGGTAACACATTAAATATATCAATTAAATATACCAACGTCTCTTTACTCAGATCAACAGCAACCTGCGCAACACTCAATACTGTAGACAAACTTCGATTTGCAGACAAACTTTGAAATCCATACCTGGCTGAGCAAAGCTTTGTCAGCCTCCAAGGTGTGGATGGCAACTTGGAATGGCTCCAGCAACCTGTGCACAACCTTGAGCTTCCTCCACCACTCAACCTTCTTGCAGACGTCCAAATAGCCTGCACATGCATGCCACCATGGGTATGTGCATGTGCGCACAAATGCGCATGCGTGTGTTTGCAAAAAAATAAACAACCACTGCCCTCTCTTGCAACTCCGCAATGACAATCCCTTTGGCATGCAAGACTCTGCACGCACCTGCATTCTGGCTGCCCTTGGAGACCTCCTTCCAAGCTGCACCTTCCACCAGCGCGCGCGCAGAGCATCTTCAGAATCAATGCCGTCTTCAATTATGAACACCACGATGCCCCAACGCGTAGGGCAGTGCACTGAGATGCCCTTGATCTACCGTATTTGTTCAGCTGCACATCATGCAATGCTGCCTGAAAGGACGCACTGTCACCAATCATCAAGGAGATGTTGAGAACCTGAAGGCAGGCATGGCAGGAATGCATTCTGCGTGAACAACCTTGCAAGCACACCTTAGCATGTTTGCACTAGCATTCACAACCGATTGCATAAAGCCCCTCTGTCACAATCCCCCTCATGTTCAGCATTCAAACCAAGTCATCTCTCCACCACTCACCTGCTTTGTCACCGCTGCCACTCCTGGAGTCAACTTTTCTTTGCTGAAAGCCTTGATAAAAAGGTTCATTGAGTGCGCAATGCATGTCAGGGCCAGCAACCTGCATGTTGGCGCAACAGCAAAAGGGTTTCAACAGGCAATTTAGATAGATATGAGCAGCCTGGCAGGGCACTCTGATCCTATGTGAAGCATTTCCACATCTACAATGGTGCTCTTACTCACCAATTTTATGCTGCTGCTCGCTATTCACTTACGTCCGATACTTGTCCTCAAGGATCCTCCCCGCCTTGCGGTTGGCAGCGGGGCCATCCATGAGGCTGCCCAACACCTTGCTTGCATCTCCACCAGCAGCCTCCAGTGCCATCTGCTCCTGCTGCGCGACAACGAAGGTGGCATCTTTCAAGATGCCAACTTCTGCAATTGGGGGAAAGGAATGGGAGTAAAGATTAGAGTGCAGAATGCACTCATTGTGACAACGACAAAAGTCTGCATCTAGCAGGGCAATGACCTTCAGGAAGGGCCAAAAATTGGCAGGGCAGGACCCTCAAAATACATACCTTGCAGGACAATGACCCTCAGGAAGATGAAGCCCCTCCCAGGGAGGAGCACAAGCACGTTCACCAGAGGGGTGCCTTGCATAGCTGCCTTGCGCTTCCGCCCATCTGAGCAGACGAGGATACCTGCAAAGCCCCTGCTTCCCTGGAAGCGCACGCACAAGCATGCTACTTTACAAGTGTTTATGGTAACAACCTCGATGCAAAAATACAAGGGTCATCTGTCTTAAAACTCAACAGCAACTTTTTCAGCTCCGTGTCCTTCATCTCCTTGCACTCGTTAACAAATGACCCAACCCCAATGCTTGAAGTATCATACAGACGGCTAAGTTCTATATAATGCTCGTTATTGCACAGGTGGCAAGGGTACATCAAGGATTATGATGGTGGCACACTTATGGAGTGTGTAATGTTGCCCCAGATCCGCTATACTCAGTTCCCATCCATCATCCACAAGCAGAGATGTGCCTTGGATGCACGACTGCGGGCTGTCTCTAACGTGCATGTGATTCACAAGGTACGGCTCTGGGCTGAATGGGCCCTGCACACACGCGCTTCACTGAGCCAGAAGCTGAACGAAGGTGTCAATGCCTGCCATTGGTTTGCCGGAGACAAGCACCTCAAGCAAGGGAATTCCTGTAGTGGCCAGATTATAGCACTCTTGCACAGACGTTTAAGGACTTACAAAGGCGACCACTGCAGATGCATCATCATTTATGCCTACCTCATTCAATTTCTCAGGCAAACCCAAGAGGTGCTTTTTAAACGCATGAGCAGTATTGATGAAGCTATCACAAGGGGACCAAAAAGCCGCGTTGCATGTAACCTGTTTGCTTTTTTATAGGGCCTGCAGCATCTAGTTGTCAACGGCAGGCGCCAACCTTTTAAGGTCGAGGATATTCCAGGGGTCAAAGAAAGTGGATGGAGCATGGAAGCCTACGGCCCCAAAGCAAGGTGGGATGATCTCAGTGCTCTTATCGCCAATTGCAAGTTACATATGTAAGTCTAAGTCATACCTGTTAGATAGTTACTGAGACAGGTCAGGCAGTATACCCCTCTCCATGCTGCATGGAAGATTTTTTTATGCAGCATGGCTCTAAATATCATAATCTGAGAGACTTCAACTACATCAAGCCATGCCGCATGTCTGAATTCACTGGATTATCAGAAAGGAGCTGGATTATCAGAAAGATGTGCCTTGTCTTGGTAACTTCCTTGGACAGAGTGGCTGCCCTTTTCCATGGCTCACTCCCATTTAAGCAGCTGCTTTGCTTTCTGGACCGACCTTGAGCCTTAGAAAATGAAACTGCTGACGCAGTTCTGCATGTCAGATCAAGCAGGTGGGCAAGAAAGCCTGTGAATTGATCAAGTACCCCAATATGAAGTTGACTGCTGGAACAAGTGTTCTAAACTGGCTGTTTTCCTTTCATGCTTGACATTGTAACGATTCTCCCAGCGATTATCCTGCGATTATCCTGTTATGTGTCAAGTGCTTATGCCCATATACTGGCCAAATATGACCATGGAAGGGGCATCATGGTTGCCTTGTGCTCCTATGACTGGAAAAAGCACAGTCATGTCGATGTCATTGGCTCTTTTTGGAAGCAAAAACCTAAAATAAAGTCCAGTCAGACTAACATACCGTAACGTGCTCTGTTCGGCCCGTATCTTAACAGAACACTCTTTTAATTCAACCGCATTGCCATAATAATTGCAGCAAAATGCATAAATACAACAATCTTCTCTCCATTCCTTGTGAATCCGCAGGTGCCAATTACTCATCAAAGATGGACCTCACAGTGCAATTGTGTGTGATGCCACGCCTGAAAACCTGCTGAAGTTCATGACGCGTTTGCTGCAGGCGAGTCTATGCTCAAGAAAAGAGGATGTACGCATTGCATATTGTTACTGTGATGGTGCCCCTCTGAAATTCTTACAAGGCATTGGTAGCTACATAACGAGGCTGTGTGGCCATAACCTAGCATCAGGATCACAAGCCGCAAAAGCTTGATTCAAGCCTCCTACCCTTGAGTAGCATGCCCATTGCCTGTTGTGGCATGCTATGCTTCCTCTTGGGGTTGGTTACTGCAATACTGCTTACAGGGCTAACGCAGATCTTCAATTTCAAACCCTAAAACCATGTTGCTGAAAGCTCTTGTGTGATAGACGTGGGAATACATCATGCAGCTTGGTGCGCACATGCTGGGTGCATACACATGTGCCTTGTCCAATAGGTTGCCCAAGAGCATGTTGCAGTGCATAATGCACAGAGGTATGTGTGCACTGCTGGGAGCATGCGTGACCCATTGTACATGCATGCAAGTCTCACACACTTGCGTGTGCGCGTTTCAATCAGCAGATATGGGAGAAGCAGGTGGCCCTCTACAGGTGTACAAAGGCAAGGTGCACATAGTCTCCCCCCCTGACCAGAATTGTCAGCTAAAAAAATAGAGTCTGCCATGTAAGGGCTAACTTCAATTGCCCAACTCAAATTGATTGCACAGTCAAATAGAACATGATCTTATTTTTTTGTCAATCCTTGAATATCGAGCTGTTGGATCAGATTTGAATTTAAGTGGGTTACCCCCACTGTTCAAATTTTGAAAATGAAAAATAAGAAACTAAACAAGATGTTCAAGATGCAAACAGGCCCCCCTTGTCAAGCCAAATTGTCTCCCTAGTAGCATTGGCTAGACTTACTCCTAAGCACCAGTGGCTATCTCTCAGCTCTCCCTGCACCATTTATATTCTTAAGGCAAGTGCAGCTTAGGCCGCGGTCACGCACATTTTTTTCATTTTTTTCACTTTTTTCTTCGACCCCCCCAAAAAGTAAAAAAAATCGCGGTCACACAACCCCACAAACTTATTCACTTTTTAAATTCAAACCCCCAAAGTACAATTTTTCACTTTTTTCCACTCTGGGCAAAAATGGGGGGTGGTCTCAGGAGGCCCCCAGCAAGGGTCCCACTCGTGCAAGACCCCTAGAAACCCCTTATTTGGGGTTTTGTATGTTGGAAAGCATTTACCTCGGGAGAATGTCTGAGGAGACAAGGTTTCCGTACATGGTTTACACTCGTTATTTATGCAGCTGCAGCACTAGCTGGTGATGTTTCTCCAGGCTGACAATGCATCGAGATGATGTCTCATGTTTGTGTTCGCCAGGCTTACACTTGTGGGGTGCCAAATGTGGTGGAGAATGTCAGGCAAATAGAAAATGAGATGGATAGTCATCGCTGACATTTCCTGGGCCTGTCAATTTGAGGAGCACTTGTGCGCAAAAAAGGCTTTCTTTGCATGCGTGAGGACATACTCTCAAATGAAGGCAAGGACTGATGCACCAAGGCCACATGCACAGGGGGGAAAAATAAGTTATCAAGTGTGCGCCAACCACGCTTTCATCATCCTGTCCTGACACTCCCCTAATGGCTCAGGGTCGATTGACTGTCATGCAAGACCTTGCAGGCCATAAACCGTGTGCTTAAACGAGGGCGTCTACAGCATTGCAGGCTCCTTATGAATAGTGCACTCTGTGCTGTTTTGCTGCTTAATTGCGGCATGAGGACCTGTCACAAAGGGCTCATTGGATCCTATTGCTTGTCTTGGGAAGCTAGGAAACATTAGCGTGAGGTTTCCAACAGTAATGCTGGAAGAAAATGGTGGTCATAGGGGGAGCAGGTGCAGGTGGAGCGAAAACAAAGTGAAAATTTTGTGTGTGACCGCAAAAAAGTTTTTCACTCCGAAAGTTTCGCTCAGGAGTGAAAATTCCGTGTGTGACCACAAATTTTCACTTCCGAAAGAAATGAAAAAATAGTGAAAATTTTTGTGTGTGACCTCGGCCTAAATAACTCTTGCCCCTTACCTTACCCATGTCCTAAAAAGTGCATCAGAAAGCTGAATATGTGCTGCATCTGGCAATCTATAGTAGGCGGGGAGGGGGGCTATGTGTGGGCCTGGCTAGGATTTAAATGACATCACTGTGGAAATTTGAGCCTGAGCGCTCACACAGCTCACCTCCCTGCTATTTATGAAATTTAAGATTACCTTTCTGGGCAATCTCGGTCAAACCAAGGTGGTGCGAAACTGCCAGGGCCAGCAGAGCATGAGTCATAAAAGAAAGCGGGATGCAACCTCTCACACAGAGCACTACAAGGTGCCTTCAAGGTGATGATTGACATCGGATACTCATCCGCACAATTTGACCCAGTAAGCTCGCAGGATGATGAAGTAAAGGGCGAGGCAGCAACATTTTTGCACAGGCACCTATAGCCATCACGGTTCTGTCACCTGCTGCGGTCATCTCCCTTGGCCTCACCGCACAAATGAGACATTGCCGCAACGAACATTACAGCGCACAAATAGCTTGTTACCTGGAGTGCTGGAGGTTTGGCACAAGACACTGAACACTATGCTTTTGAATGGCCAAAATTTGCCCCCAAAGTGCCTCATGGGCTTCCAGTAAATAGATGTTGTATTCATAATTTAGGGCAGTCACTCGTGTTCATGCATGTAATGTTTGAATCAAATGACTCGCTATTTTTCAAAGTAGCTTATGCGAAGTTTATAGATCTCACACCCATTTTGGCCCAATTTCTCCCCTTTACTGCCTCATTGACCACCAAATTTCCTGGAAAGTCTAGATCTCACTAAAGTTCCATTTCATATTTTCAAAGTCATTTCAAAGAAATCCCAGCTGGCTCCCAATTGTTGCAGTGCATCATATGATCATGCATGCTCCCAGCAAATGATCTCCAACCTACCATTCTACTGGGTTGCTGCAACTTTTTATGCAGTAAGATCGAGTAGACTGCATAAACAAAGGAAGAGGGACCTAAACTGGGTGAAATTGCTCGGGTAAGGGCCCTCCTGGGCCAATCCCCAAAACTTCACTCCAAATGGCACAACCCTATTTTTCACTAGCAAGAAATGGATTGGCCAGGAACAGTAGCCTAATGACATGCCAGCGAGCAAGCCAGGAGCAGCGGCCTGGGCCCTGCACTTCAAGGATAGCCCATGGAATGCTCTTGATCACTCTGGCTGCTCAGATGCGGAGCAATGAAAATTTTGTTAGATGGTTTCAGGGGAACTGTCTGTTAAAAATCAGAGTGAAAGCCTGCTTAACATTTTCCCTGTGATGTTCCTGGGTTTAGGCAACATTCAAAAGATAAGTGGTGATTATTTATGATTAAGTAAGGGAATAAGCAAGGGAAGAACCACGAGCATCGCTGAAAGTTGGCAAAGGCAGTCCCATCAGCAAAGCCCGCTATCACACTAATTACATCATTTACCTGTTTTACATCACGACTCGAACTATGGCAAACCGCACACCCAGTCACAAGCTTGCATGGTCCCACTGGTGGTCTGTGAAGTTCCAGACCGAATCACCCTCAGCACCCATCCCCAAGAAATGTCCGCAGGGTGGCATGCTGAGTGAACTTGCACCATCTGGTCAGCGGTCCAGGGACCTGGATTGGCCTGGCTGGCAAGAGTCAAAGCTATAACGGTTTGCTGCTCTGACTGCATGCATGCTGCACCTGTAGCCACCAAAACCTGGCATATCTGGGGTCATAAGGTTTGCTAGGTACACATGCTGAGTTTCAGGCTGTGGGCTGGCTGTCACTGGCTGTTCTGCCTGCCCCTGTCTCCAAGACGCCGTTCAACAATATGCTGCACTGCTGCTCCCGCCCCCCTGACACTGCAGACCTGCCATAACAATTCTTTGGGGGGGGGGAGCCATAGTTTCAGGGAGAGAAAGAATGTGCTGGGTGGGCCTGGGCAGGCCATCATGGACTTTACTGGGGCTACGGCCCATGACTGGCACGGGCACCCAAAATCACACTCTTTTTACTTTGGCCCACAGAAATAAATGCGCTGAGCTTTTGCAACTGCCTCATTCCTCGCTGACTGAAAACAGGGCACTAGTGAAATTTGTAAACTGATCATTCAGGATGTGAATGGGCCTGAAATGGGGCCTTGCATTGGTCAAACCTCTGCAACAGTGTGCATAAAGCCCATTGACTGCAACTTGCCTATGCACATGCACTCACAAGCAAGGCACATGTTTATACAAGATGCATGACACATAAGCATGTGCACTGCTAGACCTCAGGCACTCGCAGCTGACAAGTTCAGAAATGCACAAATCGGGAGTTAGAGACTTGTTAGGAAGCATTTCTGGTCAAGGACGGGCATGGCTGGGGAGCGCAACTAAGAGTGCAAGTACCTGTTTTATAGGACCAATTAAAAGGTGTATGCCATAAATTGTGTGAGAGGTAGAAGCATCTGTTCTTGAGGATCAAGTCAAGGCATGTGTTAAGAATGTGTGCATAATGAATAAAACTTTTTGCAACTTTTACGCAGGAGATGGAGCGACATGAGGACGCATGGCCTTTCAAGGCCCCAGTCAGCAAAGAAGATGTTCCGGACTATTATGAGATTATTAAGGTAATAAGTATAGCTGATTTAGGATGTTTGGGCTTGGGTCTGACCATGGTCTCTCATTGAATTAATTTGTAAAGATAACGCGTAATGAGTTGTGACAGAGACATGCTGCTTAATCCCTTACATACCTTGGTATACCATACGCAAGGGGCCTTGACAGCATGACCCCTGATTTTGAAGGTATGCGTAAGAAACTTACTTACTTGGACAAAAATTCCAAAATGTAGGGGCATTTGAATAGCTTGCAGGGATAAAGCCAAGAATTCTGACTATAAATTGTCATGTACCCACTCTTGTCATCCCATCCAGCTTGGCAGGCATGTTAGCCTTAGCGCGCATTATCATCCGCATGTGCTCTGTCAATTCTAGATACCCTCTCCAGCTCTGCAAATGCTGAGCCTGATTGTAATTTTCAGCACTGGGTAAATGCAAAACTTGATAGTATACATTATTGTACTGCTCCTGGCACTCTTGCAAGTAATAAAGTAAGTCCAGCATCCTCTTAGTAAAACTAGGAGCAAATGATAATATTGATGATAATTAACTTCCATAAATGATAATGATGATGATAATTGCTTTTTAGAGCTCGCAAGCGTTAAGCCACTGCCGCGCCCACTCCCCCTCCAAGGACTCGCACGCCCCAAATGGGCAAAGGACACTTTTTGATGTGGGTTGCACAAAACAAAAGCGCTCAAAAGGCGATGGGCAGCCTGGGGAGCTGCTTTTCCGCCAAGACCCTACTCTGGCCCAGAGGGTTGCTGAGCGTTAGAGGGTGTTAGCTGCTGCTTTTGCTGCCAGACCCCTTCTTTACTGGTCTGTGGGCAGGCCTAGGCTAGAGAGGCCAAATTTATAAAAAAGAAGCCTGCAGTGTGAAACTGCTGCCATTGCAGCTGCCCAGCCATCAGGTGCACATGAGCTTGCACCTGCAAATCTCAGGCCCGGTAGCAGCAGAGCCAGGAAATGCAGCTGAATGGGACAGGCAACAGGGTTGGCTCAGGTTGAGGTGAGAGGCAGAGGGCATGTGCATGTGCAGCTACGGGCCTCACCAATTCCCAAGGCAAAGCAATAGAGTGAATGGGAACTCCAGGGGTTGTACAGCATGGCAGAGCGGTTTGGAAGCGTTGGGAAGAGGCTCTGGCTCCAGGGAAAATGCTGCTAATGCAGGAGTGCCAAGCCTATTGACTCTGACATCTCAGATGAAGAAATGGAGAAAGGGGTGTGAGCTATACTGGAAAAGCAGATCAATACAGACGCAAGAAGCTGAAGCTTGCAAAATAAGACTTGAAATCTGGAGCCTTGTATCCCTGTAATTCTCCCAAATGACTATGGTGATTTTCTTGAGTCCTTGCGAGTAAGGACTTGCAAGATCAAGCGAGCAGTAGGGCATGTTCAAATACCATGTGAGGCAAACGCTAGCCCTTAGATTCATGACAAACAAGTATTTGGCTCAAATATTCATAGTAAACAGGACGCGCACATCCTCATTGCTGCTCCGCATGCAGGACCCAGTGGATTTGACCCTCATAACATCCAGGCTCCGCAGGCAGGACCATTACTTGAATCTGGACATCTTTGTAGCAGACTTCAAGCGCATGTTCAGAAATTGCAAGTGCGTGGTTTTGTTCATCTCATATCGTGCACTTTTGCAGGCATATGCGCATCCTCACCTTAGTACATTGTTTGTATGCAATATCCATCCTAGGAGAGCTGCATTAGACTCATGTTTGCCGCAAACGCATTTCAGCTTTAGGCCAAGGAGCATTCCAATACTCTACCGCGGGCATTGAAATGTGGCTGCACGCTTTTAGTGCAGCATTGCACGTCGTCCCCTTAAACGGCCCACTCCTGGCCAAGTCAAACTGTCACATTTGCAAGCGCTTTGTTTTTCCAACTGATCTCTGCAATCCCTTCACCGTTCTTTGTCCTGAAAAGAGCAGCAACAAGCTGATTTTTTGTGCATCTGGCAATGTCAAGCAGGAAGAAGGGGAGCTGCGTGTGGGCCAGGGTGCAGGGTGCAGGCAGGGGAGAAGAAGGTGGACAAAGCACCATCTTGCGCACACACCTCCTTACCAGGCACTTTCTGTCCTCAAAAGTCAAGCACTCATCCCCATACATCAGGTGTATTTTGGGGCAGGGGAAGCTATGGGCTTGGGAGAGCCTGCAAAAGAATAGGGGAAATCCCCGCCAAAAGTCACACAGGCCGCTGATTGGCCTGATGTTTACATGAAACATTTTGATTCCCTGGACGTGTGTGTATACTTAGTTGGGCTGAGCAAGTTTTTCAATCATCCCGTGCAGCAGCCTCTTCTCAACGACCAGATTACTTCTCTTTGGGAAAGCACTTAGGACAGAACACGAGCACCTGTCAGCTGCAATTTGACTTAAGTCACTTTTTGAGGACGGTTGTGCCTATCAGGCGCTCCAAACTATTTGTGTGTTTCCTCATTAGCTGTGATTTGTTCGCTTGGATTAACAGCCATATCCAGAAAGCTTGAAGTTCCATTGGGCAAGCCAGTAGCAGCAGGCTAGGTTTGTGCCTCAGGAATGACCCCTGGGAACCCTCTGGTTGCTCAGAGCATGAGAAGAGTTAAACTTAAAAATTCAGTGAGACTTTTTGTTAAGGGCCGTTTGTAGGGAAGAAATGCAGCCATGCAATGAACTCTCAATTATTACCATTGCTTGACTCAATAAGAATATACCGTACCGATTGTATATCACCATGGTATATCACGCCTCCTAAATAATGTTTTTTGCCCTGCGGATTGACTGCGGGCACGATAAATGAATATTCGTTTTGGGGGTGCGGCGTTGTGAAAATATTGGGTCAGTCAAGGCAATGAGTGGTCAGGGGTCCCCAGCACCCCCCTCCGACCCTCTCCCAGCAGCTCCCCCCCAGCAGCGGACCCCCCCTCCTCGCCCTTTCAGCAGCAGCAGCAGCAGCAGCAGCAGCAGCAGCAGAGGCCACCCAGGCTCCCGAAGGGCGCAACCCTGCGGGGTTGGTGTAAAATATATATTTCCAGGGTGCGGCGTTGATGCGGGAATGCAAACAAAATATTTTGGGGGGGGTGCGGCATGAACCCGCGCCAATACGGTAATTGACAACACAGTGCATAGCTGATGAAGACAATTGTTACTTCATGCTTCTGTGTAAAGCCAGAGGCACCTGAGTGTCAAATGTGCAGGTGGATTCGCTGATGTGCCACGTATTCGGTTAAATGTACCATAACAGTTGATGGCAGCATCAGTGTGCAGCCAATCAATGCTATACTTTGCCCTTTGGACCGATTGTAGGACAAAGGGGACAAATATGCGTTTTTGCTTTTTGACTTATGTCCTCCAATTGCTCAGGATCTACAATGCAGCTGACACCATCTACTACAAGATTGCTGACAAGCTAGAGGCATACCTGGACAACTACATCAATAGCCACGTAACATATGAGCCACTGTGAATGTAATAGATTCAGAGTTAAAGCCCTACTCTTATTTTTACAGTGCGGTTGGTCAGGCTTTAATAGCTGCCATGTTATTTACTAATGCAGGCTTTCTGATATAGCTTGTTTTTGCAGGGTAGTCACTATTGTGTCTACTAGATACTGTTAGTGCTTTCTTTAGGCATGCTGCCAGTGTCATCACTTGTTTACAACCTGGATTCACTGCTGAGATACCCTTCAATTCATTTCATAAACCCATTGCTTCCAGGTTTACCAACAAATCTTTTGAGCTAAGGTAAATTTCCAGGAAAATGGTAAATTTCTAGGAGTCATTTTTTGACAGGTACCTGTGTAACTCTCATGGCTTGACAGAGCCTGCTTTTGCCTTTAGGAATGCTAATTGGAATTTTCCTGCCATAAGTTTTCTCCAACGGCGCTATTCCTGAATAGCCCAGTCGACTTAAACGCCTACCAGCGCAGCATGCCACATAGTACTACTGGCAGAACTGTTAGAAAAAGAGAATTGCTCAAGGGACCTACCAGAAAAGGTTTTGGGGGCATCTCTTGAGGTTCACAGGGATGTTTAACAACCACACAGGACAAGGAGGTGAAAAGTCACCTCAACGGTTGCAGTTACATGATTTCAACAATGCTATAGATGGCGTCCCATGTGGTTTGTCCAAGTTTACAAGTTTAAGTTTGACCTTCAGCCAGGTAGGCTGACTGATCAGGTTGCTGGTGAACACCAGCCATCAGATAAACATCCATAAGCTCTGAAATAAAACGATAGGAATCATTAGTT
>LKMJ01001715.1_pt1 | contig 19632 bp, 30 predicted proteins | sample 643391 | NCBI WGS metagenome assembly LKMJ01 (sample SAMN04112250, study PRJNA286221) | soda lake metagenome | biome: soda lake; feature: Kulunda Steppe; material: water; isolation source: sample PL-Br10 brine of Picturesque Lake | place: Russia: Kulunda steppe | collected 2010-07 | reverse complement strand
CCTTGCTAGGATCCGTGCGCGGCTATGGCTTTTGGTACCGCTTCCTGACCCACCCCGAGGGTCCGTCCTTCACTCGAGATGTGTGCCCCAAGTTCAGCCCCATGGGGGACTTCAAGGACAACGTGGCACACTCTAACATGTTCTATGGCCTCAGGTGTGGAGGCGGGGTGTTTGTGTGGCACGCTTCTGCCCTGCCTGAGGTGCCCTCCCTGCCTGCCTCCCTCTGCTGTTCTACCTGGCTGCCTGCTCCCCTTCCACTTTGCTTTAATCAGCCCACCACCTCAAAGCTATGCTGTGCCTTTTTTGACCCATACAGATATTTGTTCTAAGCAAGAATGGTTATGCACAAACAAGGAGTGGATGGCAAGGATTCTGTCAATACTACCACATGTGGGTGTGCTCAAGAGGAGGGGAAAATTGTGATGCGCACCTTCTCGCTTTTGTTGCAGGATTCATCCCGAATACTACCCTATGCTGAACCCTTGCGGGCCCAATCCACTCAGTGGCTTCAGTCGAGACTTCCAGCAGGTGCGGTTTGCCACAAAGATGAGCATGGAAGTCTACAGGCCTTTTCGTAGCCAGTGTGTCATGATGCAAGCCTGTAAAGGCTGCTCATCTACAAGGGGCAAGAAGAGGGCAAGTGTGCGCGCGGGCCTGCGTGCGTATGCCACACCCCATCTGTCACCTCATCAGTCACACTTGGCCCTGTGCTCTTTTTACTTGCTTAATCAGTGCACTGTTCTGCTGACCCTGCCCCCTGCAGGTGCCAGCTGTGTTTGATGGCCTGGTGGCGTACAAGAACGGCATCAAGGGCGCCATTGCCACCCAGGTCGGCCTGGTGCAGTTCAAGAACTTCACCCTGGCAGACAATGGGGGCGGGCCATTGATGCACATTGTCAATGGCAAGGACAATGGCGCAAACATGGAGCTGACGTGGGTGCTGGACGACCGAAACAGGGATGACGCCAATAACACCTCCCCTGTGCCATCCATGGGTCTGGAGAACATGGCAGGTAGAAGGAAGGAATTTCTTGTGGAAGGTGCCTTGTAGGGAGTAGCAATGCCAGCGTCAGGAATGGCAGCGCTAGCTGCTCAAAGGGGCTTCCCTGCAATTGAAGCATGCAGCTAGAAGATAGATTTCATCCACACATCATGCGGCTCAGGACATTGGCTTGCACAAGAACCCTCAATCTCTGGCTTGAGGCAACCATGCCGCCTCACAAACATGGGCCCGCTTGTCCCTGCATGCAGGCATGTTCAACGCTCTTCTTCTAACACGCACTCCTGAGGGTGACCGTGGCACAGCGGGGAGAGGCTGGGTGTCAGGCCGCAAGATCACAGGCGTGATCATGCACTCCCAAGTCGAGGTACGGGTTTTGCTACAGTCCATTTGGTTGCAACAATACACGCTTGTGTGCATGGGTGTTTTGCCCCCACTGGAGGGTGCAATTGCAAACATAAGCCTGGGCACCTCTGTCCTCCACACTATTTTCTGCATGTCCTCTGCCAAAACAAACCTGACATGACTAGTAATCCCAGTCCTATGGCTGACGTGTTGCAAGGGCAGGGCCTGGTGCACTATCAGAGAGCTATATGCGTCTTCCTCATCACCCTTTCATTTTTACAAGCTGTTACAGAGAGAGAATTGAGCAGGGGGGGGACGAGGGAGAGGAAATTAAAGAGGAAGAAGATGTTTGAGTGTGGGAACTAAGCAGCTGGATGAAAAGAAGAGGGCTAAGCAGGACCTTTGAATTCCTGATGGTGCAGCACCGTGATTGACAAAAATCCCAATTGTCAGATGTTAGAGTGGAAAATACTGTATTACGCCTGTAGATTCCTAAATTGCGGTCAAAATCATGATTATGATGACGTAGCATTTTTTAAACGCACAGCACTGTTTGTAACTGAGCGTGCCTGCAGTTCAACGGAAAACACAGCGCACTGGCCTCCCTTGTAAACATCACGTTTGTGGGGTATGATGGCAATGGAGTGAACGGCAGGAATGGGTTCTTTGCCCTGGAGGCCTGTGGCAAGTGCAAAAATGAGCAGGTGCGCGATGTTCCTTTCCTTGCTTCCGCTCCCTCATTTCTAGCTTCAGGCAGTTTGATACTTCGGACATGGCATGCACAGCAGGTGCTTAGACGCGCCGCATGCCAAACGTGCAAGGTGCCGCTCAGACCATCTGTGTGTAGCGAACCAAACCAATGATATGCTGAAGGTTGCAGTGATTGCATTTTGGCATCAGTCATCTTGATTGTTGTCCCTCCATGCCCTTCTTCAATCTTGTTTTTTTGCCTCTGTCTAACTAGGTGAGCATAATAAAAATTGCCTCCCATGAACTTTGCATACCACTTTCCTGTGTTTCCGCTCTAACAGGGCGGTGCCTTCACATTCACCAAAGGCATCAAGTTCATTCAGGACTTCATCTCAAGCACCCCATCCCCTGTGGCGCTGTCAGCTTGGTCCTGGCCCCACCAGGTGAGTCTGGTCCAGGAGGGATCAGAGCATCGCCAAGATATGTTGCCTTTGCTCAGATTTGCACCTGCATTGCACCCTGCAAGCGAGAGGCTATGCTTCTTGGCTGGCCAGAGGACAGCAGCAAAAGGGTCGCCTGAACCGAAAGTGCCTTGCCCTTGCAGGACTGCTCTCCTGTTGATTTGCCTGAATTGCGACAATTACATACTTATTTTTCAATCTCTTGCTTGAGTACAGCTTTCTGCTGTGCTTGAAAGTCCGCTGTTGTGACCTTCAACACTCGCCAATCATTATGCAGGGTGTCTTCCTCGACACTGATGGCACCTTGCTGAACAGCCAGACTGTGCCACAGGAGTTGGCCGACCAAGCGGGATTCCCTATTGGTGTGCCTGGCACTACCTGGCACAGTGCAGTTGACAATGACATGTTCAGGGACATGCCAGAGGTGAGGCAGGGATTGGTGTGCTTAGATGCCTTTCTTGTCCATACGTGGTCACCTCATCCCTCTTGCCAAGCTGGGGAATTACACATGCACTTGGACACACAAATTGCATAACGCCACTTTTAATACAGGCCAAGGGTCAAAATTGCCATTAAGAGTTTTGAGTGTTGGAGCAGCAATGATGGCATGTTAATAAACTTAGCTGGAACTGTTGTTCATTTCTTGCCAGACAATGCTGTGCAACATGAAGCTGCGTGTTCCTTAGCAAGCATACATGGTTTCGTGCAACGTTCAAGCTTTGCCGCATGTTTCAGGCTGCTTTTTTGTAAAGTTTCCATGTTTAATGAGGCCGTCTCAAATCCAAGCACGTGTTGATTTAAGACTTAGGGCTGTGTTGTCCAAACAAGAGTTGATCTGTGCAAGCATTTGATGTTTAATACGTAGTGTGAGGCTGAGATGTTCGACGCAAACAAACCCACTCTGTCCTCTGCTCTGCCAAATATGTCCAGGACTGTGTGTACTCAGAGCGGCCATTGGCAGGAAATGGGATGTTTTGCGGCCCTCACCTGAAATTCAGGTGATGGTAATGCCATATAAGTGTCCAGGCACTGTGCGTTTTTTATATGTACTAGACACGTGCCATAAACAGTAGCTAATTTGCCGCCAACTGTACCATTACCTTACATACATTAGCTGCAAAGACTTCAAAATTAAAAGGACCCAGTGCCCACACGTAATAAGTCGGCCTTGCATCTTACCCTGTTGATGTATGTCATGGGCATAAGACAACGTTAAAGGTTACTTGAAGTGATTGCAGCAAGTAACACTACTTGCTCCATGAGTATCTGTCAACTTATCTTTCATCTACGGTCCACTTTGCGCAGGCGTCTTATGCTCAACAATCATAGACCACGCCAGCTAGAGTTCACCAGCATCTTCATAACTGACCAGAGGACAAACAAATCTGCTCGGGCACATTTTTCCAAGTACAACGACGAAGGGTAAGTCGACATGAGAGGCCGCAAGATGAAGTCCTTGTGGCTTGTTGAGTGTGCTATTCCCTGTGCAAAGGTGATACTATCTTAGATACTCGACTTACCCCATAACCTTAAACCTGTGTGCCCTTGACAATCCTGCTGTCTGATCTGATTGCTCTGGATAGCAGTTGGTTGCCCATGACCCACCCATGTGCTCAATGTGCAGGTATCAGTTTGTTGTGCCAACCAAGAGAGAGTACTGGGTGCACTGGGAAGTGCTCAGCTCCTTGACTGAAGGTCGCGTCAGGATTGACCCGGACAGAATCAGGTGTGCAAAGAAGGCAAAAGAGCTTCAGCAAATCAGCAAATTGACCGTCATCTTAAAGCTTAGCCTATGCCAGCTCGAAGGGCATTGAGAATCAGGCAGCAGAGCCCTCGGCACAGCTGCCGGCCCATGACCGGCTTGCATAGGCTGCAAGGGTTGTCAGCAGCCAGCAGGGAACGAGCCTGGCGCACTGAGCTTTGTCTATCTTGCTGCCATTGCTGCTCTTACAGGATCCACCGGCCTGACATGCTGGATGACTCCTCATTTGTGTACATCACCACTGCCAACGTCCAGGTACGTTTCATGCACTGAAGGCATGCCTGCAGCAAGAGCAGAGGTGCCTGAGCATATCACAATCTTCTACAGCTTGTGGGAGGGGTGTCCATGTACGGGACTTGCACGTGTGCTAGCTCACACTGCAGGGGCCTGAAAATGTGTTTATTTTCCATGGGTGGATTTGGTCTGAATACGTTACGACTAACATGTGTAACAGGAGCAAAATCGCTACGAAGTGAATGGTCGCTCAACCACGGTCATGAACTACACAAGCCTTCCTGATCCTATGACAATGTCAGGTGTAAGGTGGGTGCCCGTTGGCTCAGTAGCCCTTCCGTGACTACTCATCTTTTGGTCTGACGCTTCCTTGCATAGCATTTTATGTAGGACATCCGGCTCTTTGCGTTCTAAGCCGACAATGCTGAATTTCGCCATCTTGTTTCCTCCATACTTTGCAGGCATGGAGATGCCGTGTACAACAAAACCTTTGTTCCGGACACCTGGTGGTATGGGGACAACCAATACAACCACACCCTCTTCACAATGGTTGCGCTTGGACCCCAAAACGGGTGGGTGCAGTGCACACAAAGGGCTCAATTGCTGAGGCTAGCACATGCTAGGTTGCATGCATTTTGTGCAGGGTACGAGATTCAACCAAGTGCTGTCCATGCCAGGCTTACATGAGTAGGAGCGTGTGTATCCAGCAATAGTGTAGGCTAATAGTTCTTGTGGCACTGTCCTTGCTTTCTTGAAGTTTCCCTATTGATACGGTGGGTTTAAAACTTGCTCTGATCTGACCACATACATAGCAACATGATCTGACCAGCATGCCTGCAAAGTAAACACTCCTGGTATGTGTGCTTCTATGTGCAAATCTCTCATGTGTGTGGCCCTGCTGCAAAGGGTGAGATTGCATTGATTGATAAGTGAGCCTTTTTCTGCCAATGGTGCTTCAATAGGGCTCTACAAGCGGAGCCCAGATTTTGTCCTCCCGGCGGCTGTACTAATGATCCCGATGAGGCTATTGATAGACGCGACGGCATTTTGCTGTGGTCTGATCCAGAGACGTGGAGTGGCCGGGAGAATGGAAAACCACGTGAAGGAGAAAACGTGAGTGGCTTGAGCTGCAGATTACAGGACGCAGGAGGCTGCAGACGCGTCAGAGGTGTCCTTCGCTTTGTTAATGTCACAGTCCCTTAATGAATTATGCGTTTTGAATCAGGTGTTGCAGGCAGAACAAGCGTGCATAGGTGCCAGGGTAACCGCCAACACCATAGGCAAACAACGGTTGATATTGCTGGCAAACAATCAAGCTCACTTACACCCAAGTAGCGCTGACTGCTGTGCTTTGCTGCTTCCAGGTCACCATTCCATTCGGTTGGAACCTGGTTGTGGATGAGAGCCCTCCCCCGCTGCTCATGCTGGACATCCAAGGCAACGTGACATTCTCCACAACAGAGGACATCACGCTGCAGGTTGGCAAAGCGCAGAAACCCTTACCGGGAAAACAATAAGATGTTTGTGGTCATAGCAGCTGCTTGCACAGTTGTGTGCGCATTATACGCAATCACAAGGGATTCAACAATGGGCAGCCAACCTCTCCAAATGTTTTGCACCCGGGAAGGCTCTCACTTGTGGAACTCACTCGCTCCCTTGCAGGCCACATACATCTTGGTAACGAGGAATGGGTGGTTGTGGGCAGGTACTGCAGAGAACCCGCATCCCTCAGGCATCACCATCAAGCTGCAAGGCACCCGCCAGACCCCGGCTTTTATTATCAGGGAGGACTTGAATCTGGGGTCTAAGGTGTGTGTGTGTGTGAGTGTGTGTGTGTATGTGTGTGTGCACGCGCGCGCTCACTGAGTGCTGGAATGTGGGCTGTGGGTAGGCTGCCTCCTTGTTGGCAGAGGTAAACTGGGTCTTGAGGATTGGGCAGGAAGCCTGTGTGGGTGCCACTGGCCTCAGCAAATGTGATGATGAGGTTTGCAGCCATTGGCTGAGTTGGTTGCGTGTGTTGACCCTTTGAGGCACTTGCTGCATGCAGGGTGAGCTGCCTCCAGAGCAACCTGCCCCCTTGCACCATGCTACAAAGCTGTACAGCTGGATTGGCCACCATGCTCAAAGTATTCCTTGCTTGCACTGTGCGAAGGTGCTGACCGCCTTCAATGGCGGCCGGATCACCATGTACGGTCAGCACGTGGTCAAGCGCTGGCTCAAATTGGCGGCCCCGGCGGTGGGGCGTGCTGTTTCATGATGTATAATTTAGCATGGTGTATATTTTAGCATGATATTTTAGTTGCCAAGTGTGCAATTAAGCTGTTAATTATTTCAATCCATATGCTGCAAGATAGGACTCTGGAGCCCCGGAGCAAAAGCGTCATTGTGCTCGAGGGAAAAATACCTGACACCAGTCTTTGCCTGATGATGAGCATATATTACCAAGGCGCACCACCAACCTTGAGCCTAATCTTGCCTTATCCACGCCACCATCTGTGTACACGGTAAGCATCAAGGCAGTGTACCGATGCTTGTCAGACACGCAGAGCGCACCTCATCCTTGCTATACCATCTCATACCTTTTCCTTGCTGAGCTGGTTCTCATCTCGACCCACTACATCCAATGCGTAGGAGGCGGGAAGCAACACCCTGGAGCTGTCTGATGGGAGCCATGGCTGGTCCATAGGAGACATGGTGCTTATACCATCCTCCACCTTCAACCCGCGCCAGGTAGCTTGGCCCTGTGCAGCAAAGCTACTGCAATTTTGAAGGCTCAAGCCAGTCCACATTTGTGCAAAAGCTCATGCATGCCAGCACATAGTATCCACAGATGGGGCAAAACCGCAAGGAGGTTGCTGCCTGGCTGCGTCTCCTATACAGATCCTGCATGTATCATACCCACACAGTAATTATCAGTTGCTGGAGCAGTGTCTTGCCATTGGACTAGTGTCTCGCCGATGGAGCAGTGGTTTGCCGTTGGACAAGTGTCTTGCCGCTGGAGCAGTGTGTGGCAAGACAGAAAAAGAGAGCAACGTATGCAATCTTCTTACATCCCCTTACCAGGCTGAGCTCCTGACCATCAGTGCCATCAGCGAGCATGGGCGCACCGTCACCCTGGAGACAGACTTGCAATACAGCCACGCTGCCATGACCAAGACATATGATGGCACCGCTCACACACTGGATGCACGGAGTGAGGTGCGTGGTGTGCTGGAGGAGTAGCCTTTCTTTTAAGGCTAGTAGTAAGGCATCAACCTGATGGGCTGCGTGACCACATTGGGGCAGCTTTATTTGCGAGATTCTGTGTGCTTACTTCAGGGTGTCAACTTTGCTTGTCTCTGAGACCCCATTCCTTGTCTGTGCCATTCTGACCTTGCTTTTGCCTTATTCTGACTGCTGCAACAGACTTGCGAAGATGCTTATGTGCGCTGTCTGCTCCCTATTTTCATGGTGCAGGTTGCCCTTGTGTCCTCCAACATCGAGATCACAGCAGCAGATGGCAACACCACGCGCGGCGTTGGAGGCGAGGCCTTTGGGTGCCACATGCTTGTGGATGGGACCGGATATGCCAGCCTGTCAGGCGTGGTCTTCAGGTGAGGCACATTAAGAGGTATGCTGTGTGTGATTGGGTTGACTGGTCCATGTGGCTTGGCTGGCCGTGAGAAGGCATTGCGAAAGCAAACCTCATGTGCCAGCCCTCTTGTGAAAGACTTGCTCCCATGGTGCTGGGATGCAAGGCTGTACAGCAAAGTTTGCACTTGCACAAGGTCCCTCCCCTCTCCAAGCTTAGAAACAGGTTGAGCTTGTCCAGTCACTAAAAAGGAGGCTACGTGGCACCCATTTCCCCTTGCAGCTATGGTGGGCAAATGGGCCTCAACCCAACAGTGGAATTCCAGAAGCTCCAGGAGGTTCCCCAGAGGAGTAACGAGACAGGAGAGGTGCTGCTGGACAGCTCTGAGGAGCCTCTGACGATGCCCAATCCCAGGTCAGTGTGCCTCAAGCTAATAAGTGCGCCTTGATATCTGTGCCCCCCAATTTTCTGAGACATTGTTTGTCCAGCAACATTTGTGTTATGTAAATGTGTGTGTTGGTGCCATGCACCTTAGCAAGTGTTGATACCATGCACCACAGTGCACCCCGTTGCCGCTACTCACCCTTAGGACAACCCTGTGCACAATTGCTTGCTTGCAGTCCCACAAACTGTGACAAATCATTTGCTCAAGTGTGTGAAATCTTCACCACCTGAATCGCCTGTCCTGTGCTGCAGCGTGGTGGATTCAAGCGCGATGCTCTACAACATGCATGGAGCAATTTGGATCAAAGACAGCTCCCAGCCAATCAACATCACTGGGAATGTGGTGTATGAGGCGTATGACAAAAGTGCCATTTTGGTTGACCAGTCTACAGGCAATCTCATCCAGGTGGGTGCTTTCTCTCTCCGAGATTTGGTGGCTGGCCATGCTGGTACCTGCCCTCATGACAGCATCCAGTTCTGTTTGCCTGCATTTGCCTTCACCTCTTGTGCACAGGGTAACCTGGTGGTCAATGTCATCAAGGAGATGGCCGGCAAGAGCGGCTTTGACACACAGATGGTCTCTTGCTACGAGATCCGTACCCAGGTAGATATCCCTGCACAAAAAGCTGCGCTTATACATCCTGTACCACCTCTCCTGGAAAGAAATTTCCTGCTTGATGCCTCAATATCCTTGTGAATTATTCCATACTGTAGTGCTCCTAGGGATCTTGCGGTTTATTGATTAACTTTCGCAACCTGCCAGGAGTAAAATAAATAGCTTACTCAAAGAGCTCGCAAGGTATGGTAGTTTAGCCACTGCCCCGCCCGGCCCCCCCTCCCTGGACCCCCACGCCCCAAACGGGCTAAGAAAACTTATTGATGTGGGTTGTTCAAAGCGGAAGCGCTCCGAGGGTAAAGAGCAGCCTGGGGAGCTACGTATCCGCCAGGACCCCCACCCCGCTCAGAGAGCTGCCGAGTGTCAGAGGGTGCTTGCTGATGCCATTGCAGCCATACCCCCTCCTGCTCAACCCAGGCCTGTGGGAAGGCCAAGGCTAGAGAGGCCTGCTCATTATTCTTTAGAGAGAAGCCTGTAAACTGGGTACAGCTGCTGCCTTTGCGGCTGCCCAGCCATTAGGTGCATTTGAGTTAGCGCCTGCCCTACTCAGGCAGAGCAGCAGCAGAGGCAAAGAAAGCAGCTAATGGGACAAGCAGCAGCGGGTATGGCTCAGATTGGCGGGGGAAAGGGGCATGTGCACGTGCGTCTATGGGCCTCACTACTTCCCAAGCTGAAGCAATGGAGTGAGTGGGAAATGGATTTTGCACTGAGCATGGTGGAGCGATTTGGGAGAGGGGCAGGGGCAGGGGTAGAATAAGGGCTCGGAAAAAGCAGGAGGAGCTGGAGTCAGAGGCCTCTTCAGAGTCCTCAAACAAGGAGATGGAAAATGGGGAGTGGGCACAAGTGTACCAGACAAGCAGGGAATGAATATGGACACAATAACCTGAAGTTTGCAAGTATGGGCTTGAAACCGGAGGCATTGCAACCCCTAATACTCACAAATTACTTGTATGAATTTTTGAGACCTTGCAAGATAAATGAGTCGCAAGATCAAAGGAGCACTACGATATGCTTTAGGGCGCTGAACCACATCTATACGTAAGGGTTTCTGAAGGCACAAGCCATCTGCAGCATGTGCGCGCCGCATTCACAATACAGGGCTACATTTGCAAGCATTCATGGCTTGAAAGGGAAAGCAATAAAGCTGTCAGGCACCGGCATAGTTGACCCTCTGCACACAGTGTGCATGTCCTCCAGCCTGCACAGAGGGCTTGTCTTCCTGTCTGTGTAGCTCAGCCATATCTCAAATGCACACTCTCCCTGCCTTCCCTTGCCTGCCACAGCCCAACTCTGTGCTTGACAACGTGGCTGCTGGCTCTGAGCGCATGGGCTTCCAGCTCTGGGGCCCCAGCTGTACTCGAGCTGCAGAGCTCTTCAGGTATGGGTCTGCATGTGGCTCAGAGGGCTCTTGGCTGTGATGTGCTGCGTGTGCCTTGCCTAGTTTGACTGCCGAGCCCCAATCATTCTGTTTGACGCGATCAGGGTGAAATGTCCTTGATTTCCTGTCGAAGGCTTGCCTGGAGCAAAGCCAGGCCTCCATATTTTGCGCTCCAGTTGTGTATCAGCCTATGCACCATTTCTGGGGCTCAGTGCTTGTGGGCTTCACATTGTTCACCAGCCTGTTGTCCTGACTTCCTCTCTCTCCCAAGCACTGTTTGTCGCCCATAATTTAGCTTGGAATGTCCTTGCTTCTCAGGAACAACACCGCACATTCCACACTGGGAGGACTGTGGCTTGAGGCATCTGCCCTCTCCAAGGCCTCCAGGTGCACAGGCATCCAGGACTTCACCACTTTCCTGCACTGGGACTTCGGCATCGTCACTGTCGGAGGTGCGGCTTGCTGTGCCCCTGATGCTTCTCTTAGGTCGCTTATCAATGTTGCAGCCATCGAACCTTCTCCATGCGCTTCTGTTCACAACTCCAGCTGGTTCAATGGAGTTGCGCGTGCGCGCAACATTGTCGTGTCTTGATACTATAGTGCATGGGCCTATTACTCTGCGGTCATTGTGTGTTAGTGATTTTGGATGGCTTACAAGTTTGCAAAGGTTGTAGAAGTATTTCATGGTACAGAAGCTTTCTTACTAGAAAGGCTACTGCATGCACTCACATTCTCAGGTGCATGACAATCCGTGCATGACATGATTCGTCTTTGCCGCAGGCATTGAGAGCAGCTTGGATCTCAAGGGCCTCATCATAGCTGACAGCAAGCACAAGGGCCTTCTGCCGCTAGTCAAGGGCAGGACACTTCACAACTTTGAGGTGCGTGCTGCACGCGTAAGGTATTGTGCGGCCTTAAGGCTCAGGCATCTACTGCCAGAGCACATGCTCTAATTTGAGCATCGAGGCACAAGTATCTCACTTCTTTTCTTATTCATGGTCACAACCGTTCCTGAGAACCCACTTAGATATTCTATACTCAAATAAACACACATTTGAATGGGGTGCAGGTGCATGTGGAGGACTCGCTCTTTGTGGGGCAGTCCAGGCCAGAGGTGTGCTCCATGTGTGAGCAAAGCAACGACCCTGGCTGTGCGCCCAACCTTTCCAGCCAGAGTTACAATCAGGTACGCAAGTGCTGAGAAGCTAAGCAGGATGTGCTAGATTGGCTGTGCAGATGTTGGCTAACCAATGGCAGGTGTTGACATTAGACACAATACTAGCGTCCAATGCATGCTCTGTCCACTTTTGAGCTTGAGCTCACTACAATTAAAGGTGTGACTAAGTGCAGGGCACAAGTCTTGCCAGACTTAACATACCTAGTGATTGATTGCAAAACACAAGCCAATGAATTCGTCATAAAAGCTACCCTATATTTGTATGCTGGCCCTGCAGGCTTCTCCATTCGGCGCCAGCATAGGCCTTGTCCATGGCGTCTTTGCCCTGGCATTCAGCCCTGGTCCTGAGGAGAAACCCTGGGACGAGTTGAAGGGTTATGCCACTGTTAAAGGCATCACACACGTCAGGGGCACCACATTTGCGGACTTCAAAGGCAGCGATGGATGCGGGGTACGTCCTTGGCTGTGAACCCTTTCAGATTTGCATGTTAGGGACAGGAGACTTAAAGCAAACAAAGCCTGTTTTTGGCAGAGAAGCTGCACAAATGTGTGCGCAATTGGGCAGATGCAGCTGTCTATTAGCAATGCTTTAATGATGTATTTGCACATATCTGCCGCATTGTATAGTTTTTGCTAGTGTATCCAAGCTCTGCCTGACACAACCCCTGACACAACCGTGCTGCAGAGGGGTTCATATGCGCTGGGAAACCATGAGCACGCCCCAGATGCCTCCCACCCCTTGTACCTAGAAGACTCAAATGTTGTGGATGTTGCTACGGATGGCATGTTCTTCCTCTCGGGTCCAGACCCTGAATGGCGCAATGAAGCAGGTGAGGAACCTGTAAAGACACAAGCAAATTTGCAAGAACGCTAGCATAATAGGAACTTTGTAGGATGATCTGGAGATCACAGCACACATACTCTTGTTCACTCTAATTGAGCGCAGGCTCCCATCAATCTCCCACACACACGCACACACATGCTGATGCAGACTGTGGGTTCCAGATGTTCCCCCCCGAAGCAATGGAAGAGCAAGTGCAGATCATTGGTGTGGACATCGACTACAAGCTGGAATTGAATTGTGCTGGCCCCCGGCACGCATTCTTTATGGATAAGGATGGCAGCCTGACAGGTATTTCAATTTGGCATTTGGTGGATGTGTTATGCATCTATCTTGAGTGTGAGCAGCCTTACAGTGAAATCCTTGGAATGCACCTTGATGATCAGGCAGTTGCACAATGCTTGGCAATTTCACACCTTTGCGTACATGGGCAGGGAGGGGTAAATCACTGGTACACAGCCCTCATGCTTATTCATGCAAATACATGCCTGGGAAACACATACACGTGTGTTGAACTACAAACTAGTGGAACCCTACATTTCAAGTCATGACGGCTAGTGCATGCGCAGGAGGTCCATTAGGCCCTGCTACTTGTGCGTCTGCTTCAATGCTTCTGCTTCAATGCTTCTGCACTTGGCTTGTGTGTACCACAGGCACAGCAGGCAGTATTAATGGCGCTTATCCTGAGGAGCGCAAGTTCCCCTTCGACCAGGTGTGCGGAGGTTCATTTGCCTGCATACGCAGCTCAAGGTGATCAAGGTGTCTGTACTGTACTGAGGTATTAAGCCTTGCTTAACCATAAGTTGTGCAAACAAGTAAGCTTCCGTTGAGCAGCTATGTGTGATCCACGATTGTCCTGTGTTTCAACAGTGACAGAAAATGATCTTGTTTCCTATTTCTTTTAACCCTTAAATGACTTGCAAATGTGCTTCCTTTGTCTGAGATAGGAACAGGCTCCAGCTTCAGAACCTCAGGTGTCAGAAGTTTTGCCTCAGCATGCTCGTGCAAACCATGCATCCTGGCTCTGTTTTGTAATGCCTTTATGAACTTCTGCACCTGCGTTTGGTGCTTGAATAGGGTACGCCCATCCTAAGAGGTCCATGCACACACTCGAGCGGCTTTGATGCCTATCAGTGCCGCAAAGAAGATGAAGCCTTCTTGCATGATCCTACAAAGCGGCCAGTGCCAAAACCTCCAGGCAGCTACTTCAGTGACCCACAGGTGTGGAGATCTAAATGTGCTGCTTGTGCTCATGGTTTAAAGTGCTGTCTACTTGCATATGCAGAATTACACAGTCTGAGTCTTGCATAGTTACTTCCTGGCAGGTTCGAAGAGATGCTTCTGAACTTCATGAGGTTCACCAAGCTTACTCTGTCTGATTTCAATCTATAACTCATTGCATTAGTGCATTTCTAGGGGTTTCACTTCTCTACGCACGATCAATCTTGCAAAATATGCTGCACACTCAAACGCTCTCACCTTATTTTTTTTATCATGCCCGTTTTTTCTCCTTTGGGGCCAGCCTTTATTTGGGACCTGTCTAATTTGGGGGGCTTGTTCAAGGTTACAGCAGAACTAATTCTGATGAAAGCAAGAAATTGGCTGCAGCTCCTGAAGCTTTGTCAAGGTCAATTGGTGTACAATGGTGCACAACCACATTTCTGCTTATCTATTGTCACATAGAAAGCATCTACTCCTTCGCTTGCTTTATTATTAATAGAATCACAACAGACGCAAGGGCTCACTTGTGGTCCTTTGCAAATAAGACCTTTTTAACAGGAAATAGGTGGTTTTTGCTGTTTAGGATGTTCCTGGTTACAGTACTTGTAACAACAACAACATTATGACTCCTGAACATTCCTTTCTTCCCTACCACTCCAGGTCCTCCCCACCATTTGAACCCCCCCAATGTGGCCAATTTGCTTTGCTGCCCACACACTCGCCACATTGCCAGCTCCAACCATGTGCATGCATGCAAAACAAGTACATGTGTCTTAACTGTCAGGCTGCGTGAAAAATGTGAGGTGGGGATGTGGCGTTCATGCCATTGACCATTCTAGTACCATTTTGCACCATTTTGGCAGGAAATAGCACTTTCCCAAACTTGCTCCAATCTTGCCGCTTTCCAGGACTTAAGCAGCACTTGCATGACAATTCAATGCTGCAAATTTGGATTTGGGGAAGGGGGTTGGGAAGTTACGTGGGTGACCCTATCGCGACCGGATGTGGGTGCAAACACAGAAAATGCGATACCTCCGCAAGCCATGCATGCTTTCAAGCCAGTCCAAGCCTTGGGGTTGCGACCAAGCATACATTATCAGGAAATTGGAAATGAAGCCGATCGAGGGTGAGGGTGGTAAGCGGTGGACCAAAATGCTGCGTTACATCTGCCTCTCTTGAGTGCACAGCTCAGCAGTAAAGCTTCCCACGCCCAAATCCACACAGGATATGCGGCCCAATTTCAAACAGTGCAGGCATGTCAAGGTCCGAGTTTGGGGCTGTGTGCGGGAAATGGTGTGCACTGTTTCACCGTTAAATCATGTTTTCCGATATTCCCTTCCACCCACCGCTCGCCAATGGTGTGCTCAGGTCGGAAAATGGTGGGGTGGCTGCAAAGTTATGCCTTCAGGAACCTGTTTGGCCTTCTTTGCCTAAGGAAGGGGTGACCCAGTGGTGGGGACGACGTCCATCTCTGTGCTCTATATTTCTTTGCGGCTGCTCCACACATATCAGGGATTGGTCATTTGCACGTTGGTAATTATTCCCAAATTTTGATTCAACCGAATTATTCCCCATACTGCTAATCCATTTGCGGATTTTGAAAACCCTTTCCAAAAAGAACACTTTCATGCACCTGTTTTGCTCCATTTTTGCACCTTAGAGAGGCCCCACGGTGGCCCCCCTTGTCTTGAGCATTTTGGTAAAGTGTATGTATGTGGAATCAGTGTGTGGGCGGGGGAGGGCTAGTCAGCGTCAGTATGTGCCTCCCCTCTTCTCAAAGCTCACAGGCAAAAGTTCGATTGAATGGCGCATGCTGAATTTTACCTGAATCATTCATGCACTGCAAACCTAAGACATACGAATGACCCACCCCTGATAGGTATGCACTCCATTTTCCACAATATGCAGAGCTCTCCCCAATCCAGCTTCAATGCACACCTGAACAGCTCGTGCAATAGCTACTCCTGCCCCTTGTGTTGCAGCTGTTTGTGCTCGAGTCGCGGGATGCAGACACTGAGGACCGCAACTTCGGGCCAGTGCACTTTGGTCTGGCCAACGGCAGCTCGGTGGACCTGGTGGTTGTGGCCATGGACCAGGGCTGGTGCTTTGCTTACACCTGCCAGGAGCGCCTGTCCTCCTTTTGGACGTACCTGCCCAGTAAGTCGCTGCGCAACTGCATGGCAGGCATGATCAGATATGGTGGCATTTTCCTTAAAGCAAGTGATTCATGTACACCAGGGATGCTTGGCAGGTCTCCCTGATGGGCACAATTTCTGAGTCTGGGTGGATGCACCTGCATTGACACCCAAGGCCTCCAAGGGGGGGTGGGGACAGTCTTCAGGTGATGCTAGCGTATGACTGGACCAGATCGGCGTAGCACCTGCATTGTTGTCGTGCCATGAAGCGCCTCTATGCTGATGGCTTGGCGCTGAAAGCAGTGTGCTTGATCACTTACCGTGCAGCCTTCCAGACTGCCACCATCAACTTCACGGGCACTCCAGCCAGGGTCATGCGAATGAACTACCCTTATGTGGGGCCTGAGGATGAGATCGTCCTCCTCATCAACATGCGGGGTATCCCAGAGAGGTAGGGGGTGGAGAGGCTCCCAGGTATTCTGGCAGATGCTGTTATTGCGACAGGTGCACATGGCGCATGGCTCCTGCCCCTGTGTGATAACCATATGTCCACACATGTGTGGGAGGATTGCATGAGGTGTGCAGACAAGTGCATGGTGGTATAAGCTCAGGCTGTGCAAAGAAATGCATGAGGTGTGCAGACAAGTGCATGGTGGTCTGTGGGCATAAGCTCAGGCTGTGCAAAGAAATGCATGAGGTGTGCAGACAAGTGCATGGTGGTCTGTGGGCATAAGCTCAGGCTGTGCAAAGAAATGCATGGGGTGAGAGGACATACCACAGGTCAGAGGCATGGGGTGAGAGGACATGCATGGGGTGAGAGGACATACCACAGGTCAGAGGCAGGTCTGCCAAGGCTGCAAGCAGTGGACCTACCACCATGCAGAAGTGCCTCCCACATGTGTGGGGAGTGACCTCCTGGGACTGAAGCACGCCTTTTCTACACATTGACACTGAAGACTTGACCTCCTGGGACCGAAGCATGCCTTTTCTACACATTGACACTGACGACTTGACCTCCTGGGACTGGAGCACGCCTTTTCTACACATTGACACTGAAGACTTGACCTCCAGTGCGCAAAGTGCACCTGTGATAACACAGCACTCAACGCCATGGCCATCATCTTCACCTCAGGCGCTTTGTTTGGCTGGATGAGCAAGGGTCGGCTTCCAACTCCTACCCTGCTGGGCGAGTTCTACCATTGTCAAGACCTCCTGCCATTGGGGATGGCAACCCACATGGCGCGTACTTCTGGGACCAGGTGTGCATGATGCATGGCTGTGAGCAGAGAGGGCTCTTGTCTTTTAGCAGTGCATTTTGTTTTGCTGGAGCAATGTGCTGAGTTCATGCTTGTCGAACATGTACAAAATTGGATGGGTACAATGAGACTTAGCCGATGCGTAAGCTTTCACATCACTGTATATGCATGGGCCACATGGTCTGCCTGGTCTTATTGAAATCATGATAGGAGCGCACAAACACGTTTGCTTTGTGAGATTTTTGCAGGCCACCACGGAGATGTGGGTCAAAATGAAAGGTGGCCAAAACCTGGAAGTGCGGATGGAGAATGCCGTTTCCGTGAGCACAAATCTGGTGTGTATATGTGTGTGTGCGTGCGTGCATGCCCTGTTGTGCATAGGTGTGTTTGCGCACAAATCGACTGCAGCGGTCATGCTGCCCTGACCATGTGCTCGCATGCATCATCACCAGTCCAGCCAAGTTCTGTTGCACCATTATTTTGTGGGTAGCTGGTCACACTTCAGTGACTGCCCCCTGCACAGAGGGGGTAAAGCAATGAAATGGCACAGTCAGCTTAGTCATGCAATCAAGTGGCCACATTGTGTGCACCACAAACCACAGGCTGTCAGTGTGGATGATTTCTTTGACAACATGCGGGGGAAGTTCCTGGAGTCGCTGGCATTTGTCATGGGGATTCCTTTGAGTCGCTTCCAGGTGCGAATGCCTGGACGTTGCTCTTGTTGGGGACCCCATGACACCTGGATGCAAAGCACGGCGCAGCAGAATTTGGCTGTCTTTGCTTTCAAGCCCCAAGGCAGATGCCATGGACACCTTACAGCAGAAAAATCCGTTGTCTGCGCAAGCATCATGCTTGCTTTGGGATACACAGCCTTTAGGCTTGGTGTATGGATGCAAGCCATGCTCCTGCAGCACGTCCCTTGCGCGCGCGCCTCATGATGCCATGCTGCTGTTGTCTTGACAGATTGTCTCCATCGTGCCGGGCTCTGCTGTTGTGGACACGCGGGTGTATGATGACCCTGATTCCTACGGCCCCAGCAGAGACCCCCAGCTGAGGTGAGCTCAGCTGTGCGCCACTTCTCGCAGCTTCACCATGCTGTCAGTAATCCTGTCAGTGTTGACCCTGATCAGTACTGACTTTGCTTCTGTGACTTTGTGCGCGCTTGCAGGAGCCCCAACATGACAGAAAGCTTGGACCCTGAGGTTGAGGTCCCTCGCAACTTCACCACGCAGCCATCAGACTTCCCTGCTGTGCTGCAGAACTTTGTCAAGAGCATCCAGAGCGGGAGCTTTGAGGACTCGATCGGCGTGCGGGTGAGGCAGAGAGCGAAGCGAGTCTGCAGTGAGCTTTGTGGATGTCTGTTGCTATCTATGGTAGCATCTGGGCCAACATGCTCATCCCAAATCTCTTGGATCAAGGGCAGCCAAGTCCCATCGCATGCGTTGTCTTGTGTCATTGGCTCACCTTTTGCTTCCTTCCCTTGCAAAGACCGCAGGCTGCGTGGTGTGCAAGGTGCCCGGTAGAGGGTGTGACCTAGGGCGCATCACGCAGGGCTGTGGAGCAGGGCTGCCTGCAATGCCCTCTGCAGGCCCTTGTGGCCCTCTGTAAGGACTGGCAAAGCCACAGTGCTCCACATGTGCAGCGTTGGCCCTGGGCTTTGGGATTCTTAGGCTGCGCGTGCCGCCGCTGTGCAACATGTCTGCTGCATTAGGCGGTGAATGCTGCAGAGGGCGTGCGTGCGCCTCTGTATCAATGCTCGCTTTGTGCACCACTTGCTGTGGGACCACAGGTTGAAGGCGTGACCGTGACTATGGATGACAGCATGGGCGGCAGCGACAGTGACGATGATGCCAGCAACGGCCTGGGTGGCATCCGGGAGATCGTAGAGCAGATCAACCAGGCAGGCAATGGTAGTGCCATTACCAGCAGCCGCTACACCGGGGACATCAATTCGCTTCGCCTCACTGTTACGGTGGGTGGGGCAGCATCACAACTTGCTGCGCTGCTCTGTGTTGCTGTGGGTGGAGCGGTGGCTGCTGATCTGTGTCTGAGGCAAGTTCTAGGTAGCCTTCCCTCCCTGCGCCGCAATGTCAGGGCAGAGGGGGGGCAGTGCCAGTGCCACCATTACGCCTCAGCCGCCTATGGCTCTGTGCCGGGACGAACCGGACGCCAGCCAGTGCCAGGTGCTTTGCGCTCTTTTCTATTGTTGTAGGAAGGGTGTGTCTATGAGGTGAAGGGTCCCCAAGGGCCTGGTGGCAGCCGCGCGTGCACGTCGTGGGTTGGAAGCACTACCCCTCCTGCTCTCAGCCCCCTGCGAAGCGCAGCTGCAGTTGCTCTCGAGCTTGAAAAGCTGCAGCTGCTTGCATCGTTTCAGGGCAGAAACGCCTGAATCATGTTGCACCTGTGCAGCACAATTCCACGGCACCATTGTGAAATCTTCCACGCGAGGTGCTGGCTAGGTCGTGCACTGTCCTGCTTGCGCACGCCAGTCTGCAACGCCT
>LKMJ01001714.1_pt1 | contig 19636 bp, 32 predicted proteins | sample 643391 | NCBI WGS metagenome assembly LKMJ01 (sample SAMN04112250, study PRJNA286221) | soda lake metagenome | biome: soda lake; feature: Kulunda Steppe; material: water; isolation source: sample PL-Br10 brine of Picturesque Lake | place: Russia: Kulunda steppe | collected 2010-07 | reverse complement strand
GGGGGGGGGGGGTATGTGGTGTGCGCATGTGCGTGTGTGCTTGTGCGCTTGTCCATGTGCATGTGCACGCATGTTTTTTTGTGTGGCAGACTGCCCACCGCGTGCGCTATGCTCCTTGCACATAGGTCACTAGAGGGCCAGAAGCTCGCCAGCTTCACGGGCGTCAGCAAGTTTGTGCGTGGCGCCTTTGAGGAGGCCCTGGCCGGAATCTTGAACAAGAGGCAGACGGATGTGCTGCTGGATGTGCGCAAGGCGCAGGTGGGGCAGAGGCAGGAGCTGCTGATGTGTGGGATGATTTGTTGCGCAAGGCGCAGTTTAGGCAGAAGCAGGAGTGGCTGGGGTGTGGGATGACTTGTTGCGCGAGGTGCGCAGTCATGCCTTTCACGGCTCAAGCCTGGCTCGTGGTCCGTGCGGTTGCCATGCGCATGTGCATGGCATCTTGTGATTAATTCTCGCTTCGATGTGACGCCACATCATACAGCTCATTGGCACAGGTGAGTCATGTCATAAGCGCACGCCCCTCAAGCAAAACTCCCTGCTGGTGCTAGTGATCAGCCTTTCCTCCCATTCTGCACTCTACTATAATCCAGACTTACAAGCCATGACACAAAAAGTAGTAAGCCAACCATCAGCAGGCTTGGCTCTGCTGGTGTTTGACACACAAGCACAGGTGTCCCCTGCTGTCCAGCTCATGTTGGGCTCAAAAGAGCTGTATTCAGCAGCCTCTGCTGTGTGCCCTAACACACAGGAGCGCGGCCGGCCATATGTCATTGTCTTCTGCGGTGTTAACGGCGTGGGCAAATCCACCAACCTTGCCAAGATTGCGTACTGGCTAGGCCAGCACAACATCAAGGTCCTCATCGCAGCCTGCGACACCTTCCGTGCAGGTGCGCCCTCCACAAGGCAGCACCGCAGCAGAGGCCTGGCTGCGCCCCTTGCCACCCTCTGGCTGTCTTGCACCATGCTGTCATCTCGCCTCCTGCATGGCGGTGCAATTGGCCTCCTTCAAGCAACAACCGCATCCAACTTGCAGAGGCCTGTGTCTAGGCTGCGAGAAGCGCATGTCTTGGCCTGGCCGGCTCATAACTGTGCTGTGCTGTGTGTGTGAGTGTGCATTGAAGGAGGAGGACCTGGAGAGGGTGTGCTGCCCTGTGCTTGGCCTCCTTTGCGCACCCCCACCTCGTATGCTTCCCCAGTGCAAGGCTCGGGGGGTGCCCGGTGCGGCGCTCTGCACAGGCCTGTGCTCAGCACGCCCTCATGGCTTGCTGCCCGTTTGCCGCTCCCCTGCTGCGCCCCTGCTGCAGGTGCTGTGGAGCAGCTGAAGACGCACTGCGGCCGCCTCAAGGTGCCGCTGTATGAGCGGGGCTATGAGAAGGACCCTGCCAAGGTGGGCCTGTGCAGATGCGCACCAAGCACCCAAACCTCAGTGACCACGCTTGCCGCAGTGGCTGCTGCCAGCATGCTTCAACAACCTGACTGCAAAGAGGCGTGTGCACAGGGCTGTGTGCGTACATGCCTGTGCCATGGAGGGGGAAAGGGGGTGGCGCAGTCGGCGTTCCCGCCACGATGGCAGCAGCCATGCATGCTGACGGGCAGAGCTTGCGCTTTTGTGGTCGGTATGCGTCTTGTGTACGCAGGTGGCCAGCGAGGCCATCAAGCAAGCAGAGCGCAATGGGCAGCACGTGGTGCTGGTGGACACGGCGGGCCGCATGCAGGTGCGCCCCTCAAAGCCATAGTGCCTACCCTCAGCGACCCACTGCGCCTTGCCATCGCCGACACCCTCTGTCCGGAATGACCCAAACCTTCGAGCATTCCTCTTTGGCGCCTCATATACACGCGCGCACACAAAATCGCATCTCCCTTGCCTTCTAAGCCTTGCCAGGCCTGTCTATATGTGTGCAAGCGCGATTTGCGTGCTCTTTTGTCCGCAAAGGCCATCGTCAGAGGAGGTGCAAGGGCCCATGAATTAGTCTCTTTCCTTAGGTTGGATGAGCGCTCCGTTGCCTGTGTGTGAGCAGGCACCCCTTACGACGGATCTACCTCTGCTCCTTGCTCGCAGGACAACGAGCCCCTCATGCGCGCCCTGTCCAGCCTCATCAATGTCAACTCTCCCAACTTGGTGCTGTTTGTGGGTGAGGCGCTGGTGGGCAATGACGCTGTGGACCAGCTGGTCAAGTTCAACAGGCGAGTAGGGTGCTATTTGTGGGTGTGGCACTCGTGGTGATGATGCGTTCTAGCCCAGGGTTTTGGCACATGCTGCAGATCTGCTTGTGGAGACCAGGCCTGTCAGGCCTGAGCTGTGCCAGGATAGCAGTCTCCTCTTTTCGCACCATGACACTCTCGGAGCACGAATTAACCCTGGGCATGAGCCTGCACAAGCACGACCCTATGAGCAGAGGCGAAGTCTTGGCCGTGCGAGTTGGTGCGCCTGGTACCCGCTCCTGCGGCCCTACCCCATCGCTTCCATGGATTTCCATTGCGTGTGCCCATTGCTGTCAATCGCTTGGAAGCGAAATCTGTTCTTCTGCTGCGGGTTGACACTATTCCATGAACCAGCAACAGCATGCATTCCTGCACACCATACTGCTGTCCCTCTCGGCCTGGTGCAACCTGCGCCTGCTTAGCTTCTGTGGTGACTGAGAGTTCACGCCGTCTATAAGCTGGTCTGTGCACAACTTGGCGATGGTGCCTGATGTCGTGCGTGTAGTGACATCCAGGCGCAGGTGCGGTGCGGGACTGGGCGCCAAAGCCCATCCGCGGTGCTCATCCAAGCTCCCCCCCCTCCCCCCAACACACACACAAATACACACATACACACACATCCACACACATCGCATGCAGGGCTCTGCAAGACCTGGCACCACCCACGGCCACTGTGCGCCACGCCATTGATGGCGTAGTGCTCACTAAGTTTGACACCATCGACGACAAGGTCAGTGTGATGAAGTACAATTGTGTTAGGCCAGCCTCAGTGTGCCGTGCAATTTTGTGAGGCCAGCCTCGTACCTTGTACCTGCAGTCCTTGGATTGCAGAGAACAGCGAGGCGCAGTACGTGAGCCTGGAGCCAATGTATTATTGATTATCGCTGGCAAGCCACAAACAGTGTGGTAGTCTGTCTGTTTTGCAGGCGTCCAGTCTGCCTGAGTCAGGATGCCTGCTTGATCACTTAGCACAATTCCTGGGTGCAAACTCCATAAGCCATAAACATGCCCTTCCGCTGCTTGTTCCTGCTACTGTGCCACAGGTTGGCGCTGCCGTGTCAATGGTGTATGCAAGCGGGGCGCCCATCATGTTCCTGGGCTGTGGTCAGACCTATGCTGATTTGAAGCGCCTGCATGTCAAGTCTGTTGTCAATGCGCTGCTAAAGTAGGGCAGCACTTCTGCTGGGGTTTCATCGAAGACTCAGTGCCGCCTCAGTGCTGGTTCTGGCAGCTGTGCGGGGGATTGTGCTAGGTTACTTTAAACCGCCCTCCTGAGCTTGCTGCCTTGTGTTCTGGGCGTCAGGTCGAAGAGGGCACCTTGCGGGCAATAATGCTTGTGATGCGTGTGTTAGGCTGAGAACTTAGGCGGACTTTCCTCGCCTGTCATGTCAAGCGACAGGCATCCAACTGAGATGCAAGATTACTGGCTGCTTCGGCTTCTGAACTCTAGAGTTGCCTGTTTCAATGGGTCAGGAAGAGTGGCAGGACTCCTTTATCGTTTAAAACGACCGAGCCAGGCAAGGAGAGATAAGCCCTTTGTACGGCAAAAAAGATACTGGGCAAGCGATGGTGCACAAAAAATTCGCAGCTTCGCTAGACGCGAGATCCAGATGAAAAGTTTAAAATGTGATTAGACTGACAGTTCTGTGCGGCTTGCGTAATCATCCCAACACACCACATGCGGACTCAGTAAAAAATAAGAATGCGTTGTTTGTGATGGCTGCCAAGAGGAAGGTGCTACTGTCCAACAAGGAGCTCTACCGATACAAGCCGAAGACCGGGCTTTTCGCTTCCGAGCCCTCCCTCTACGACAAGCTATGGCGTCTTTTTCAGCAGCTCATCCTTCTGTCGGTATGGCGGGCACTGAGCTCGCTGGGCGGGCCGCTCAAGCGCTGCTTCGGGCTGCAAATCTGGATGGGCCGCTCGGTGCTCGCCATCGTGCTGCACATACAGCGCTTGGTATTTAGGTTGGTGGGCTGGCTGTCCGGGCGGGGGCCCTCCTCGCTGTGCCGGACGTCCAACTACTACTTTGGGACGGACGTGAAACGCTGGCACGTCGGCCTGGGTGAGTGAGAGTTTGGCACCTTCAGTTTGTGCTTTTGGCTTGTGAATCTCAGGCTAATCCTGTGAGGGCCTGATACCCAGCGACTTTTGGTTACGGTTGGGCTGACTCAGCCTGATGCTTCGTTTTCCCGGGGAGACAACAGCTCCTCCGCCCGCGCGTGTACGTTCGCAGCGGCCGTCATCCTTGGCAGCCTGGTGCATTCCGGGTACCTGCGCATCCAAGAACGCTACGATGAGCGCAAGAAGCGTCGCAGGGCCCTGCATGCGCGCATGCTCCTGTCACAGTCCTATCAGGAGTGGCGCAGCTGGGCCCTGCAGATTGAGAAGCTGGATGCTGAGCAAGCCGTGGCTGGAGGCTACAAGGCACGTGGAGTTAAGCACCCTGGGTCCTTGCTGGGCTCTTTGTTGCAGAAGAGCAACAGACGCTCCGCCGCTCAAGAGCAAAGCAGGCACAGCAGGGTCCATGTGTGCAGCATGAAGGGGGGACAGTAGAGAGTTCATTGCAGCGTGTGTACACACATGAAAGTGTTGATGCAAAATGCACTGCGCTTGCCACACAGGGCAGCGGCTTGTCTAGCACGCGTCCCTGCCCGAGCCTGCTTCAAGCCAGGGTCAACACGTCACTGCCCAAGGAACATGCTGATAGCACGTGTCTGCACTCCATATATGAACATGCTCAGGCTCACATGTTACAAGTGCAAGAAAGTACTGATGCCAGTAGCTCACTAAGTTGGTTTGCACCTTGGACCTGCGCCCGCACGACGACCTGCAGGTCCCTGCGGTGCTGGAGGCCTATGACAGGCGGCTGTTGTTGCAGAAGACCACCCACTTGCGGCGGGTCCGCGCCTTGGGCGTGGTGGGAGAAATGATGCACGCCGTGCGCATTGACCTCATCCGCAACGTGGCCAACATTGCCAAAAGGTGCTTGACCTGCGTCAACTGTCTGCAGTATTGAGCGTGAAAAGGTGCTGCGCTTCTTTAGAGGTCCACATGTATGTGTGTTCGTGTGTGTGTGAGTATGTGTGTTCATGTGTCAGGTTACTTGGTCAGTCAGTGTTCCTGTTCCTTACTTCCACGCAGCCAGAAGCACTGCCAGAACTTTGTATCTGTGCCGGAGCCCATCCAATGTTACATGCAAGAAGTTAAGGACCAGCTTCAGCAGGTGCGTCAGAAAAGGGAGGCCAGGGAAAACACCTTTTTGCTACAGTGACTGCCGCTCTGTCAGTTCCATGGGCATGTGCTCTGCCTTAAAGGGCTGCAGCATTGGGTGAGCATGTCGGCAGCGCATCTGTGGCTGTGCAACTACGCTGCAAGTGCGACATGCACAGTGCGCGCCGTGCTGAGGTGCCTACGCCTGCCACGCTGCGGCAGATCTGTGACTGGCCGGACCAGGAGCTGGGTGTGGACGACAAGCTGGCCTTCTTCAGGGTCACCCGCCACACGTTTGGGCGGACTGCGCTGCTACTGAGCGGCGGGGGAGGCCTGGGCATCTTCCACTTGGTGGGTGCGTGGTGGGCTTGGTACGCGGCGGAGGCCTTGCTGAGCAGCTGAAGAGGCGCCAGGACTACGTGCACGCTGTGCCCAAGCAGTGCAGGCCGCACACGCATGCTGTGCAGGTCGTGTCGAGGGAGCTCAACAGGGGTTGTTTTCAAATGGCAGCATGGCACTTGACCCACACCATGTGAAGGCCTGACTTGCTGTTCTTGACGCCAGGCCCGCACTGGTCAACAGCCTGACTCGCTCCAGCACCCTGACCTGCCCCACCTCCTCAATGCTTGGCTGCAGGGCGTGTGCAGAGGGCTATTTGAGTGCAAGCTGTTGCCCCGTATCCTGGCAGGGTCGAGTGTGGGCTCCATAGGTGAGACTGCAGCTACCACAGCAGCTGCTAGCGGCAGCCACCCGTTCAGCCCACAACCTTGAACGTGAATGTGTCCATTATTTGCGTCAAGTGGTGTGCGTTTGGCGATGATGGGGCTGGCGCTGCAAATTTTTATGTGGTAGAGCAGCATGTTCACATGTTGCCCCTGCAAAGCGCTTTTGCCTTGCTGCTGCTGATGTGGCTTATTGGGACGTGACGACGTGGATCTGTGCTTTACCTGGGTGGCCCCATTGATAGTGTGCCAGGCCTGCATGGAAACACCTGCTTAGATTCAGGAGCCATCCTGACGCATTATGTGGTGTGTAGCATGCACCTTGTCTCTGGTCTCTGTGCATCATGGCCATGCACCTAGCTGCTGCACACAATCTGCTTGCCTGCTTGCTGCGTGCGCCTCAGTGTGCGCGGCCATGTGTGTGCGCACTGACGCGGAGCTGCGCGACACGTTTGATGACTTGGTCAAGTTCGACATGGGGTTCTTCCAGGACAACAACTGCTACGCGATGATGAAGCAGGCCATTGAGAAGGGCCACCTGCACGATATGGACACCATGATTGGCAAGCTACGGGAGCTGCTGGGCGATTGCACGTTTGCCGAGGCGTATGAGCGCACAGGTGCACAGGGCGGGCTCGGGTGCGCGAGGGATAGCCCTAGCAAGCATGCTGACTAGCGATTTTGCGGGGTCGGCATGCATTTAGGCCGTGCACAGCTTCTCCTGTGCCCAGTCACCTGCAGTTGCCCCAGTGCACTTCGATCATCAGTTGGGGTCCAACAGCCAAAATAACAGCATGGAAGCTTCTATGCCTCCATCCAAAGTGCTGACTTGCAAAGGTCATTCTTTTGTTGGGAAGAAGGTGCAACTTGAATCTAGTACTGCAAGCATTCCAGCACCGAAAGCGAGCTTGGGTGTTGTACCAATGATTCAGGAAGACTGATACCCCATGTTCACCTTTAGCTTCACCTGCCTTGCTGGCTGCTGCAGGCCGCATTTTAAATGTCACTGTTTGTCCGGCTGACACCAATGAGCCCCCCCGCCTCTTAAATTACATGACTGCACCAAACGTGAGTGTATGTCGTGTGTGTAAGTGTATGCTCCTGCTTGAGCATGCGTGCACTGAAGTAATTTGTGAGTCTGGGTGCCTGTAGCTACCTGCATAGAGAGGTCAATGCACCCTGTATGTGAAGTAAAAGCATGTTTTTGCTGCCCTTCCACAGATACATATGAGCTGTACACACAATGGCTGCCAACGGAAACCCCAATTGCTCTTGGTGTAGCTTCCTTGATCTTCTCAAAGTCCTGTTTGAATACAGATCTTAATACCATTGATACCAGACAAGTGCTCGAATTTTGTTTTGATCATGAGAAGATCAAGGAAGTCTAGTCAGTTGGGAATGGGCTTGCTGTTTTGTTAAGGATGTAAATGGGTTTAAAAGAGTGCGTGAAGGCTTGTGAGTGGCTTGAGCATAAGATCATTTGGGCTGGCAGCAGGCCTTCTAGCCTACGTGCTCGCTCTAGACCGTGGCTGCCGTCCATGATTTTGAGCTGCATTAATGGAGTGTCTGCATGCGTGCATACATCGCTGTCTGCGCTGCCATACGCAGGTCTTAGTGTGGTCAGGGGTGGCTGCCTCCTCCTCATTCCCTGGGCTGTACCCGCCCCAGTTTTTGGTCGGCCGCAACAGCCAGGGCCAGATCTGCAGGTGAGCATGGCTTCCTGCACCACACGTTTATGGATCGTGTGGTACAGGAAGCCATTAAGATGGTTTTAACCGCAATATGGGAACCATATTTTGAGGTTATGAACAGGTCTTTTGGTTTTAGACCTAACAAGTCAACGGGTGATGCCATCACCATGTCATGCACCTCTGTTCAGAGGCGAGGGATTGGCATGACAAGTATTCAATAGTAGCATAGTGGGTTTGGCTCAAAAGCGTCGCTTACTAATGGGCATGTTGCTGTGTTGCTGCACAGCTGGTGCATTAGGATGGGAGGGCTGAACGCTCTGCCTCTGTGCAGCAAGATCGGTCGCCCCTGTGTCTGGGATGTTGCTGAGCACCTTGGGCTGGTTGTGAGGCGGTGAAGTTGTGCTTCTGAACATGTGGGGGCAGTGTGCGGGCAAGTGACGACAGGTCTAAGCTGGCTGCAAGTATGCTTGTGTGCATGCTTGCATGTGCTTGCAGGATGCACCAAGATGTGGGTGTGAACTCAATGCAGCGGCGGTGGCGTGACGGCTCCTTGGAGCTGGATTTGCCGGCGCAAGCGCTGGCTGAGATGTTCAACTGCAATCACTTCTTGGTGGGCACTGGAGGTGGACGCGAGGCTGGCATGATGCATGCTGTGTGGCTTGGCGTGTGCGTGGCAAAGCGGCTTAAGCATGCATCCTGAGGCCGGCAATGCCCAAATTATTGTAGACAAACTGCAATCCATGAGGCGCCAACAGGCCCTTAACGCCTTTTTTGGCCTTTTGGTGCCTGCAGGTTAGCCAGACGAACCCCCACATTGTGCCCCTTCTCAATTTTAAGTCCCTTTTTCCACAGTGGTGGGCCTCTTTCATGGAGGCAGAGCTCAAGCACAGGTGTGGCATTGGGCAGGCACACTGCACCGCGGGGAGCTGTTGTGCTGTTTTGGCCACTGTGGTTGAGCCCAGGGGGCTGATGGTGCCAAAGCTTGTCCTTCTGCTTCCATTTTATTGCATGCCATGCACCCCAAGCGATGCGTCCCTTCTCACCCCAGAGAGCCACGTCATGACGAGGCAAGAAAACAGGCTTGGCCCGTACCTTGCCTGCACGCAAACTGAGCAGCCCGGTCTGGCCGCACACCCTTCCGCCACCCCCTGCAGGCTGTCCATGCTGCAGTGCTTTGTGCCCAGCTGGACCAAGTGGCTCACCCTCTTCACGCAGCCCTGGGAGGGTGACATCACCTTCACGCTGCCCTCCTCGCTGTGGAACATCCGCAAGACCGTGGTCAACCCCACCACCCAGGACCTACAGGCCGCAGTGAGGGTGGGTGTACCGGGAGGGGCTGGCGCCCAGACCTCTTCCCAGACATGCGCAGGAAGCGGCTCCGACACAGACCAATCCAAACGCGCTGGCATGAGGATCCATCATCATCCATCTCTCGGGGTCTGCGGGCTGCCACCAAAGCGGGGCCTGGCGCATGATGTGCAAGCTCCAATGAGTGCAAATTGCATCCAGGCTTCCTTGGGGCGTAAGGGGTTGTGAAAGGTGGAAGGCCCCCCACCCAGCCAGCATCGGCTTGTGCGCTGCCCAAGCCCCTCTGTAGTGCAATGCTCCACGCCTGTATGCAATGTGCTGCCAGGGACGCGGTCTGCCAGGCCTATGCTTCACTTGCCAAGGTCCTGTCCAGCCCAGGCACCCCTACCACGGGCACGCGCGCGCAGACACACACATACGTATGGACACACGCATGCCCACGCATTCATGCGCATGCATGCACGCCTGGCTCGCATGTTGCGCCGCCGCAGGCTGGGGAGCAGACGGTGTGGGAGCGCATGCCCGCCATAGAGTGCAACTGCACGCTGGAGGCCATGCTTGACAAGTGCGTGGCCAAGGTCCAGCAGCAGGTGGGTGCGTCAGCCCTGAGCACACTGCGCCTGCTGCTGGTGCTGCAGTGCCCGCCTGCGCATATAGCACACGCCCATGCTCGCCTGCCATGGTTTTCTTGTCGGCGGTGATGGCGGCCGTGAAGGCGTGGTGGAGGCAAGGGTGAGGATGGTGGTGGTGGCGGTGGCTGCTTTGGCTTCGACAAGGCCGATGGGACCGAACAGCCCTCTGGGGAGCGCGCAGGCTCGCTGCGTTTGGACCCTGCTGGGTCAGTGGCCTGGGAAAAGGAGAGGGCTGGCGCCGGCATGGGCACAGCTAGGTGAAGGGCGGCAATGGTGCCGACAGGGGCGCCTGCTTGGTAGAAACCTTGTGTAGCGGGCAGCGTGGGTGCAAACAAACAGGGCTGATGCCAGCATGGCCTGGAGCCGCACCACACCTCTACATGCACCTAGTGCCGCCACACCAGTGCCGCCCAGTGTGTCTGCCTCCTGATGGGACAGTGTGTGGGAGGAGGGGCCCGGCGCTGCTTTGCTCCCCGCACGCTGCGCACATCTGATGCCCTACCACTTGAGCGAGTTGCAGACCAGGGAGCGCAAGCCGCAGACACCCACAGATGCACCGCACAGCAGATGTGCGCCGCCACCCAAACACGGCAACTGAGCAGTGCCGCACGGCTCTAGGCTTCTTTGTCTACCTGCCCAGTGGTGCTGCGCGTGCTTGCGCCATATGCATGAAAAGCAGAGCCTCACCCTGGCCGCCCCGCCGACTCGCGCCTTCCTGCCTGCCTGCCTCAGCCGCCTCACTTGCCTGCCTGCCTGCCTGCCGCTTGCTTGCTCCACCGGGCAGGTGCGCGGCCGGAACTCGTCCCTCGTACAGCCCAACTCCAACCGCCTGCCCTCCTTTGTGCACCTCCCCAACGGTATGCACAACTTCCAGACGTGGGGCGACAGCATCGCCGGCAACGACATCTCCCAGGTGCACACGCGTGTGGGGGTAGACACGTGGAGGTGCAGGTGGAATGCCTGGATTCCTGCCAGGGCGTGCGTCCCTGCCTTCCATGGTCACCCGAAGTGTTAGTGTGCCAGCCTAAGGACAGCTGGGCTGCTTGTGTGCTCCAGGATGCCCATGACTTTGTGCGCCAGCACATGCCCTGCGTGCCCACACCCCTTGTCATCAGAGTGGGGGTTGGTGGATTGAGAGGCCCGTGCGTGATGCAAGCAAGTGCATGCATGCATGCCCGCTCCTGAGGGCAGGCGCCCATGTGCACATATTGAGCGCACGCACATGTGCTCGTGTACATGCGCACACGCACGCACACGCACGCACACAAATGTGCACATGACCATACACCTGCACAACCGGCTCAGGTCACATCCTGGGGCGACTTCTCCTCGCTGGAGAGTAATCCGCCGGGCCTGCACGTGCAGCCGCTGTACCGCAGCCCCCACGGCGACAGCTTGGTGGAGCTGGCGCTGGGCAACGATGCCAAGCAGCACCAGCATCACAGGCAGCAGCAGCTGGAGCAGCTGCTGGACGAGCACCATCGGCACAGAGCAAATGTGAATGGGTGCGTGGGGGCGCTGCAAGGGGGCACTCATTTCGGGGCGTGGGCTTGGGTGCATGCAAGAGTGTGGAGAAGGGCTCTGCTGTGCTGTGGTCCAACTTCTGTGGGCTGGCCCCATGCTGGCCCCATGCGTACTTGCATGGGTGGAATCACACATGCATGGGTACGCATTTGCTCACATGCGTGTTCAAGGGAAGTCATTCCCCCATGTGCACATACACACACACATGCACACAGGTGGAGCGCATGCGATGCGTTCGCGCTTGCAAGAAAACACGCGTGTGCTTACAACAAACACTGTGCGTGTTGCTTTCGGTGCCAGTTGCAAGACACGCGATTGTTGAGGCTGCCTGTTGCGCGGAGGATCTCCGTTTTGCTTCTCCCCCTCTCTATATGAGTATTCCGCACTAATTCCATCCACTGCAGCTGTGTCTGAGAATCCTGACATAAGGCTCGTCTCAGTATGAGCCATTCGCCCTGCATTTGCCCTCCTCTTGCTCCTTCATGCGTGCAGCACACTGAACAGCAGCGCACCCAACAGCGGCCACGGCTCCCGCCTGCCCCCCATCTCCTCCCGAACATCCTCCGCCTTTGGCGGTGCCGACGGCGACGGCGACGGCGAGTGCGCTAGCCTGGCTGGCGGCTGCTACGCAAGCTCAAACCTGCTGGAGCGCTGGGCCACTGGCGGCACACAGTCCAGCAGTCACTCACACAGCTGTGTGTCAGGCAGCAGGGCTGGCGGCAGCGGGGGCAGCAGCGTGAACATGGGCTGCGGGGCGCTGGGGGCGGGCTTTGGCAGTGTCAGCGGGAGTGGGGGTATGGGCCGGGGGGGGCTGAGCCGCAAGAGCAGCTGCGTGTCGCGGCTGTCGGCCCTGGGAGGGCAGGAGTCTGGGGGGGAGGAGACGCAGGCGGCACAGCCGCCGCCCCCGCAGCTGCTGCAGGGCGCGAGGGGCAGCGGCGGCTGGGCCGTCTTTGACCGCGCGCCGTTCTTTGGTAGCAACAGCAGCAGCAGTGGCGCCATGCCCGCGCAGCCGCAAGCCACGGCCGCGTTGGGAGGCGCCGCCGCCCGCACCTGCAGCAGTGACCCCGCCTCAGCGCAGCACAGCATGCGCAGCAGCCTGAGCGCATGCGACTCTCTGGCCAGCAACACTGGCTGCTTGCTTGCCCCGAGCGCGGGCGTGCATCAGCCCCCCCATCAGTGCATTACCCACGCACACTCGCCAACAAGGCCAGGGGGGCGGCTCACGCAGGGCACGACAGCAACCCCGGCATCAACCGCTGCGGTGGCAGATGCTTGGTGCACCAGCAGTAGCAGAGGCGACGATAGCCAGGCTTCAGCACGCGACTGTGCGCTGGAGCAGAGAATCCTTGCCCTGGCGCAGGTGCGGGTGGAGGCTGCGTGGCAAGAGACATGCGCTTCCATGCAGCTGTGTGCCGCACATACTTTGTGGCAAAGCCTTGCTGCTTCTGCTTGCGCTGCTGGCGGATGTGAGGGGATGGGACCCTTGGTTGGTATGCAGGCCTCAGGTGTGCAGGGTGTTTTGCAAGGTAGGGCCTGGTGAGCTCTCTATTGGCCATCATTAGCATCATTGTGCTTGCCTCACTTGCCCGCGTTTGCCGCCCCAGGTTTCAATATCCTGCTCTTCCATCTTTCCCACTTGCACAGATGTACGCACGCACATGTAGACACCCACACAAACACACAAACTGAACCTCTTCAACCTCCGACCAACAGGCATGCATGCTGCGCTACTTGCCCTTGCTGCCTGGATCTGCTCTACAGGGCGGCTGCCCCGACGGCACCACACGCATCTTGGGCTCTTTCCTGCCCTTGGCTGGCGTATCAGAGCAGCTGACTGAGGCTTGCGCTGACCCTAGCGCCCGCGGCTCCCCCGCACCCACCAGCAGAAGCCCCGAAAGGCCTGAGAATCTCCATTGAGCTTTTGCACAAGCTCATGGGTGTGAGATATTGTGTGCGCTTGTGCGGGTGACAGGGTGCGTGCGGGTGCTCACCGCGAGTGCATGGGGTAGGCGTGTGCTTGCACGTCGATGCTTGAGCTGCTGTTAGGCGTTTTCAGGTGCATGGGGTACACGTGTGTGAGCACGTGGGCACCTGAGCTGCTCTCAGGCGTTTTGGGTGCATGAGGTAGGCGTGTGTGTGCACATGGGCGTCTGAGCTGCTCTCAGGCGTTTTGGGTGCATGGGGTAGACGTGTCAGGAGTGGATTGGCAAGGAGTGCGAATGTGCGTGATGCCAGGATAGGACTAGGACTGACCTGGTTATGTAAGAGAGCAGCAGAGCATCTGTGGGCCTGTCATTAAAGGAGGTAGCTCTGTATTCGTGGCTTGGAGTTGTTTGGCGGTTTGCACTAGCAATCGTGCATAGGAGCCTATAAACAATAGCCTATTTGGGAGTGTGTTTGTGGGGCCATTCCTGGCCTTACATGCTTTTGGCCTGCATTTTGCAAGATTTAAGTGTTTGGTTAAGAGGGCTGGAGGCAAACTGCAAGCCGCTCCGTTGCCGCCCCTTCCACCCCCCTCTCCCTCTTCCCTTTGCTGCTGTATTCTCTCTATGACCCTGCTTCTAAACCTTGTGTGATGATGGCGACCTTAGCAAGCATGCGACCTTACCTGCCTGGATGCAAAGGTTTGCATTCATTTTTGTTTATCCACCATATCAAGTTGCGCGTACTGCTCTGTTCATAGGCAGGTAGTGGGGCAGGGTAGCGAGCGTGAGAAAATGTCCCACACTGCTTGTAGCTTGGAAGGGAGTGTAAGGCTAGCTTCACCGCAACGATCTGGGGATAGAAGGGCAGGCACAGTCTCCATTCCATGTTCTTCTCCTGGATGTATGATTACGTATTGGATTTCAAATGTGCATGCATGTACGTGTCTCAATGTGAGCATCCCCGATGCATGAGCCAATCCAGCCAGACAATTACCTCCATACCTCACCTGTCAAGGAGCAGCCATCCAGGTGCTGTATCATGTACTTCCTGGCTGTGAATGTGGTGGAGTGTGCGGAACAAAGCAATGTTGGTTGGCAGTCTGAGTGTAGTGCATTTTGTCCTACAGTGTGCACAATTCTAGAATATGTGATTATTAACATGTTGAACCTCCCCCCCCCCGTGTTTGAACTGCCAATTGCGCTGTAGAATTGCCAGTGACGTATGTTCTTCAGTTGCAGCACTTTTGTTCGGGTCATTACATGTAGCCAGTAAGCACCTGTTTTGTATCAGTGTACATGACATAATTATTGATGACATGGCATGCTCAACTAGCTTGCTTTCCTTGGCACTCCCATCCCTTTTACTAGCATTGAGTGTGGAGCTTCTTGTGTAGCATATAGGCCCCTATGCCTTAAGGTGGTGATAAAAAAGTTTTTGGCTTTTTCTTTCCCTGAGCTTTTTCTTTCCCTGAGCTGTTCTATGCAAAATCCAATGCAAGAGATACTGGCTGTAAAAGGACTCATTTTACTGAGTCAGACTAGGTAGTACCTCTAGGGCCCAAGTGTCACACCCATCACTGTGATGGGACCCTTGGAGTAGAAAGTGCTGAGGTCCGGACCTGGCTCCTCTTGTGCCAAAGCTTGTCAGCGTCTCCGCTAGGGTCAGCCTCTATGGAGGCAGGAATAATTTATATAGTAAAGAACTCCCTAGCCTTCACGCTGCCCAGGGGAAATTCCCCTCTCAGCCCAACCACCTAAGTGGTTGAATAGATAACGCCTGAATCGTTACATTCCCCCCCACCTGGATAAAACCCGTCTCTGGGAAAGGCACCAAGTGCTCACGCCCATACCTGTTTCACCAGCACTAAAAATCCAGGGGATGATGTGCCCACACCATTCAACCTCATAACCAGAGTTATAATTGGATCCAGCAGTTGACCTCTTAGTACCGTACTTGTGACAAGGGTGATCAATCCTCAACCGAAGTGCAACACTTGGTCAAATGATATGTGCGAACAGTACCACATATTGTACACCATGGTGGTGCATGCTGCCCCGAGTTCGGTAGCAACATAGATGCATCCAATGCACTAATGCTGTTGGCCAAACAGACTCAAGCTTACGAAGCAGGGGAAAGGCCCCTGAAAGCTAGGTAAGCCTTAAACACATTCAATCGGTAAACGCTTATCTCAGGCTCCCAAGAGTTATGCTCGTCTTTGTACCCGGTCCATTTGACAAGGTACTCGCGCTCATACCAGTATTGCGCTGGCATCCGTTTGGTGGCCTGTTTTACGAGCACACGAGTATCACGATGGTTCAGGAGTGCATCCATCGTGTACCATTCTTCCATGTCCACCATTTTAGGTGGCGGAGGCGGCTGCACCCGGCGGTCCCGGTAGGTTGGCTTTAGCAGTGACACACGGAACACATCATGCATCTGCATGTAGTCTGGCAGAGCCAGCTTGTAGGCCACCACATCTGAGGTGTCCTCAAGGTCCTCTGGCGTCCTCCACAAAAGTCCACCACTGTGAAGGGCCCAATCCACTTAGGAAGGAGCTTTGGGGTACCCTTGGTGAGCAGTCGAACATTCATTGTATATTGGTGCCTCCCTATGTTAAGGTTCAGGTTGTAGGCCTGATTATCCTAGTAGGCTTCAGCCAAGTTTTCCTCATTCAGGGATACTGCTATGTGACCTGACTTTAGTTCCTTCATGCCATAAAAAAATGCTCAGTGAGCAGTCGCACCTCTTGACCGAAGGCTTTTTTCTTGTAACCCTTGTAACCCTTTAGTTCAGCAGGTACTACCTGGAGTACAGTTATGCAAACCCTTCCCTTACCTTGCGCCAGGCCACGCCCCTCCCTTAAAGCATACCCCAAGATTCATCCCTGCGGTGTTGTCTCACTTTTGACCATTGACGACTAAATGCCCTGGGAACATACTGTTTTGGCACCCGGCACGAGGATCTAGCATGGTGTCAACTGAAACAAAGGAAGTCCGTCTGCACGACTTGTATTGCCATGGTCTTGCTGTTTGTATAGGGCTTTACATTAGGCAAGCTATATTTAAATCGCTACAAACCAAGTCATGCACCTTGTGTGCAACAGGCTGCAGATTTATGCTATCATGCCTGACATAGAAAAGCACAGCTCAACATCATAGGAATAAATACTTGAAATACAGGTATAAGAGTCATGCAGCACCTGACAGCACACTCACATCAAAAATACCATGCACATGTTAAAAACGCACAGACTGTCAGGAAGCACATGTCATGCACGTGCATGTGTTATGGAAATCTATACATGCATGTTCAAAGGGTGACTTTTCCTCACTCACAACTGGCAGCCTGGAAGCACCTCATCATTCTTATTTACTGTCAGTCGTGAGCACTTCTGTTGCGTCCCCCAGCAGTCTCTGGCAGGTACTATCCCCCCTCATCCAGCTTCCCTATGACCCTAACCACATCATCAGCCACAGCATGCTCCAGCGTCTTGAGTTGCCTTGGCCATTCTCACCCTCCAGCTTTTTGTTGCATTGATTCTCAGCTACTCCTGGCCAAATAGCGTGCCTCCCTCTCTGCTTTTATAGCTTCATTCCGTCTCTGCTGCGCACGGCCACGCGCCCAAATGACACCAGCCCACAGCCCAGTAATGACAACAGTGATGAAGAATATGGCACATGGAACTGCCACTGCAACAGCAATATCCTTCACGGCTGCAGGCAACAGGAGCATGAGCGAGTTGCAGTATGTTAGTATGGACACACAAAACAAACAGGTGCTCAGTGTTGAAGCTTCATGTTTCCCGTTCTGTAGATGCACACACAGTTATTCATAAGCCTGTCCACCTGTGTGCGCGTACATTTGATACCCAGGACGGGAGCAGGCTCAGATGCACGGGTGCTGTTGTGTCACCCCTTACAAGCTTTGCACATATGCAAGATTTGAGATAAGAGAAGGGACATGCACAGACAAACGTCTCCAAGTTTCCCTGCATTGAGGCCTTTCAGCCGGGGGCACACGCGCGCATCGGGGGGCACAGGCCAGCTGCATTTATCCTGAAGTATAATCCACTAGAATCTCACCATTATGGTCGGAGTTTGTGCCTCTTCCTTGCGGCAACCGCGGGTTGTCTGACATGGTTGCAACAGCGAGTGCCACAGGGTAAAATAAAGGGATGTAATGAAATTAAAGAAAAGAAATTAACAATGTAAGAATTGTCCAAATCCTTAAGAGTCGTTGTGTGTCTGCAGATAGATAACGGCAAAAAATATGATAATCCCTATTGATAATTAAATTGTGGTCAAAACCTGCTCACCTGCTCACTGATTTTGAGTGTGATCGCAGCCATGACTTGCATTTTAGTTTGATCACTGTACATTGCTTTGTCGTGGAAATGGGTGCCTCACCTCTTCCCAAAATGGGTGAATTTAACTTTTAGTTGCAGCAGCAGCTGCACAGCAGGGTTGACAAAATATCTGTCATGCAGCAAAACAGCAGTGGGAGGATACGAAGCATCAGCCAGCAGGACACGCACCGCATCTGTTCTGGTCAAGTCATACTCAGCCTCGCGACTGCGGTCAAGGAGCTGCTAGAGAACGCTCTGGATGCTGGGGCCACAAATGTGGAGGTGTGATTTTGACGAGCAACTGTTTTTGGGTGTCTTGCACAGCCCCTATAGAGAACAAGGCCTATAGAAGACAGGTGGTGACAGGCAGGGCTACATTCATCGCGCACACAATCAAACACGTGCGAATGCCACATTTTCACTCCCATGGCGCTCACCTCTTTATCCCGCCCAGGTTCGCTTGAAGGAGTACGGCAGCGAGATGATTGAAGTCTCTGACAATGGCAGCGGCGTCGCGCCTGAGGACTACCAAGCCCTGACGCTCAAGTACCACACCTCCAAGCTGCAGCAGTTCAATGACCTCTCGGTGGGTGCAAGGGCTGCGGGCTTTGCCGTGGTCTCATTAGTGCAGGCGGTCGTGCGCTGCAAGCCAGGCTTGCAGCGCTGCACACATAGCACCTGGGGCGGGGGGCAAGGGCCCACGGCGCACACAGGTGGGCAGACGCCTTTGACTTGATACGCAAGCCAAGCACGCATGCGTGTATCCCCTGCCCAGGGCATCACACTGGATCTGGCTGCCTTGGTCAATGCTTGGCCAGATCAGGGGCACACTCCGGACAGCACACTGGCCAGATCAGGGGCGCACAGAGGGCAGTACGCTGGACCTGGCCGCCTCAGTCCATGCTTGGCCAGACCAGGGGCACCTGTCCAGTCTGCACCAGCTCACATCGTTGGAATGTAATTATAAGCCTGCATTCCTGGCCCGCAAACCCAGCCTACATTCTGCGCATCGCACCGCACGCAGGACCTGGGTACATTTGGCTTCCGTGGGGAGGCCCTGAGCTCCCTGTGCGCGCTGGCAAAGCTCAGCATAGTCACGCGCACTGCAGCCCAGGATGTGGGTGCCCGGCTGGACTTCGATCACGGTGGGCGGCTGGTGCAACAGGTGCGCCGTCGCGTGTGCGCGCCGCACGCCCCATGTTTTGTGTGCCGCTAGTGCCCGCCCGAGCAGTTGCGTGCGTGCGTGCTTGTGTAAGCGCGTGTGCACATGTGTGTGGCGTTTGCGCGTGCGTGTGGACGCGCGCGCGCTTGCTCACCCCAAGCCCAAAAGTGCCTGCCCTGCTGTGTGCCTGCCCCCCTTGCAGGCGCCCTGCCCACGTAGCGTGGGCACCACCGTGGCCGTGAAGGGCCTGTTCAAGGGCCTGCCTGTGCGCCACAGGGTGGGTGCTTGCAGGGGCTCTTCCTAAAGCCTGCTGATCACAGGGTAAACACAAGCAGGCGCCTGTTCATGGGCCTGCCTGTGCGCCACAGGGTGGGTGCAGGTGGTCTGCAGGTCAGAGGCGTGCTCGCCTCTATGTGCGCCCACGTGTGTATTGCGTGTGCCAGTGCCTCAGCATGTATGTGCACGCGCATGCTGTGAGCTTATGCGTCTGCATGTTTGCGTCTGTGTGCGCACCTTCATCCCCTTGCACCATGCTGCCGTAGCACCCTCTTACCCTTGCACCATGCTGCCGCAGCACCCTCGTGCCCTTGCACCATGCTGCCGCAGCACCCTCTTACCCTTGCACCATGCTGCCGCAGCATCCTCATGCCCTTGCACCATGCTGCCGCAGCACCTTCGTGCCCTTGCACCATGCTACCGCAGCACCCTCTTACCCTTGCACCATGCTGCCACAGCACCCTCGTGCCCTTGCGCCATGCTGCCACAGCACCCTCGTGCCCTTGCGCCATGCTGCCGCAGCACCCTCGTGCCCTTGCACCATGCTGCCACAGCACCCTCGTGCCCTTGCGCCATGCTGCCACAGCACCCTCGTGCCCTTGCGCCATGCTGCCGCAGCACCCTCGTGCCCTTGC
>LKMJ01001713.1_pt1 | contig 19639 bp, 31 predicted proteins | sample 643391 | NCBI WGS metagenome assembly LKMJ01 (sample SAMN04112250, study PRJNA286221) | soda lake metagenome | biome: soda lake; feature: Kulunda Steppe; material: water; isolation source: sample PL-Br10 brine of Picturesque Lake | place: Russia: Kulunda steppe | collected 2010-07 | reverse complement strand
TTTGCAGGGCCACGCATTCCGCTGCACACCTGGTAGATTTCCTGCTCGGTGCCGTCGTTCCAGCCCAGCAGGGACAGGTAGTTGATCATGGCGGGCGCGAGGTAGCCCTGGCTGGCAAACTCGCCCACAGAGGTAGCGCCGTGCCTGCGGGCAGACGGAAGCACAGCACGGCTGGTGCGGTAGCCTCGTGTGTGCTGTGCGTCGCGCATGTGCTGAAGGCACAGAACGTACACAGGTGCCGGGACACCCCAATTCTCTCTTGAAGCTACACAGTCCTATGCTCTGCCACAAAAAACTCAGCGCTGCCTGGAGCCGCGAGCACGGCTTGTTCTTGCCCCATGCGCACTTGCACCTGAGCGTGCGCTGCCTGCGCAGCTGGCACATGCCGCCGACCAGGACAGCACGTGGGTGGCAGGAATTGGCAACCAGCTGGGTGTGCGTGGCTGGACGCACCGCTTGGACAGCTTGCTCTTGTCTGGGGCCAGGATGAGCGACACGTGGCCAAACACGGGGCGCGGGAAGCCCAGGGCATCGTAGATCAGCACTTGGCGCAGCGTGTTGGGCAGGTGCTCCTCGGCCCTGCATGTGCGTGGTAGTGCAGAACACGGGAACGGCGCTGTCCGTGGGCAAAGCGTCTGCTTCCCGCAGGCTGCTGACTGGCACTGGGGAGGTGCCGCCCTTCTGTGCGTCAGCGTGCGTCCGCGCTTGTGCGCTCACAGCTGCATGTGCATGCATACAGTGCTTGAGGGGTTTGCAGTTGGGGTTGCACACTTGTGTACTCGGGTTTTGAAACCGCCAATGCACGCCCAGAGGCTTGCAAGGCAGACAGCCATTCGGAGATCGCACACTGAAACAATGTCACAGACCACCCGCACACCCCAACGCACCTCATGATGTGTGGTGCCCTCACCAGGCAGTCGTAGGCAGCCAGGCAGGAATCGCACACCAGCCACCACACCGCCACGCGTCTGGTGGTGCACGATCTCCCTCAGAGGCAGCCGTGGACAGCCGGGCAGGATTTGTGCGCGGACCACCACCACCACCACCACCACAGCCATCGCGCACCTGATGACGTGCGAGATCTTCATCAGGCAGTCGTCGATGGCCACACAAAAGTTGTACACCGGGAGGCCGTTGGAGCGCAGCAGCACGAAGTCGCCCAGCGTGTCGGTGTTCCAGGACACGTCGCCCCGGATGGTGTCCTTGATGGTGATCTCCTTGTTCTGCGCAGGCGCGCCCACAGCGAGGTGCCTGGCTTCAATGCGCCCGCACATGCGTGTTTGATGCCAGTGTGCAGGCAAGCATGGCACACACGACTTCAGAATTGGGCCGGCCAAGCTTGCTGGAGCTGCCCATGTGCTGCTTGTGTGTCTAGCTCAGAGGCTTTTGGTTGAATGAGACATGCAAGCAAAGCACACATGACTTCAGACTTGGGCCGGCCGAGCCTGCTGGGGCTGCCCTTACGCTGCTTGTGTGCTTTCAAGCCTTAAAAATTGACGACTGACTCTCAGAATGAAAGCGCCCCTGCGTGCCTCTGCAAGTAGGAGGACCAGCCGAAGGGCGGGGCACCTGAGCCAGGGCCTGCACAGTGCTTCCAGCTTGTGCCCGCGGTTTTCTTTGTGTGCCTGCGCTGGCCTCTGCCTTTGTTTGCTGCACTTATGCTTGAGCCCAGGCCAGTACCTGTGCTAGTTCCCAGGCCAGCACCTGTGCTAGTTCCCAGGCCTGCACTTGTGCTCGAGCCCAGGCCTGCACTTGTGCGAGTTTCCAGGTCAGTACCCGTGCTACTTCCCAGGCCTGCACTTGTGCGAGTTCCTAGGTCAGTACCTGTGCTAGTTCCCAGGCCTGCACTTATGCTTGAGCCCAGGCCTGCACTTGTGCTCGTTCCCAGGCCAGTACCTGCACTTGTGCCCGTTGGGGCTGCCCACACCTGCACCTGCGTTACAAACCTTGCTATTAGCCGTGCCTGCCCCTCATGCTTCTGCCTGCTGCCTTTTCCTGCACCTGTGCCCATATGCCTGCGTGCCGCCCACACCTTGGGTACACGGAAACGGTAGCAGTAAGGGGCGCCCGTGGCCTTCATGGCTTCCACCTCCTCCTTGCTGGCTGAGGCCCACTTGCCACGGTAAATGGGGGGCAGCTTCTTCTCCTCAGCCTCCTTCTTCATGCTGCATGCGCATGAGGGGGGTAGAACACACCCATGTGGCGAGTGAAGGCATGTGCATGCTGAATGTACGCGTGTGCGTGCATTCCTGTGTTCTTATGTATGTGCGTGCGTGTGTGTGTGTGCATGCTCGCTCATGTGTGGACAACACGCTTTTGCACCGCAAGTGTGTCTGCTCATGTGGGTCGCATGCACAAAAAGGGCGTGTCAAGCGACTGTTGTGTGTGATATGACAGGTGAGCCTGTGTGCACAAGCGGCGGCACACGTGCTGCACAGAGCCTGGCACCTCAGCCAGCTGTTGAGCAAGTGCATGGCATGCAGTCCATGCGCGTGAGTGGCAGCGTAAGAGCAGGCACAGCAGAAAAGCGTCAGTGCTGTAGCACAGTCCAGGCGCTCGTGTGCCCCTGCCTGGCTTAGCCTCATGAAAACCCATCCCCAGCCCCAGCACTTACACAAGGATGGCATGTCCCACAAGGAGCACGTGCCATCATGGACAAGGGTTTATGGACACGCACACCTCATGCACGCGTGCTGCGCTCGGCAAAGCGCCCCTGGTCACATGCGCAGCCAAAGCACGCAGCCACATACGCAGCCCCTGGTCACATACGCAGCCAAAGCACGATCACGGGGGCAGCATCTCCCTCAAGGTCCGCAGCCCTTCAATGCACAGGCCTGTGCCAGCGGGCGCTGCGCTCGGCAGTGGGGGCCTGCGCCGCACGGCACCAGCACTCATATCACAGAAGCAATGTCTCCTTCCACGAGGAGGACCACATCTACCAGAGACCAAAGACTCAAAAGCAAAGGCACATGCCTACTGTATGCTGCGCTCGGCAGGAGCCTGCGGCATGGACAGGGCCGTTGCAGCGCCGCCTCCACACACCTGTCCACCCCCCAGATCGCCCGACCTGGAGCGTGCACGTTATCACACGCTGTGTACATCACAACAGGAGCCTGTGGCATGCGCGCAGGGCCTGCGGTGCCGCAGCCGGCCAGCCACTCACGCCTCCAGCTCCTCGTCCGTGCAGAAGCAAGGGTAGGCCACGCCCGCCTCCACCAGTTTGTCCACGTACTCCTTGTAGATGGAGGTGCGCTCACTCTGGCGGTACGGGCCGTGCGGGCCGCCCACATCGGGCCCTGTACGCACACACGCGTGCGCACACAGAGGCGCGTTCCTCATGGGCTCTAGCATGTGGGCTCTGGCATGTGGGCTCTGGCATGTGGCTCTGGCAAGTGGGCGCGGCATGGCAGAGTACCACACACTGCGGGATGATGACTTGCATATTCACCAAGGGGGGCTGTATTAGCAGTGGGAGCCGCCCGCGTCATGCCTTGCTCTTGCCCGCAGCCACCCTTGATACAACCAGTAGCCGCTCGATGGCAGCCAGTCCTGACTATGAGCCCGGGTTCTGCAAAATGCCTAGACAGGCAGAGGCCTTTGCACCGGCTTCCCTATGCAAGCCCACCTTTGCCTATCTGCTTTCTCACCTCCGCCCGCTTTTCTGCGCAAGCCCACCGTCTTCCTCCTCTCTTTTCCCCCTTGGTTTTTCTGCGAAAGCCCACCCTTGCCTATCTGCTTCTTTGTCTCCACCCGCTTCCCTGCACAAACCCACTGCCCTCCTACTCCCCTTTCCCCCTTGCCTCTGTCCACTTCCCTGCGCAAGCCCACCCTTGCCTATCTGCTTCCTCGCCTCCACCTGCTTCCCTGCGCAAGCCCACTGTCCGCCTCCTCTCCTTTCCCCCCTCGCCCCCGCCCATTCTTCTGCACATTTTCTGCACAAGCCCACCTTCGTCCCAGGAAAGGCCCAGCCACTTCAAGTCCCTCAGCACCATCTGCTCGCTCTCGAGCGTTGAGCGTGCCTTGTCAGTGTCCTCAATCCTGCAAGGTCGAACAGTGGATAGATCAGCATCAGCAGGACACAGCAGCACGTGGGTGCGGGGGCTGCGAGCTTGTGACGATCACGGATGGGAGCAATGTGTATGAGTCCTCAGTCGTGCTTGGCCTCAGAGCAGGACGCTGAGGATAGCCAAATAAGTTATGTGTGACAGGAGGTGTTGGCCACGCAGAGGTAACAAGATGGCTGCCAGCTCGAGGCACTCAAGGCTGCTTCAAGAAGGGTCACGGTTTTATGAGGTGCAGTGGTCTGCTTTGAATGCTTTGCGCCATGCGTGTAGCGAGTTTGAGAGACAGGAGCATGGAACTAGGCAATCGATGACCCAGGTAGGCTTGGGTCCAGGGCAGTAGTAATTGCCAGGCAAAACAGCTCATAAGAATGAGCATCCTTGAATGATAGACATGGCCAGAGGCCAGGCGCTTGGCAGGAGACCAGACGACAGCTTTTATCTTACCTTCCCTATGCGTCTTTGCCACGTTGCATGTCATAAGACCTAGGTATCCGCACAACAGCATTCGCAACAGCATGTGCTTCTCTATGAGCAAAAGTTGCACCCCTGGCCTAGGAGATCAAGATCAAATAAAGGTCAGCCTAGAACCCTGCTTCTCGTGCACTGCCCACTCAATCACCTGACAGAGCAACAAGCCTTGAGCGGGACCTGTGCAATCGATCTTGGGCATCAATTAGGGAGCGCATGGACCCGCTGTGATGTGGGCTTGAGACATGCACTCCTCTGCTAGGAAGGTGCCTGGTACATGCAAGCTCTCTTCTAAGCATGCCAGGAGGCCAGGCAAGAGCTTTTTTTTGACCTTACCAACCTTACCCACCTTCCATGCATGAGCTTTCAGAGGACAGAGGGAGATGCATGAGGCGTACCTTAGGATGAACTTGCCGCCATTGTTCTTGGCAAACAACCAGTTGAACAGTGCCGTCCTGGCTCCACCCACGTGCAAGTTTCCAGTGGGAGACGGTGCAAAACGCACACGCACCTGGGGCGGAACGCAAGCATAGATTTTGGGCACAATTGCAAGCGCTTGCGCGCAGATGTGTGTTTGTGTGTGCGTGTGCGTGCGTTTGTATGTGTGCGTGCGTGCGCATGTGCGTATGTAGGTACGTTTGTATGTATCCATGTGTCCAGATGTGTGTGAGTTTGTGTATGTCCGTGTATGTCTGCATGCATGTATCTATGTAACAATGTATTTGTGTGAAAGTGTGTGCGCGCACGCAAGTGCGCAACCCAAATTGATAATCAACAACAATGATAATGAGTACATAAGCATATGCTCAAAAATCCCAATACTTCCTGCCATGTTTTGATTTGATGCTTATCCCAGCGCCAGTGCTATCAGGTACCTGATTGCCAGTGGCTGCAGTCACAGGAGCAGTATCCGGTTCCACGGCTGCAGCCGAAGCCTTAAAATTCAACCTGTGCAAGAATTTAGATGAATGAGTAGAGAGATCTGGCCTGTAGCACGCACTGGCAAGGATAGTCACATCACTCTGTCTGCGTGCCGAGATACACCACACATCACTCACCTGCTGTAAGGTCCGGCCTGGAGCACAACAAGTGGACAACAACTTTAAATGAGAGACATGTCTGAGTAGGATGAAACAGCAACTGAAACAAGGTATGTACCAAATGCAGATGCAGATGATGATACCCTGGAAGATGAAGGAGGGTGCGCCACCTCATTACCTTACTAAAGCATCTTGGCAATATAGAGCTGTTCCTGATAGTCTGATTCATAGCCGGGAAGCGCATTGCGGAGTGCAAGCCTTGCGCCATCAGGGGCGGATGTCAGACTTGGCGAGGAAATGAGAGCAAATCCCAATTTGTTGAGGTCACACAAGAATTAAAAATTTAAGGGTCGAACAAGATGTAAAGTGCACCCTGGCTTGCAAGGCGCACAGGCGGTAAAGCAACCACTAACTCGTGGAAGCACGCCACCGTTAGCCCAGCCTCCCTGCTCTCATGTGTGGTGCTTGAATTCTTGTCATGTATGTGCGTGGCGCATGTGGGTGCATGGATGTGTCTTTCCCCAGCGGATCTACCTGCACGATCTCAATGCCACGAAATGCACCCTGTTACAAGGTATGCACAGGTACTGCTTGTGGTGTGTGTTGCACAGGGAAGGGATATGGGCTGTTGGACATGTTCACCCTGAACTGAGGGGTAGACCAGGCTCCCAGCTTTGAAGCTATTATCCCAGTTAGATGCCTGCGTACTTATTCTTTTCTTTCTTTCCAGTTAGATATTCATATATTGTGGGTTTCCTGTGTTTGTTTAGGCAGGCTGTGTCGGCCCCAGTGACCTGCTGTGCATAGAGATGGGCAGGTGAGGGTGCAGGGATGTGTCTTTACCAAGCGAGTCAGCTCTAGGTGCGCCGCCTCTTACGCTTGGACGTGCTTGGAGCGGCTCTTGGCCGACAAGGTGGGATACCTTAATCCTGCTGTGTTGTGCAATCTGCAGTTGACCGCCAGCGATAATGCCTCATGTGCTGCACTTTGCCATGCTCAAAGACATATCCGACATCTGTCAAGAAGAGAAGAAAAGAAAAGCACGACGGCAGTAGAACACCCCCTACATCAATTAAGGGAAAGTAGACATATTGGTCCAAAGTATTGTACGTCTACCACCACCAGAAGGTCATCCAGGTTCAATGGTGCAGTTTATGCTTCATTTGACTAAGGGCCTGTCCAGGGGAAAATGCTCAGTGTGCAGCTCTGAACCTGTGGTCTCGTTGCGGTATGTGAATGAATGTTCTTGCACCATCTATTGCGGTCTAGCCCTTAGCATGACAGTGTGCTTGCTAAATCTATACAGCATGGCTGGTAGCTCAGTTTGGTGAACAAAAACCAGATTTTCAGCACACTAACCAATACTGGTCTGAATTCCACCAATGACCATGCTATCAATGGCAGTCCTGATTCCTAGCTCAATTGCCAATTTGGAATTGTAGGGATTCTCACCCGATTTCCGACTGATGGCCAAACATGTAATCCAAGCCGGTGACCAGGCCACTTTCCAAACTGGTAACCCCGGGTGGGCCACAAGGTGAACAGGCCCCCCCCACCTGCCAGGTGCTTGTCATAAACCTTGCTTAAGCTTTGTGCGCATTGTCTTGAATGGTTAAAAAAAGTGCCTTTCACCAAAAAATGTGTACCTTGTGGCGTGTCTAGCTTGTTTCTCCGAGAAAGGAGTCCTTCTTTCACACAACCTTATATAAGATTTTGGTTGCAGGCCAGACTTAAGCTAAGCTGCCCTCCTTCTGTAGTAACAGCCATTATGGTGTAATCTTACCTGTCTGGTAACAACATCATGACAAATAAGTTGATGCGAGAAAAAAAGCACTAGACACTTTGGCTCCTCAAAAGCATTAATTTCATCTATGCTGCCCTCAGTCCGTGACTGCAACACAATCCTCCATCCAAGGTAATTTAGGAATTTGAATGTGAGGTTGAGTAACACATAGCTACCACACCAATCCTTGTAAATTTACAAGTCGAGAGATTGTTTTATTTGTGTGTCAGAGGCAATGAACAAAAAGAAAACAGCCAACGCAGGAACCCTTGCAAGGGCCCTGTTAACTTGTCCTCAGAGATGAGTTTAGATGCCGCAAGGAAAGAGCAACCAAACCAGCAAATGGGACCAGAAAAATGGATAACAAGTGTCAAAGTTGCATGCTACATCTGCATCCAATCATTGCCTTTTCTGTGATGAACATGATTTATGATTTGATGAAGATGCCATCACACAGATTAAGGCATAGCCACACCTGCAACCCTTCAGCAAGTGTCCAGACCAGTGCAGCGTGATGCACGGTGGCCAAGAGCCTTTTGGCATGTATCAAAGCATCTTCACTCTTCTTGAAATGTTTTTGCTTGGGAAGTGTTCAGTCCTGGCTGATGATAGGAATGGTAAATATGAGAGGAATCAATTGAAGCAGATGCAACTTGGTAAGAAAGCAGGAGCACTTGTCTACGACCATATATCACGCACATAGCGCAAGTCCTGCTCAGCCTCTTCCAAACTATGCACTGCCCCTGCTTCGCCCAGCCCACCCTCTTGCGCCAGCGCAGTCACCAAAGCAGCATGCACATCTTTGGCCATGTGTGCACCATCCCCACAAACAAAAATGTATGCTCCTTGGTTCAGGACCAGGTCAGCAAGGGCAGCCGCGTCTTGGGCCACTAGGTGCTGTACGTACACCTGGATGGGGCAAAGGGCAGGCAGTGATGCATACCAGGTAAGCCCAGTCAACTGGACGACGAGAGCAGAGCACTGAGTGCTCTGGCTGGTAGTTGAGAGAAGATCCACGCCCTAAGGCTGTGAAAGTGAAAAACAATGCAATTGGCAAGCTGGACTGGGAGAGGAGTCCTGATGGCGCCATCAACAGAGGCAAACCTAAGCCCTGCAACACACCTTGTGGTCCTGGGCACGACTGAAAGCGACACGCAAGTGCGTGAGCGTGCCCTCCTTGTGCAGCTGCTCCAGGTCATTGCGGTAGATGTAGTCTTCATCCTCTCGGCGGCACCCAAAGTACAAGTAGCTGGGGCCCGCTGCCTGCCCCTGTGGGATATTGAGTAACATGGCAGAGGGCAATGAGGGCAGAGTCAGGCAAGGGTGGTCTTAGATACTGGGGCTAGCCGGATGCTCTTGAGGGATTTTAAGTAGCATGACAGACAAAGGCTCAGGTGATCAAGCGTGCCAGCTCACCCACAAAGGCCGGCTTGGCTGGCACAGTGTTGTGCGCATGTCACCTTGCTCAGGTTGCGGCCTGTGTTTTGAGTGTGCCATATTGGCATCTGTGCGGGTTGGCAATGCTCTGAAGCAGGAAGCAGCGCTTCCTGGTCGTGCAAGCACTGGTGGGACGTTGGCCAGCTGTGCACGCACCTCGCCCCGTGCAGTGGCTCGGGCGATGGCGGCGCGGCGTGTGAGCAGGAAGCCTCGGAAGGGGGCCACACCGGTGCCTGGGCCGATCATGATGATGGGCGCGCGCAGGTCAGCGGGGTGCTTGAAGTCAGAGGCCCTGCATGAAAACCAACAGGAGCATGATTCGAGCCGTGCCTGCTATGCAGGTCAGCGGGGTGCTTGAAGTCAGAGGCCCTGGCCACATACAGTCATTGAACATCAGTAAGGAGAGGAAGGCCGGCCATGTGTAGCCTAAATGGTTGGTTGGCTCAAGGTGTGGTTGCATATGAAAGCTTTGTGGGTCCTGCTGCCAGATCGGCAGCCTGCGCACCTCTCCTGGCACATCTGACAACCCTGATGGAGGTTGCTGCACAGCCTAGCAGCAGCTGAGTGCCCTGGGGCAGGCAGAACACAAATTCGCTGGTACACCTGCAAATGAGAGTTTGGCTGCTGTCCATATACCTATCTGGACGCCATGCCGACAAACCCTCTGACAAGCCGTGCTGGTACGCAAGCACATGCTCACATTTTGTCCGCAAAGCTCCCCAGGTAGGCACGCACACTCCCACTGCACGCTGCTCTGAAGTCCCTGCCTAGCCACTCACTTTTTCAAAAACAGCGGGATGCGCGCAGGTGGTGCCGCCTCCCCTTCAAGCAGAGGGCCCGCTTGCTGGTCCAGCCATGTGGTGGCCACACCGCTGCGCGAGCCGTACATCGTCTGGAAGTGGACGACACTCATTGCCACCTGCTGACAAGGAGTTGATCGTCATGGGGCCCTGATTCGTGCAGCGGTGGAGCACACACACACAGACTGCACATGCGTTAATGTGCAGGAGGGGCAGGGAGGGGGCTGCGCTGCTGGATTGTTGTGAGCTTGCTCGGCTGTGCCCAGCAGCACTTTGCGAGTGTGTTTGACGGATGCTCGGTGAAGAATAGGAAGGAGGGATGCCCGGTGAAGAGAAAAGGAGGGCAAAGGATCATGGGGAAGGGGGGCAAGGGGACATTGGGGTTTCTGGCCTGCTAAGGCGTCATTGCCCCGCCTGGCATGCGCGTGCAAAGCGACATGTCCAATTTCTCAAGCAACTGTGCAACGTGCACTTGCTTCAGACCTCCTGTGTGCCTGCATATTTGTGTGCCACCCGTATCAAACCCATGCGCGCATGAATTGCTTCAGGCCTCCTGTGTGCCTGCATATTTGCGTGCCACCTTACAAAACCCACGCACGCATGAACACCCCCTGCAACGTGCACGTGCATGCACGTACACATGCAGGTGCGCACATGCACAAAAGCACCCGCCGCACACACGCACACCTGCACGCTGTTTGGGTCTTGCTCGGGGGCATTGGTGATGGAGTACAGGCGCGGCTGCAGGCCCGGCAGCACGTTCAGCAGGGTATCCAAGGGGGGTGCGCAGGAGCTGAAGCGCGTGAGCAGGTCCAGCAAAGACGGCTGGTGCTCAAGCATCTCATGTGCAAACGCCTGGGAACCTGCAGGCGCAAGCAATGTGTTGTAAGGTATACACACACCGTCCTTGGCATGCCAGATGCCAGGCATAAGACAGGCTCACAAGCACGGCACACAAGTCCACTGCCAGCGCGGGCTGGGCTGCCTCTGCTTTAGAGCGACCATGGTGGCCTGCACAAACCTTGGCCAATAAGGTGCCAAGCTAGGTATGCAGGTCCACAGTTCAAACTCCGCTCATGCTCCTAAGTGAGCATCCTGGGACCGTTAAACTGCACCCACATTCTCCTTGTGGCGAGGCAAATAGCTCGTAGTACTCACCAGCAACGGAGGTGAAGAAGACGAGGGTGCGCTTGTGGCTGGCATCCGTGCAGTGCTCCGCCAGCACGCGCAGCACACTCTTACGGCTGGCACAGCCCGTCAAGTCCAGGCAGTGGGTGAAGGCGTAGCGCAGGGTGCAGGGGCGCGGGATGTGGGGGGTGGGGTCCTGCAGTCGGGCAGAAGCAAGTAGCCATGCTGGCCAGACGCCGCCACACAGCATAAGCTGCTTGCATCTGTGCAAGGTGTGCCTGCAATCCCACCTCTGCTTTCCTGGCTCCAGCTCTTTTGTGTGCATGCGCTGCTGTCTTTCCTGCCCTTCATGGCTTCCATCCAGCACAGGAACAGAAGAGGTGCGTGCGTCCCCAACAGACACCGGGCTCTCCACGATGGGCGGAAGCTGAGCGTCCTGAGCATCCCTAAAAGACACCGGGCCTAAACCATGGCCCTTACACCATGGCTTGCACCATGGCTTGTACCATGGTCCCTTGCACCAAGCTCCAGGAGGGCCTCACCTCCGAGGGGTCCGCGCCGGTGATGTTGATGACTGTCTCGGGTTGGAGCATCAGGTGCTCCAGCGTGCTGCTCACCAGCTGGGGGCTGCGCGCGCGGAAGGACCAGCACATTTGTGCACATTGGAGAACTGCTAGCCACAGACATCCAGTGCACGTGACTTGCCATGGACACAGGCACCCAGTGCATGTGACTTGCCATGGACACAGGCACCTAGTGCATGCGACTTGCCATGGACACAGGCACCCAGCGCATGTGACTCCCCGTGGGCACAACACATGATCTATAGAGAATGTGACACTCAAATTTTGCAGCATGCTGCAGGCCAGCTGTGCGTTACATGAGATGGCTCAGCTTGGCACATGCTGATCCGCACGGCCCCTTAGTCAACACAAATCAACACAAATCAACACAAATCAGCATGTGTCAACACAGTGTCAACACAGTGTCAGCACAGTGTCAGCACAGTGTCAGCACAGTGTCAGCACAGTGTCAACACAGTGTCAGCACAGTGTCAACCCAGTGTCAGCACAGCCCGTGCCGTCGAGTGCAGACAGCTCCTGCTTACGAGGTACGTTGCAGCTGGCCTGCCAGGCTGTGTGTGTGCTGCCGGCGTGCGTCTCTGGGCGCAGCGAGCAATGCATTGCATGCATGTTGATGCACATGACATGCGTGCAGTAAGTGTGAGGCAGGCGGCCCACATGCATGCATCCTCAGGGCGGTCTCTCGTGCGCCCACAGGAGGGGGATTCCTTTCAGCTTTCCTATCAGCAGGAAAGCGTCAGCAGGCCCAGCACATCGGCGCACATTCCTCCTTTAATAAGGCTTACGTAAGTGCAGCAGTCCACAGGATCCTCATTCAAGATGCCCAAGAGACAGCGGCTGACTGAGGGTGTCAGCGAGCCAACAGCTCTGTGCACATGCCTCCCAGGGCAAGCCAGCAGGATTCCTTGCAGATTAAGAGCTCTAGGGACAAGAGGCGCCAAACAAAATTTGGGCAAGGGCGTCAGCAGGCCCACAGGGGACCTCAGCATAGGCCCACAGGGGACCTCAGCATAGACCCACAGGGGACCTCAGCATAGACCCACAGGGGACCTCAGCATAGGCCCACAGGGGACCTCAGCATAGACCCACTGGGGACCTCAGCATAGACCCACAGGGCGCGCAGACTGCCCAAAGGCTGGCTGCTGCCTGCATGCAATTCTGAGCCTCGCCTTGCGTGCAAAGAAGAGGCCCAGCCTGCCTGCCGCCAGCCGCACTCACTCATTGCAAGGCAGCACGCCGACCGCATCGCCTGCCTTGTAGCTGATGCCGCTGCCCGTGATGTCCAGCTGCAGGTGGAGCACCTTGCGGTTCGACCAGAATGCTGACTCGTACCTGCACCAGAATAAGGAGGCACACGAAACATAAGCAGAAGGCCTTGTGGTGCTCTGTCGAACACACACACACACACACACACACACACACACACGCAGAAGGCACAGGCAGCGTGCACCAGGCGCCGATGCATCAGCCAGCCCCCAAACACCGAGGCCAGCACACGCTGAGCAGTCGAGAAAACAACACCTCCTGCTGCACAGGCTTGCAAACTGCTGCTCAAGTGCAGTGGCGGCTGGCTCCCTTCCCTCGGCTGGGAAAGTACATGTCCTGGCCGACCCAAATGGGCCCAGAGCGCGGCATGGGGGTGGGCATTGTGGGTCCGTGGGTGGCTTGCGCAATGACCAGCCCATCCCCTTATCATACGCACACCCTCCTCAGCAGCGTGCGCAGCGAAGCCCAGGTCCTCACCTGGCATCTGTGAGCATGGCCCAGAAGGGCTTCTTGGCGCTGTAGCGGCCCGCCTTGGCTCGGTGCTGGAGCTGCGCAGGCCCAGGGTGCGCCGCTTCTGCAGCGTGCACCTGCGCAGGTGCAGGCAGGGACATGCATGCATGCCCGACACTCACGCACTGGGGGCTGGGTGGCACCGCTGGCCTCTTGCTGCTGCAAGGGGCTGGGTGCTGCTGCAAGGGGCTGCAAGGGAGCTTGGCCAGGGCTGGGAGAAACCCAGGGAAGTGATGCGCATGCGTGCGTGCGTTTGTGCACATGTGTGTTTGTGTGTGCATATGAGCGTATGCATATGAATGTGTGCATACATGTGAGTATAATTGTGTGTATGTCAAAGTGTGTTCATGTAATTGTGTGTGCGTATAATGGTGTGTGCATTGTTGTGTGTGCAAAAGTGTGCGGACATGTGCGTGCATGTTTGTGCACGTGTGCTTAGAATGTATCATCCACAGACCAAACGCATCAGCACACCCGCCACCGCTGCCACACCACCATCAAGGAAACTTGCTGCACGTGCTCACTTGCTGCACGTGCGCACTTGTTGCTTGCTCAGGCATACTTTCGTCTGTGTGCCACAAGGGAGTTCGTGCATTCATGCTCTATGATGAGCATATGAGCACCGCACCCTCACTGACTGATCACGAATCACTGACACAAAGTCTGATCGGGTGAATGGGGGGTGTGGCCTGTGCAGTATGAGATGCTGCCTGCAGCTTGCTGTGTGGGAGCAGCACGGAGGCCATGGCGCCCCCACTCCCCGTCCCTGCCCTGCTGAAGCGGACCGCGCCTTTGTTTGAGCGCCATTGTCTCTCATCGAAGCCCTGAGCAACAAACACCCTTACGTCCCATCAGAACTTGGGATTGATGGGGTGCCATCTGAGCACTGCACCCCAGTGAGCACAGCCCAGGAGCACCGCAACAAAATGGGCACTACTCATGTAGCCTAGCCGTGCAAACCCTGTGGCTGGCACGCGTGGCCATTCCCAGTGGGCACCTTCGAACCACGGTGAGTTCCCCAACCCTTGCCAGCAGTGCTCAGCTCAACCGACCAACCAACCAGCTCAACAGGATTTCTCAAGTCGGTGTCCGCCAACAATGAGCGTGGCGAGGACTCATGCTGAGCTGTGGCCCACCGCAGCCGTACCCACCTGGGAGAGGACTTCTGGGTCTGTCTCCACCTCAACCTGCACCTCGCAGGCCATGGGGGCAGGGGCGCCTTGGAGATCTGCATCTTCAGAGGCAATCCCCCCACGCAGGCCATACGCCTGCAAGCGAACAGGCGGCAGGCAACACTTTAATACATACACATGTGTGTGGACGTGCAGAATCTGCTGCGCTCCCTGAGGCTTTGACGGGCGAGGCTGCGCGTTTGCTCATCAGCAGGCGTGGTTGCAACCCATCAGCAGGATTGATGGTTGCGTGCTGGGCGCGGTGCCTGATGGCGCCTGAGCACCTGCTGCCTCCTATTCCTCCTCATCATTATCGTCAGCATCGCCACCGTCATTGTCAGTCATGGCCATCATCAACAGCAGCAGCAGCACCACCACCACCACCACAATCATCAATCATTGATGATTCATCAAAGACAGCCGCTGCCACCAACACCACCGCAGTTGCAAAAGTAATAACTCCAAGAGCTTCCAAATCCTGCATCGCCTACACCCACCCACCTCCTCATCCTGTCGGCCCACGACAACCGGCCCCTGCTGCATCGGCAACACCACGTTCACAGGCCTTGCCACCAGGCTCCTGCCGCCCTCAACTTCTCCGTCTTCAGGCAGCTGCCCACTGGCCTCCTCCTCACCCAATCCTTGGGCCTCTCCCTCCAGCTTTAATGTCCCCGGGCCCTCCCTTTCCTGCGCATTTACTGCCCTCCCCGCCTCCTCTGCCGTCAGCACCCCAGTGAGTGCGTGCCCAGACTGGTCACGCATCAGCCGCAGGTCAGTGACCTGCTCCTGCCCCTGCTCCTGCTGCAGCGCGCCCGCAGCACCGGGCTTTGGCCTATGTTTGCAGACGATTGTACAACATGCTCAGTAAGCAAGAGGGCACGTGTTGCCTTTGCTGCTGCAAGTGCACCCAAGCCGCGCACCATGGAGGTCCAGGAGAGGGGAGAGGAGCAGATGCGCCAGCATTGCTAGCCAGGCTTGCATGATACAATGGACGCTGTGGATGCACAAAACAAGACAGTTGCTGTACAAGATCAAACACCGGAGACCCACCTCAGGTCTGCCAGGATCTCTGCTCCCCTTGTCCCCCCCATTTGAGCCACAAAATCAGTTTCATCTGTCGGCTGCTCGGGTAAGTCTATTGACTTCTGGAGCCTACATTCACAGACAATCACACCACATGATTTACGGACAATCACATTAAAACACACGCCTTGTTAGCACGAGGGCACAACTTGCCTTGCAGCTGCAAGTGCACCCAAGGCGCACACTAAAGCGACGCAAGGAGATGGGCAAGAAGTAGATACACCAGCGCCATTGGACAGGCTTACGTAAGGCGAAGAAGGTCTGAAGCCCCCCTGAAGATAAGACAGTTGTTGTCCTAGGTCAGGCACCAGCGACCCACCTCAGGTCTGCCAGGATCTCCGCTTCCCTTGTCCCCCCAATTTGGGCCACAAAATCAGTTTCATTTGTTGGCTGCTCAGGTGCATCCACTTGCTTCTGAAGCCTACATTCACAGACAATCACACCACATGATTCACAAAAAATCATTTCAAAATACACGCCTCGTTGGCAAGAGGGCACAACTTGCCTTGCAGCTGCGTGTACACCCAGGGCACATACTAAAGAGACGCAAGGAGTTGGGCAAAGAGCAGACACACCAGCACCATTGGACAGGCTCACAATAGACGGAGCTCTGAAGTCCCTCTGAAGGTAAGACAGTTGCTGTACAAGATCAGACGCCAGGAACCCACCTCAGGTCCGCCAAAATCTCCGCTCCTCTTGTCCCCCCCATTTGAGCCACAAAATTAGAGTCAGCGGCTGGCTTCCCGGGCGCTTCAACTAGCTTCTGGAACCTACACTTGCAGACAATTACGCCACATGCTGAATGAGGAGGAGGATGTGCACCTTGCGCTATGGGCCATCTTGCAGCTGCATATGCAGCAAGGGCGCAGGCCTGAGGGCCTGGGGGGTGCATGAGGAGCTGAGGCACCAAAACCGAGTGTGAGTAGGCGCACACAAGGTGGTGCAGGCCTAAGACCTGCCAGCCAAGGCATATGTGCATATGGGCTGTGCAAGCAGTGATTTTGGTCAGGCTCAAACAACCCCTACCGTAGCTTTGCCAGGATCTCTGCCCCCCTCGTGCCACCCAGCTGCTCAGCCCACTCTGCTGCCTCGTCATCCTCTGCGCGGTTGTTCAGTTCCTGGGGCAGCCCCCCCGACGTAGCCGGCGTCTCAGCAAACGCCGCCAGCGCTGCTGGCGTGTCAGCAAAGGCGGTGAACTGGTGCGGGTCAGCCGTTTCACCTCCTTGTGCGCTCTGGGCCTGGTCACCCCAGGCTGCATTAGCAAACGGGCTCGCTTGCTGCTGCTGCGGCTGCGGCGGCTGCTGCGGCTGCTGCAGCTGCTGCTGCTGAGACTGTTGCTGGCCTGGGGCGGACTCGGCTTCTGTGAGGCCCGCAAGGACCACTTGGGCTACCTGTGCATGCAGCGCAGCCAGGGGTGCTGCATCAAGCTTGTGGCATCCTTCCTGGGAGCGCTCGCCCCCCCACTGTAACCCACGCCATGTACTCTGCGTGACGTGCGCCGTTCCCACGTCTTTGCAACTTGAACGGCACGTGGAAGGCAATCACCGTCCCCTAGCTGCTGCCCGTTCCCACCTCTTGCCTCTGAGAAATATGCCCCTAAGCACAGCGCCCATCAGCGCTCCAAAGGAATGTACCTTCGAAGAGGGAATTTAACCGGGCACCCCCCCAAAAGCAATTCGGGTCACTCGGCTTATGACGCCCTCAAGCCTGGCTGGTGCAGATGATGTTGCTCCAGTGTGCAGCAGCCATTTGCAGCCACCAACGCAAACAGCTACGCCCGCACAGCCTCCTGAGGTGGGTGCCTGCTGTGCTCTGAGGCGTAGCCACAGCAACATCAGCAGCAGCAGACATCGAGCTTGAACGCAACCTGGAAATTGGCTACAGCATGTGCGAGAGGCAAGGAAGATGAGCGCAGCAGCAGCAGCAGTAGCAGCAGCAAGAGCATGCAAGCCACCCTGCATGCAGGCTAATATGTGGGGCGCACCTGCAGCATCAGCAACAACGTCTCCCCTGAGCGCACCTTCACATTGGCCACAGCACGCATGAGGGGCACCCACAGCCCAGCCACCCATCGCTCTACATCCGCATCCATATCGCCCGATGCGTCCACGCCCTTGTATGGATAAAAGTGCTCCGCGCCCATACCCTGCATCCTGCGCACGCACCGCCAGGCCAACACCACCACAGACAATGACGCCCGGCTGGACACAAGTCGTGCGCGCGTACATGCAAGCGATTGCAAGGACTGCCGGTGTGCACGCTGCAGGCTGTCTGCTGATGCAGGTGTGGTGCAGAGGAGGGCTGCTTTATGCAAGCAGGGGACCACACAGGGCCTGATAGGATGAGCAGCTCCAGCACGCGCATCATGTGTGGGGCTGAGGAGGTGCTCAGGCTGGGCCAGCACCTGCACCCTCTAGGAGCTGCACCTCAGGGCCTCAGGCCTCACTTTTTGTTCAGCAGGTTGGGGTAGCCCAAGAACTTGGCGTAGACGCTGTCCCCCAGGCCTAAGAGCGTGTACTGCACGCCTCGCAAATTGGAGCCAGGCTGCCGCTCCTGCAACCTGCAGGCCCGTACAGTAGCACCAGGCATGTAAGGGTCAAGGCCCGTACAGTAGCACCAGGCATGTAAGGGTCGAGGCCCGTCAAGCCGCACCAGGCGCGGAAGCGTCAAGAGCCATGGAGCAGGCATGGAAACAGAAACAGTCTGTGGCCACGCAGCTCTGACCGCGATCACAAAGGAGGCCATCGCAGCGACCCGCGAGTTTCCACAGAAGGCCTTGGCTGATACTGCTGTTCGTCGCCTGCACCACAACCATCACCTGTGCAGGCAATGGCAGGGCTTGCCAAGGCGCCAAAGCCTGCATGTTGGTTGGCGAAGAAGAGGAAGCCGCAAGGACCACCTCGTTTCCGCCCCCTGAGCAGCGAGTCACCAAAACCAGAAGGGTGCCAGCACAAGAGCACACGACAGCACACACACACACACACACACACACACACACAAACGGAAGCAGGCACTGCGCGGCAGCCATCCCACCCCTCTGCTCTCAGTCCCCACCTTGGCAGGAATGCCACAGCATTGTCAGGGGGGTCTCCGTCGCCCGTGGACGATGTCAGCAGTATGAGGATGGGTGTGAGGGACGGAGACACACCGTGCATGCCCAACTGCGCCAGGGACATAACCTGCACGCGATCAAGGCACACATCGCGCCGCTTTGCACAGCCACCGCAAATGGTCATGAAGCCAATATCACTCTTACGCCCTGACTGCTGTCCTTGTTGCACTTTGCATGGCCATATTTTTTCCCCACACATTGGCATCATTGGTCGTTTGCAGCACACACGACCCCTGCGCATAGCCATCACTGACCGCCCACAGCACACATGACCCCTGCACGTTGCCATCACTGATCGCCCACAGTGCACACGACCCTTCCCCCTGCCACACCCCCTAGTCCAAGACCAGCACCACTTCCCGATGGCCTGCCTTTCCTCAATCCCTCATTCTCCGGAGATCCCCTCCCAAGCCCATACCACGCTTGGCCACCTCCTTGCGCTCCCTCGGATAATGGCTGCCCGCCCCTGGGTACCTGCCGCAGCCACAGGCCTCCCTTGAGCCCACCCAGCACCTCTGTAGTCAGGCCTTAGTCTGCCCGCTTCCTCCCCAACTCTGACCAACTTGGCAGGCTCACCTTGGAGGCACCCCTCCCCGTCCTCACTCCCATTATGATCCACCTCGATCTGCATGCCACGCTCCTCGGCCTGTGCGTGCGGGCCCAGCATATCCCACCTTGGACACATATCTCCCACCTTGGACACAAGCCCCACACACCACGCGCCCCCTGAGCCTCCACCCCCGGGCCAACCCACCTGGCACCGCCATATAGGGTGCCGTGGCATATAGGGTAAAGCATATAGGGTAAAGCATATAGGGTAAAGCATGCCGTGGCACCTGGCACCGCATGCCGCGCTTCTCTGCCTCCGCATGCAGGCCGCGCGCAATGCGGTTGGCCGTGAAGGTCTGGCTGCCAAACGCGATTGTGACCATGGGCCGGTCGTCAGGCTTGAGCTCCGGCGCTGGGAGCACAGGCGGCGGCTGCGCGGCGGCTTGGGCCTGCTGCAGCCCTTCCACCGGTGGGTCTGGGGTGCCCGGCACGCTGGATGGCAACGGGAAGTTGATGGGGGACAGGCTGCGAGGTGGTCATAGCAGGTACAAAATGTTGCTGTGCAGCCGCATGTGCAGCCAGCGCACACACTGTACAAGGCCCCTGGAGATGGGTGGCGAAATGAAGCAGGGGGGGGGGGGGG
>LKMJ01001712.1_pt1 | contig 19643 bp, 24 predicted proteins | sample 643391 | NCBI WGS metagenome assembly LKMJ01 (sample SAMN04112250, study PRJNA286221) | soda lake metagenome | biome: soda lake; feature: Kulunda Steppe; material: water; isolation source: sample PL-Br10 brine of Picturesque Lake | place: Russia: Kulunda steppe | collected 2010-07 | reverse complement strand
TGTGTGTGTGTGTGTGTGTGTGTGTGTGTGTGTGTGTGTGTGTGTGTGTGTGTGTGTGTGTGCGCGCGCGCGCATGCATTTGCGTGTGTGCATGAATGTATCCGTATGTGATTGTTTTCGTTTGCACGCACGTGTGCACGTGAACATGTGCTTGTTGACACAATACACAACAGTACAGAGTGAACACCTGTACAGAAACTATACTTTACACAATACATGCACCTCACTTCATAGGACATAAGTCCTAAAAACTGAGTCTGTCTAGACTTACCTAAAACTCCCACATTGACTCTCTCGAGCGCTTCGGGAAAAATCTGGGCTCATATTCTCGCCCTGCGCCGGCGAGGAGTTGAGGAAGGACTGTAAGGGCAGGAAAAAAGCAGTAAGGTATCATAATGGTAGAGTAATCCAGCCTGCAGCTTGTAGTCATCAGTTTATGAGCTTAATGCCAAGGCAGTGGCGTCGCTGACCGGCATAAGCCCAGAAACTCACTTGCCAACGTGCTCACACAATCGTGGAATTAAAAGGTAATTTAATTTAATGTTAACAACGTCTGTGATTCAAATTTATTGTTTAAATTGTCGCTCATATGTTGCAGATGTTCTAGCTCGCTCATGAGTGCGCGTGCACAAGCACACACGCGCGCGCGAGCACACACACACACACACACACACACACACACACACACACACACACACACATACCCATTCAGTGAAATGAACCTCTGCGCAATACCAACCACCACTTCAGCAAGGCGCAAGTTTGCATGTGCTTGTGCCATGGGAAAAGCTTATGTAAAGGGAATGAACTGAGCAAGCTTGCATGCCGTCTACATGGTGGCAGCAGTCCCGACAGATCTTGAGACAAATGACCATCACCCACGGGATGGGAGGCAGGCTGCGCAGACAGTCAGGCATTCCCAAGGCCTTTGACTTAATCCCTGAGCTCCAAGGTAGAGGGAGGCATGGGAGGCAGTGCACCAGGTGCACCAAGTACACACCTGAAGACAGCTACTCAGTGTTTACGAGGTTCATCCTTCTGCTGCAAGGCATCGACCTCAACTCCTTCATGGAGTAGGTCCAACGGACAACAACTTCAAGCAGGAGCGGCAGTGCATGCGGCCACAGGAATGTCCCGACTGCAAAAGCACGTGGGAGGAGGCATAGCAGTAGGAGAAGGAGCGCGAGGGAGTGGAGCAAATACATCCCCCGTTCCGCATGAACCAGGACCTGAGCGCTGCCTAGAACCTTTGGGAGGTCTTCCTGACTGAGTTTGCTGGACAGCCAAAGCTTGCATACTCGGACCATGGGCCGCCAGGAAGTTCCCATGCTCCATGCTTTCAAGGTGCTCCCTGGAAGCCTTCGTTGGAAAAGATTAAATGCAACAAGTGAAATGCGAATGTAACTTACTAATTAAGCCTATGTTCTGCTGAGAGGAAAACTCAAAGTGGGTGTACTTTCACAAATGCAAATTAGGGGACCATGCTAATCTCCCTGTATCATTCCAATTTTAACATACGTCCCGACACAAAGTCAGGTTTTCATGCCTTGCACTGATTACCATGTGGAACCGCTTTGAGTTTACCTCTCAGCAGAACTTCAATGTAGGCTTGATTAGTAAGTTACCAGTTGGTAAGTTACATACGCATTTCACTTGTTGCATTTAATCTTTTCCAACGACAGCCCTTTGCAAAGGGAAACGTTTTATTGAAAATGGAGGTCCTTCATTGGACGACTGCAATTGCACAATTTGTTGAAGCATGCAAAGGATTTTAGTTGGGTCTCCTTTTACACGGGATTGACGTGGGTAAAAAGAAAAAAAATGGTGGGTCAAAGGAATACAAAAACTCAGAGCTGACAAAAACGTATGCGCTGGTGATGAGAGATGGATGGAGAGGGAATTGGAATTGTTTGAGGGGGGCAACGCTCAAAATGCTGGAGCAGAGGAGGTGAAAATGATGATGTATACGCCGCAGAGGAGAGGATCGATCCAAGGGGTGGACCTGCAAAGTTATTTTCCATCACCTCCTTGATGAACTATTATCCTGCAAATAAGTCACTGGCGACATCATGCAGGCTTTTGCAATCACACAGGCTTTTGCAATTTCCTTGAGGAAACTATTGTTTGTTGGGCTTGTTGGTCACTGCCATCAACACTACAACACTAATTGAAAATTAAATGAAACTTAGATAAGTGATATAACCATTCTGTCAGAATAACATTACTGGAATGCCTCTAAGGACTTTGTTGTCCTTGTCCTTGCTATCCTTACGTTCGTAAACCCGCTATGAATTACCAGGCTTCCAAGGGACCAGGAATTTTTGTAAATTTGTTGAAGGCATTTCACAGACCCCCTGAACTTCCCTGATGCCAGGAGTGAGCCTCGGGCTCAGGAGGGATAGAGTAGCATGGCAGCAATACCACCATGCATGAGGAGGAACACTCAGGTGGCGCGATTTATGGGATAAGCACCCATGGCACACGTCTAGCAATCTTCCAAATGAAAGGATTAAATGTAAGCCAGCGTGGGTCATTGGGTGAAATTTGGAGCAAAAAATCCTCAAACACCATTTGTAAGGTCTCTTTGCTATTGTGCTAAATCACTGGTCCAAAAACATTGCCCTAGATGGGGCCTCTGACATTTTTGGTGCTTGCTTTCTTCATCTCAACATCTTGGGATTCTGAAGCTTGATCGTCCATCCTGGAGCTCCCGTGCACAATAAAGGCTGGTGCAAGAGCATCATTACTCTTGACACATGAATGTTCTCCGAGCACCTGTCAAAGATAGGGAGCAAGCAGTTGATAAGTGGAGTTGTACCTCACGTTTCAAGTGGTAAGCAAAATCTGGGGTGTAATTGAAGCAAGTGACAGGCGTCATTGGTAATGATGGGTATTAAGTGTTGTATTTGTCTCTCTGTCTGTAAAGAAAACAGGAGGGCAAGCCATCACATGGTCGCCATAGGCTGCAACAGCGTTTTCTCTGCCTTACATAAAGATGGCCTTCACGTCATACCTGCCCACGTGAGCTTCCCCAAATCCAGATACCTCCACGGCCTTTAACAGTGCTGTCAACAAGGGTGACCTGCACACATGCTTGGTAGTCTTTTGCAACCTCTGATCGTTCTAATATCTTGTGTCAAGTGCAGACAAAATCCCCTCATACTTATCAATCACTACTTAATGGCAATCGGGCAACTGCCTGCACCTTTGTGTTCAATGCTGTTTGTTGTGGGTAATGTTTTTTACAAATATGAGTATTTCCTTTTGTTGTAGTTGTGACCAGAAGAATAGTAAAATTACCTTAGAGGCGCCACTCCCGTCAATACCTGGCCCTCCACATCCCTCTATTGAGCTCCTGCACAAAGAGGAACAATGATTTGGCTGTTGATGGCAAGCACAATGTCCTGCTTTGCTAAAAAATATAACATCATGAGTGGAGGTTGATACCTCTAGCTCATGAAACAAAAACAGCCAGCTTACACAGCAGGTGCCCATCTGACTGATATATCATCTGATTGGCTTATCAATATAGCAGATGTTTGCTCTTGGATTGTGCCCTACTGGGCCTGTGCTTTTACCCTCTTTTTTCTTCCAATTTGCCATTTCTACTAAGCGCTTGCTCTGTTCCTGGTGCCACAATAGCTGTGCAAGCTGAGCAAAATCCCGCTCATAGGATCTCAATGCAATCCAATGCAAGTCTGCAGACCAAAGTGCACCGAATTTAATTGCATGCGGGACTTCTTGGATGAGCCCTCTACCAAGAGCTGCAGGCTGTCCATGGATGCACGCTTCAAAACTTGCCTGCACACTAGTACGCTGCTTCTTTCTGTAGCCACAACCCCCTCTTGCCCACAAGCTGACACGCGCGTGTCCTCAAGTGCAGCATAGGCCTTGCCTAGGAATGTGCAGAAGAGAATGATTGTCTGTGACGGCTTTTTAACAAGTGTGCGTTATGTCAAATACTTTGAATCATAATGCTGTGGCACTGCCCCAGGTGGCAAAGGGATGTATCTGTTGTAAAGACAAGCCAGAATTCCCCGTTATATGCAAGGGGAATTTATGTAAATGTGGGTGTGGAGATGTAAAAGAAGAACCTCACAAACATGATCCATACATGTCCTTCAAGGTACTTAAGTCCTAGTCTACATGCATAATCTTTACGTGTCAATTTGTGGGCGACGGTGTACTTGCGCCCTAATGTGCAATTGGCATGCACCTGTATCATAGATCTTAGGTCTTTGCCCTTATCTGGCAGATGCATTGCACATTCACCTTTAAAATGCTATTTTTCCTCATCCTTCCCCCGTATCTTCCTTGCAATTTGATGATACCTGCATGCTGTTGTCTCTCGTGCATGAACAAGCAAGCATGCGCCAACACTGGCATGCACACAACATGTGTACACTAAACAATAAATTCAAGAAGCCATCCAAATTACTCACCGGACAAAAACAACCCGACTTCACTCCCTTGCACAATGCATCCCCTCATCATGATCTTTGGTAGACCCGTGCTTTGGAATGCACTTTGGTATGAGAGCTTGTCTGTGGCCTGCTGGGGCACAACTTTGGGGCAAAAAAGAGACATAGGGCTCCTGAATTCTTCCAGGATACTCTCTGTCATTGTTCGCAGGCTGCACTTGCGGCCCTGCATGTGCAGACATGTGAGCAGAGCGTTCACATGGTTATTTCCTAGGGTTGCACATGCCATGTGACAGGAGCTTTGCTGATTGCGGAGCGTTCCTTATTCATGCCATGGATCTGCTTGGGGAATGGCAATTGACGAGTCCATGGACAATTGGGCATACCTGAAAGCAATACACCCACACACTCAAGTAATGCACAAACGCACCTGCAGCCTGCAGCCTTGCAACAATGCGGTGATGCCCCCAAGGACTACCACAGCGTCTCCGCCGCTGGAGCTCACGTCCAAGTCCAACAGTAAGCAGCAATGCGAGGGTAAGCTGCTATCTTGTCGGCCCTCGATACGCACTGCCTCCCTGAAAGCGTGTGCTTGCCAGGAAAATAGCATCATCTCAAGCGCCAGCCGCCATGAGGCGGGGCTGCTGCTTCATACGGCTGCCTCATCATCTGGGTGTGCACATTTGTCTACTCATGTGCTGCATGCCTGTTTTCCTCAAATGTAATGAGTCAGCTGCGCGGTTTCTGCACACTACACAATGTGTATGCATATCAGTATGAGATCAAGCTTTCTTGTCCATTGCTATGATCTGCTGTTGCTAGGCCATAGGCACACACACACACACACCATATACACACCTAAAGCCAATCATGTCAATCTTGAAGCCTCGCAGGACAGCCCCGCCGCCCTTGATCCTCAGCAGAGGGTGGTTAGCGCGATGATCAAGGATCACCTTTTGCAAGAAAAAGTGTGTTTTTGACTCAAATTGAAGCCTCGGATGAGGCAGGCGCCAGCTGTTGTGCGATTGTCTGAAATGATTAGTTTGGACGTACCATTTTTTAGGCAGAAGAGGCAAAAGACACACCTGCTTCCCTTCTTGGCCGTAGATCAGCAACCTCTTGTCAATCACAATACCCCCTCCTGCGCTGCAGCCCGTGGGGTGAGTGCCTTCCATGAGCATGATGCGATCGCCTGCTGATGCGGCCTGAACGGCATCAGCAAGGCACCTGTGAAGAAAAGGCAGTTAAACATTGTACAGCGTGTACCACTGCAGTGCTGTGTTGCAAATATGCAGAAGCACAGAAACTGCGCAAAATCATGCATATGCCTAGCTTGGGCAACCTTAGCACAATGAAAGGGCATACTCACACACAGTGGTGTGTGCTTCAAGTTAGTGTTAAGAAAAGCTGCTTCCGCTACTGCTCTGGCCACCTGTACCCCCTCGGCCTTGGTCTGTGTTTGCTAAGAAGCATCGCCCGCCCTCTGTTGTCAGCCTCTGTACTGTTGCCAGGGTGCCAGGGTAGGTGTAGGTTGTTAGCTGGTCCTGCCAATGAGATGGCGCCTTGAGCATTTGCATGGGCTGCATCCTCATAAAACTCTGGGTCGTCCAGCAAAGCGTCAGGAGCTGCAACACTGCCCAGCCATTCTGTGCCTTGCTCTGGAGGCCGCACAAACAGGGTGCTTCCTGCGAAGCCTGTTATCCAAATGATTGTCCAGCACGGCTTGTGAGGACTTGTGCAGGCTGCATGCTTTCCTTATGTGTGCGAGAAAGTGTCTTAGGCTAGTGGCAGGCGAGCAAGTAGCATATAAGTTTTTTAAGTGGCACCATAGTCATGATATGTTGTCCTGAGGGTCCAAGTGTCCTGTCCTGTGCAAGGTGACAGGTCTACACAGGCCAGTAGATTGATTTAATGAACCTCGTTGCTCTGGAAATGTAAGCAACAAAATTCTTTACCTGTTGCACTATTTTCATCTAAAATATCCCTCATAGACAGCAAGTCCACACACTGCTGCAGCTGAGGCGGAGCCCTGGACATGCAGCCAATTGCAATTAGGGAATGCGTCGGAGCCCTTACTGGTCGTTGCGCCAATTATTAAAGAAAAAGCATTTTATTCACCTTTTGCATGTTTGTGCATGGGCTAAAAGCCGCAGGAGAGCAAGAGTTCCCTCTCCCTCGGCAAGTGCAGCTTTTGCAGCCTCTATCTCTCCAAGCTCCATTGTGGTATCGTTAATTTATTATTTATTAATTTTATGAAATGCTTCAACAAGATCCATATCTTGTTACATCCCTCTTCTTGGAATGAGTGAAACAAAACCTTCGTGCATCGAAGTCAAGAACTTACGTCGAAACAGTCGGATAGTTCATAAATTAAGATTCTTAATATTATGCAGGGGGAGATTGGGCTGAAACCCACTCTGGGCCGACACAGGCACAGACAAGTTCGTACGCCAACGAGGTAACCCAGGTTCGCGTGAATCAAGGAAAAAGTTTACATCTGGTGCAAGCACCAGGCAAACCTTCACCATCAAACTAGGAAGAAGGTCATTATAATTAGTGGGGGTCGGGAGGGTTCTGAAAAGAGCCATATGTTCTTTCCTTAATAGTTTCAACCTCCTCAGGAGGTCCTCCTGCTTGTATTTATGATCTTTGTTGCATATTGAATGGAGTGAGTGTTTAGATCGTAAGTTTTCTTACTCTACACCGGTCTAGGCCAAGCTTACTGAGGGGTTGTTCAGTATGACATTTATAGATGGTCCCCATCACTCCAATCAGGATGGTATGTAAGCTTACTTTGTGGCATTGCTGTGCGAGGGCGTATTTCAATCAAAAATGCTATTTAGTTGCCCTTGCTAGTTGTTGCTCTGGTAGGGTGTCCACACAATATTTGACATCAATGAGATGAACATCCCAGCGCGAAGTGTGTATAGCTTGTATGTCTCTTTGATGGTCATTTTTCGTTCCAACTGGCAGTATGCAAATAGCATCTGGTCTAGAGCAGGATCGAAGTTCATCTGCTGAATGGTTTGGTAGAAGCCATCAGGGTAAAGTCCTATCGGCTACATGTGCCGGCAAGATCAGACTTTGTTGAGCCACCCGTGTTTCACTTCCAATATCTGTAAAAATGATGTTTCCTCCAAAATCGCCTTTGTTCAAGGTTTTGATGATGAGCCTGGAAGCGATGTTATGTCTTTCGGTCACCATGTTTTGAATTGAAGCATTCCGACAGCCAGAAAGCATATGGATTTGGCTGTCTGGCTGATGAAACAACAGACAAGATGAACGAGTGGCTGTGCCGGAGAGGTGGGCCATTTTCTGAGTGTAACGAGTACCCTGCTTGTATTTGATTCACCTATTGTCCCAGCACAAGAGCCAGCGTCGCAGCAGACATCTATATTTTTGGGAGCCACTGAGGGATCCCTGAGGCTGAAGCCTTTCTCTTATTCTATTTGGTCTTCTGCAAGTTTCAGCTATGCTGCGCCTCTCTGTAACCATAATCTTCACTGTCCTGTGCTGGCAGCCCGACAGCAGGTGTACTTTATTGTCTTGTCCAAGTCTATGAAGCCAGGTAAGCAATTACAAAAGAGCGCCATCCATAGCTGCACTGGAAGCTGTGAGTCAATGAAACAGGCATGAGAATGAAAGGTAGGTCGGCACATAAAAAACCTCTGAAAGATCAGGCCTGTGGCGAATAACAAAATCATTGATATCTTTGCACAAAATAAACTCACACTTGGAAGGTGAAACAAACGGCTTATGATAAACACTTGGAAACGTTTCTGAGGCCAAATACAACAGCATACAGCGTCAGCACCTCGTATGGTCACCATTTAAGGTTTCAGCTAAGGTAGCTTTAACCTTAAATGGCAAAGCAGGATTGCTTCCCTGATGCACGACAATACCTGGACACAGTAAGCATCAGCAAAACCAATCTCTAGCAGCATCAACTTGTTATCCTTTACCCTTAATATCATGATCTTGCTACTTGTCTCTGCAGCATGGGTTCAGTAATGTCTGACACTTGACAAGCTACTCATCTGTCCAATTAGCTACAAGGACAGACACAGACTTTCATTTTTCAACATATTCCTCCATCATGTGCCCTGCACTTGGTGGGCCATGATGGGCTTCTATGTGCAGTACATTTTCAAACGCCATAACACAGATTTCTCCATCATGCGCCCTGCAGTATTTGGTGGGCCATGACGAGCTTCTGTGCAAAGTTCCTCACACAGCGATCCTGACGATACCCAGCAGCCCCACCCCAACATGAAATGATAGTAAAGAAATCATTGTTAAGAAGTGATGCGCCATGCAGACAGGGGCTTTCGCAGGAAATGCTCAACTCTGCATCCAGCATTCGATCACCTTAACACTGACTGGTCCTCATCTCCAACAAGTCTCAAGCCCCATGTATGAAGCTCCGCTTCCAGGAGGCGCGCATGGGCCTGACCGACGTGCTCCTGCATTTTAAGCCATGAGGGGAGTGCAAACATGGCAGGGTAGTAGTGAGCACTAGAAAGCATGTTGAGGGAACACCTGTTCATTGGCTTACGACTGCATGTGTCTGTCATGTTTGCCCCCAAAGCAACGCACCAACTCAATGGGAGGTAGCCTCATACACGAGCCAGATGGACTGCCTCTTTGAACACCAGGCACGACTTTCCGCAAAGTGGATGTAGTCCGGGTGCTTTGCAGGGTGCCTTGGCTTGAGTCATCGTCGTAGGCACTGTGAGTGCGGGCAGCTTGCCGCCTACTGTGCAGGTCCTCCATCTGGGACGCATGAATGGTTGCATGACAAGTAAGTCTTAAGGCGCATGGGCCAGTAAGGAGGCATACGGCCCCCAAGTGTCTACAAAAATCTTGGGAAATCAGTGCCAATGTTCCATGACTCGTTGAATCGTATTATGGATGCTTGACGAAATTATTGGCTGGGCCAAGATCCTGCCTGTAGTTGGGTCTATTTGTGTTGGCGCTTGTGGCCACCCCTTCTTTGCTATGGTGCGCACCTACTTTGAAAGCACGTATACCAAGATCCCAAGTAAAGGTGCATCCATTAAGATGATGTCATGCCATCAAAGGCAAGCCTGCACTGTGCTCCCCTTTTGGTCCAAGCATCAGATGCTAAAGGAACAACCAATGGCAACGTTTCAGGAGCACCGCTGTCTGTCTGAGCATATTTTGCAAATGAGCGATGCCTTGGCTATGGACAAAAGTCAGGGCTCTTCAGAAGGAGCAAATGTGGTTGGCATAGAAAGAGGGTGCGCATTGGTTAAGAGCTACTACGGTCATGCATTGGACAGAGGTTGCATGTGTGCTGGGGGCACTGAGGCAACAGCATTGCCTGGCAGCCATAATTGATCCCCTCTCCCCCAAACTGACCTGTGATTGGCTTCTGTGGAACAGCTTGTTGCTGATCTGAAAGACTCTAGGCAGCACCAGAGATGCTGGCTGCGCAGCTGGCGAGCAACGGAAGCTGACTGAAGAGGTGACTCGCTGGTGTAGCAGGGTGCATTCTTGGGGCAGCGGTGGCAGTACGCCAGCGCTTTCCTGCCAAGAGGGTGGCTGGTGCCACACCCACGTGTCAACCACGCCCTTGCCCTGCGCACGGTGTCATGCAACACTCACTTCCATCACGCTCTCCAGCGGGCAAAATCAGTTGTGTGTCAGAGCCGCTTGAGGTAGAGCGGCCCCGTTAGGAACAACCTTCTCTCTGTGCAGCGGTGCAGCGCATGCTTGCCTCCTCGTCCCATGGCCCTCATGTGGTCACCAGACATGGAATGTAGACCATTCAGAGTGAGATTGTTTGGGTGCCACCCAATGGGTGGCCCTTGCTTCCTGGAGGCCTCAGAAGGCTCTGGCGCATCACCGCAGGGCAGGGTAGCACGCTCACAGTGCAGCGTCAAGCACAGGCCAACGCCGCTTTTGGGTTGCACATGGCACCATGATTGACAGCTGCCTGAACGCCCTGACAACCCTTGGCCGGCGCCGCTTGCGTTGCCCACTACCGCCATGATCAACATTTTCTAATCTGAACTGCCAGCCCTTGGCCGGCGCCGCTTGCATTGCTCACCAGCACCATCATCAACAAATGCCTTGACACACTGTCAAACCTCAGCCAGTGCCAGTTGGGTGGCCCACCAACACCATGACCAGCAGGCGCCACAGCCAGTGTGGACAGCTCACACCAACATGTCCACCAAGCCAGCGCACAGTGTCTGCCCTCCCTCACGCCCTGCCAAAACTACCTTCATAGCGACCCCGCCGGTGGCAGTCAACCCCATGGGGATTTCTGCTGGGAGCAGGCTGCGCGTCGTGCTGCTGATCTGGATTGTCCTGGGGGCTGTGGTCTGCTCCATGCGTGCAGCGGTGTTCACTGCATGCAGGCCAGCGCCAGGCATGCACCCATGCAGGGGCTGTGGTCTGCTCCATGCATGCAGCGGTGTTGACTGGGTGTGCAGCGGTGTTCACTGCGTGTGCAGCGGTGTTCACTGCGTTCAGGCCAGCGCCAGGCATGCACCCATCACCCACCTGCCCTGCAGGTGTGCACATCTTCTGTGCAACCACAAGGTGCTTGCAAAAAAAGGGTGCAGGGGTGCATCATGGACTGCGCAGGGCGCCACTTCCTGCAAATCCTTGATTCAAATGGCTTTCAAGTACCATGGCAGGGGTACCTCCAAGCAGGCTGCTGTCTACGCCCAGCTTTGGTGCTTGGCACCCTATGTCACTGTGGCAGCCTCACATGCGATGGCCATGTTCTGCTGGCTGTCTGCCCCGGTGCAGCTTCCAGGCAGGTGCCCCCAGGACCAGCATCGCGCACCTGTATCTCCCAGGCAGGACCACTTGGGCATGCCCAGGCCCACAATCCCGCTCACACACGGGCCGGTGTGGATGCCGATGCGAATCTGGACGGGAGTCCCATCTGGCATGCACACCTGCAAGCCACCAAGGCATGCCAAATTGCTCTGCTGAATCTGGCCTTTACTGCCACTGCTCATGGTGCACAGGATCCCTGACAGTCAATCAGCGGGCTTGGTCAGGAGTGAAGTTCAATGAGCTTTGAAAGCTTGATTTTGAAACACAACAGGATTTGGGTAAAAAAACGTGCTCTGCCAGGATGTTGAAAATAAGTCATGCACTGCACTGCTGAACTCATTTTCACAAGGCAAGTCAGCGATTGCGTGCCATCAAAGAAAGCATATTTGCAAACATTGCAGCACTAACATCCAGAGTTGCCCGCAACATCTCCATTGCAAGCGCCATAATTTTGCTCGCCCCAATGGCAGGATCGTGGGCCTCATCTATAGCCCAGAACCTACATACACATGCAATATAGGTCACATCAATAAGGATTGTATTCTTAAGACATCAGGGGCTATGGCTTTGGTGGCGATTGCAAAGGTACAAATGCGCCAGCGATGTGTGTGGGCCCTAAGAGAGCGTTTAGTAGCTATATAAAAAAATCAATCCCTGTGTCTCTTAGGCATTTTTTGACCATTATATTCCAATTCAAACAAGCCAGAATTCCAGCAGAGTGTGCACCCTAAAATCAAAATCATACAAAGCAATGCTTACCCATCTTGATCAGCAGTACATATGCCGGAGGCTAGAAGGTAGGCGTCGCCAATCACGTCAATCTTTTGCGCCTGGTATTTACTTACAAGCCTGAAAGCAAAAAGGAAAATACAAGGCAATGCTCCAATCTTTGGCTAGTTGATTCAAATCTTCGCTTTGAATTTATTTAAGCCATCATTTATAACTCCCAGTACTGCTCCTATACCCTGTGCAGCTTTTGTGTATCAAGCTCCAGCCGCATTCCATGAATATTTGGTTGTACTCACCTGTCAAAGCGGCTAAATAACAAGTTCAAGAACACAAGGATCTCCTCAGCGGGCACCTCCTTGGACATTGATGTAAATCCAACAATATCTGCAAGAGACAGTGCAAACAACTCTCTGGCATATGCTTGCCAAGGTTAGATAAATAGAGGCTGTCAAAGCAATAACTTATTCCTTGAAGGAGGCAAAATGGGAAAATCAAGGTGCTAGTGAAGTGCATCAAGGTGAACACCACAAAGCCACGCAAGAAGAAATTGAGCACCAAGCAAGCGATCTGAACCACTCATTCAAAATTGCTGAATACTGTATGCATACCCCCTACACTTGAACAGATCAGCACACAAATTGGCAAATTTGCTGCGTACAATTGACTGAAAATAAATACAGAGGACTAACACTAAAAATGGGAAGTTTATTGTCCAGGGGGCTAGCGGCCCTCTCTTCTTTAACCTTTTAAAAAATGGGCTCGGCCTAGCACCAGCCCTGAATGAAACCCAAAGCAGATCTGATACACAAGGTACAGGTCGACCATGCAGTGCAGGATAATGTGATAGGGCTGAGAAGCTTCTCAGCCTTTGCAGGATAAACTTAAATTTCGAAACTCCTTGACCCTTTAATGAACTGAACTTGAAAGATTTTGACATAGATCTGTAACGCACAGAACAAACTGATTTCAGCAACCTTAGGAATAAGCATGGTTGGAACGTAAGGTTGGGCAGAGAGAGGCCTTGCAGAAAACGGCCAACAATTTGACTTGCTGAGACTCTCTCTGGAGGAAGGGAGGGACCCTGAACAGTAACAAGTATGACCTAGTTGGACAATCATGAAAATCTGCAGGAATGAGCTAACCACCCCTTAAAAGCCCCCAATAATATACATATCAAATGACATTTTATAAGTCAGGGACAAGGTAGTGTGGGACGCGATGATGGGCCCGGACATGACTTTCAGACTCACGGGCAACCATCCTTCCAGGAAGCCAGCACCCCTGCTGATGTCGCCTTTAACAGTGTCTTCAAAGATGGAAGGGGGTAGGGAGAAAAGCAGTCTCACCATTCAACCTCTGGCCTGTGGGCTTGCAAGCATTTCCCTGCCTTTGCCTCCGTGCCCTTTGCCACGGTGTGGCTGACGTGCCTGCACCTTACATCTTGTGCCAATGAGCGAACTGGTCAGTATAGTAGCTGTTCACCAGGAGCCGCAGCTGTAATCCTAGCACCCTGAGGCTTTGAAGCGCACACAGCGCTCATTTTCTGTTGACAAATCAAGGACTTCTCTGGATTCAGCAGCTGCTGCAAAGAAGATAGCCTTAAATCAAGCAGCAGGACGAAGGGGAGAGGAACAGGGGTGGAGAAGATGGAAAGTCACAAGTGACTATTTTATCCTGGCCTCTGGAAGACCCGGTTGATTTAGTCAAAATAAGGGATGAAGAATTCATGCTTTTAAAACATGTACGCATTCCAATCAAAGGAATTAATCTGAATCAATTCATCTTTTGCCGTACTTGAAAACATCAATTCGCTCTTAAGACCCTCTCCGAAATGGGCCCTGTGATGCACCTATTTTGCTCTATCTAGTACCTTTGAGTGACTCCACGCCAAATCCCTAGTCTTTGACATTGTAATTAACTGTATATATGCAGAATCAGGGAGAAAATTCAGGGGGTAAGGGAGGTTTACTTGGCGTGAGTTTGCGCCTTCCCATTCCCCCCTCCTCTGCTCACAGGCAAACGTGTGTTCAAGCCATCCAACATATTTGGAATTTCACAGAATCATCCATGCACATAATCTTGACAAACCCTTTACCCCTCATGTTTGAGTTACCTGGAAATTCTCAGGTCGGAAGGAGGCACCTGTAAAAAGCAGTCTTCTAATGTTTATCATCCATGTAGGCCCTATCTCTCTACAACGAGTCTCGCTAAGTCTCTCTGTCTGTTTGGCAAAATGAACTACTATTTACCCATCCTTAGTGAACTAGATCATGATGACATATTGATTTTGTTTATTGGCTGGATAGCCTTTAAAGCGCAGGAAATGTGCTGCTATGCGTCTGTACAAAAGCATAGGCTAGGAAATGGGTGTCACAGAACAACATTCCTCAAACAAGCCCAAGCACCCAAAATGGTCAGCAAGGTGTTTGACAATCCACATGCAGGCTGGCAGGGTGCACTCAGCTCACCTAGAAACAGAATGGTCACGCCTTCATGATTGAAGGCCAGGTCACTGATGTTGCCCACTGTGATACCGCCATCCGTTGAAAGCGCATTTATCACATGCCGCGGGAAGATCTGGTGCATCCGCAGCAAGGAAAGGGGGAAGCCATAGCATGCAGGGTCCCATAGCAAATCATGCTTAAACTTCCCCGTTCCATGGAAGGGAACCTAGTAAGACAGCTGTGGAGGTAGAGCCAGGTGTGCTAAACATTCTTGCATGGCAACCTTTGCAAGCAAGGAGCACCCCAGCACCTCTTTATAGGGTGGTTGGAATTGCAACCCCACTACAATGGCTTGTGACAGATAGTGCCGTCGTGCACCTTCTCAGACACCCTAAGCACAAGAAGTTGAATATTAAGGCAACAGTGCCTAGGCGACAGTGCCAAATGCAGTGCGTAACGCCACAGATATAAATTTGCTTACAAGCAGCCCCGGCCTGCCCCCAAATGTGCGCATAACGAGCAGCTCCAGTCTGCTGCCCACCTGGCTCAGCATTGCCAAATGGCCTTCTGTCAGGTCGGTCAGCAATTGCTCATGCTCCACTTGCTCTGTGACATCGTGCTGCAAGAGGATCAGGGCAGACCTGCCCGGCAGAGAGCAACCGCGGAGCAAATGAGGGGCACAAAGGTGAGCAGGGGGCTGCGGGGACTTGACATGCCCAGGTGTCCCAAGCCTGCCTTGCAAGGGGGTACATGCGCACACACAAGTGCTCGCGCACACACGACACACTGTTGACTATACAAAATGAACAGACTAGCCTTTCATCCCATCCTGGCAACCTTTATGCAATGTTGATAGTGGCAACACGTCTGTGGGTCAGCTACCTGCCCATTGATCCCAAATTCACTCAGTTTTATTGCTGCCTTGCCACCCTGCTCACCCCTCTTGCTCACACGGCCCCGCCCCATGTCACCATGTCTGGCTGGCGAATGTGTGTCCCACCCTCCTTGCTGGGCCTGGAAAGTACTTAAAAGCAGCAGCCACGGGCAGATGCACTCACCTCAGAGAGAGATTTATTTTCTCCTCACCTGCGGGTCACGGGGTCGGTGGCAGGTACCAGCACGAGCTCGTGGAAGCGCGTGCCCTCCTCCCTCTCCTCTCCACGCCCCTCCGACCCAGCCCTGTCCAGAACCTGCAGCTGATGGAGCCGCTGGGAACCACGGTCCCCCCCCATGTACCTCCTCGTCTGCTGGTTTCCTGCCGCAAAGTCGCTGGACCTGTGGGAGCGGCCCACATCCCTTGGGCTGCCCGACCTCTCGATGTTCCCCTCTCCCACATGCGGCGCTAAGGGCAACTCGCCCCTAACATAGGAGGCACCATTGGGGGGGGCCCTGACACTGGAGGTGCCGCCCGGGCTGATGGCAGATGCTACCAGGGGCAGTGTGCCCTGCGAGGCGTTGCTGCCTCGGCTCGGCGCGTGCTGCGGTGTAGTCTCTGGTTGAATGCGCAAGCGGCCTTCCTCAGACTGCAGGGGAAGATCCAGCTCATTGGGCACAAGCGGGCTGAAGTGCTGGGCAGGGCGCGGGCACTGGCGCCAGCCGACCCGCATGCCCAATCTGTGGTCTGCCAGGTCCTCCGAGCTCTTCAGCGCCTCTTGCAGTTGCTTTGCAACGCACGGCCTGATATGGCCCTCTGATACGGGAGGAGAGTCGTGCTTGCCTTGCTGCTGATGCTGCGAGTTGGGGCAATACACCTTATTTCCTCTGAGGTGAGCCCCCTCTGAGGTGGGCTGGCGGGCTGCAGGGCCCAAGGACTGCCGAGAAAAACTAATGTCCAGCTGCGACTGCAGCCTGCTACTAGCCTGAGGTTGGGCAGGGGAGGGGTACAGCGTGCACAAGAGGGGTGAGAGGGGCGCAGATCAGGATGAGTTTGGCAGAAGAGGTGCTCAGCTGAGTCCCCCCCCCCCGTCACCCAACGCCTCGCCTGCCTCATGACCCCTCCTTGTGCTACCCCTGCATGCATGAAGAATGTCCATCTGAGGGCCGACACTGGCCAGCCCCTAGGGTGCGCACCTTGACCACCAGAGGCCTTCTTGATGGGTCATCAATGCTCCGTGACCTCTTGTCATGCACGTCCTCACCTGGATCACCAAAGAAGATGCTGAAACAACGCACACTGGGCATAGAAGGAGCAGGCCACGTGGAAAGAGCAAGCCCTTACAGGTGCCCCCGTTACGGACATCATCCCAGGATGAAACACTGGGGCTATGAGATATGTGCCGGGAGCTTGGAGAAATGTATACCCTTTATACCCCTGTGTACCTTAAAGTATAGCTCCTAAATAAAAGTAAAGCATTACTTGATGTGACCTGTGTGTGCAGCCACACGTACAGATAAGCGAGCATTATGCTTACAACCAGTCCCACCCATATAGAAGGCGCATAGCATGATTTGGAGTGGCATACAAATTGGCTCGCAGAAAACAACAGCATTGCCGTGCATGCTCAGACATTCTTGCACCAGTTACTCATATCTCAGAGCTAACACACATGCAAACCTCTCTATGGCTTGAAGCGCACCCGAGCGCACTCTTGACGTCTTGAAGGAATATCCAGGGAAAGACGCATTCCTTTGTCAGGCATACGCTTAGTACCCGCAGACGCAGCACAACGAGGTTTGTCCAGCCTACCCAACGTAATGACACATTGACCACACCTGGACATTCCGCATTGTCAGGTGTGCTCCTACTACTGCTGTTGCTCACAGGCCACATCATAGCAAAGCATGCCACCAACTGCTTGACCAGCTTCGCCGCATGACTGAGCAGTGGCCACCGCACACGGCCTGGCCTTTCTGTCACCCTCACCGTCGGTGGCAGACACCCCATTGGCTTCAGAGCTCTGGTGCTGAGTTGCTGACGGGTCACTGAGCGCAGGTCCCAGGTGCAGGACCTCTGAATTAAGCGGCGGCTCAGCATGCTGCGGGCTCACTGCAGCAAATGAGGATCCCCTCGGTGAGGCTGTGGGAGGGCTGGACAGGAGTGCTGGCTTCACACGAATGGTGCCCTTCCAAGCGGTCATGGTGTCAACATGCTGTGCGGCACGTGCACAGGGGCAGATAGGGACAATCACTTGAAAGTGCGCCGCTACAGCAAGCAGCTGCAAGCAGCAAACATATGAGGCGCATACGCCCTGAGCAGCCACAAATCTATTGCAGCTGTGTCTGTTGAAGAGCGCATGATGGTCAGGGTGCACGTCCACGAGTGCCTTGGTTGGAGAGTGCGTGATGGTCAGGGGTGACGAGAGGAGGCGCCCACCTCCAAAAATCCAAGCAGGGATGGCTTGTCCAGGGCAAACAACTCCAAGATGGGGCCATGCAGCAGTCCCTCTGTACAAGCCGCACGAAGCCTCCCCTTGCAGCTGGACCCTGCCAGCGACCAAAGGCCGCCTCTGTCAGTGAGGTTCCCATAGAATTGCAGGGAGCTGTGACTCTGCTCTAAAACAAGGCCATCCTGCAAGGCATGAGAGATGCAGTGGGTTGGGCCCAAAAGACAGGCGTGCAACAAAAGACAGGCGTGCATAAAGGCTTTTGAGAGAGCAGGTGTTGCTGTCTAACTGCACCACCCAGGCAGATGTGAGCAAGCATGAGCTTTTACACAGAGATGAAGTGCCACCCTCGTGATCCATTCACACATGTCAGACAGAAAACTCCAGCAAACGGTGAGGAGGCATGCTTTGAGCACTAGTGAGTAGCGCTGGCAAGCTGTTGTCCACAAGGGTAACAGCTGAGCTAGTCTATCAACTTTGCAGTCCAGACGTGTGCAAGCGGCGCCGGGAGTCCACACCGACCTGCAGCTGGCTGCGCAGTCACACACCTGGTCAAAGAGAGTAGCCAGGGTAGGGGATGCGCTGACGAGGAGGTGAGACCTCGCGTAGAAGTGGTCTCTCTGCTCCTGCTCAAGACGCTGCTGCCCTCTACCGCTGTGTGCCTGCCCTGCAGCCAGCTCCGGTTTGGCTTGCACACCCTGGCCCTGCCACCCAGAGTGCCAGCCTTGCACATTTCCAACATCTAAACTGCCGGTCCTGGGCATGCTGTGACAGGCCCTGTTGTTAAAAGCCAAGGGCGCCGGCTGCACTGCACGTAAGTGTGGGAAGGCAAACGAACTCAGCCTGGACGGAGGACCCTCCAGCCGGGGTACATGCTCAAGCACCAGGGCAGAGATGCTTGAACTCAAGGAGGCCTTCTTTCTGGGTCCAGTAGAATGGTCTAGCCGAATGGTCCTGATCTGGATGGATCTCGACAGAGTGGGTGGCCAACCTGCGGATGAGCATTAGCAAGTACATAGTCCACCAAAAGCTGCACGTGCCATGTCACATGTGTGAGCCTGGGCCAGCAGATCAACCACAATTGTCAAGCATTGCATGCATTGACCAACTTGTGTGAAAAAGCTCAACCTGCCTCCAGCCAGGTGCACATCCAGTATTTTAACTTACTTGGAGGAAGCGGTGTTGCATCAATCACAAGGGTTTGCTCTTCTGTTGTTCCTCCCTGTGTGTGTGACAGGGTGCAGTTTGACTGCAAGAGACAGGCCGCTGACATAAAGCAAGCAGCCTGCGTGTCGAGGACTCATACAGTCTGTTCAGTGCACATAAGGACAATTACTGCCAAGGTCATCAATTGCAGCACAACTGTTAGACTGCACCTTCCAAGCACTTCCCAAGCACCAAGCTTCAAGATTTGAGATGCCCAGCCATGCCAGCATTTCTGATTTCTATGCCCTGTGATAAGTTACTGCATTTCAGCAGTACACCCATTAAGTGTAAGCCTTATTGACGGTGATACGGCAGACAACTATGCCTCTTCTTCTCAACATTACTGTGGATCAAACCAGTGAGCATGAGTAAGCTGAGCACATACTTCATCCCTTTGCGCAGCCAGGGCAGCTCTAAAGAAGCGGTTCTGGCCAGCCAAACGATGGAGCAGAGCAGCATGGGATGCTCTCCCCCTGTGTGTGTGAGTGTGTGCATCGTATGTGAATATGCGTGTGCTGCGTGTGCATGTGTATGTGTGTGCCTGCGTGCGCGCGTGTATGTGTGTGTGAGTGTGCATATGCGCATGCAAGCATGTATGTTTGTGTGTGCATGTGTGCGTGCGTGCGTGTGCGTATGTATGTGTGTGTGCATGTGTGTGTGTGTGTGTGTGTGTGTGTGTGTGTGTGTGTGTGTGTGTGTGTGTG
>LKMJ01001707.1_pt1 | contig 19665 bp, 16 predicted proteins | sample 643391 | NCBI WGS metagenome assembly LKMJ01 (sample SAMN04112250, study PRJNA286221) | soda lake metagenome | biome: soda lake; feature: Kulunda Steppe; material: water; isolation source: sample PL-Br10 brine of Picturesque Lake | place: Russia: Kulunda steppe | collected 2010-07 | reverse complement strand
CGATAGGTGATATCGGGAGAAGTGTGATTGAGTGTACCAGGAGATGGGTTCTTACATCTTCGAGGTATGCTTATACTCTTGTTTACGGTTGTGTTCAGGTGTAACATAATTCGTTTGCAGGAGTATATCTGATACGGGATAGCACACATGCTTATCCGCACGTATTCTGCGTGACTCTTCATTTTCACCGCCGCGTCCTTCCGCGATGTCTTGTTCTGTCAAGAGTGGAGCCGTGTGTGTCTCATCCAAAACCGGATAGCGGTAGCCTTGGCCGCTGTGGAAAAAGCGGACCGTTTTGTACGGACCAATTCTCGTATCATTGGTAAACTCATTGTCCTCGTCCTTCTTTTTCCAGATCCAACAGAGGCCACCTTCCGTGATCTGTTCGGGGATGATACGCGACGTTTGGTATTGCGCGGCATCGATACGAAAACAATCCCAAGTCCTCTCCCGAGCTCGAGCCAAATCCGAAGGGACCTTTCCGTTCCGGCGGTGTGTGTGTTCTATGTCCCGCACTTTTCGCGTTAACTCATTCGCGGTACGTACGATATCACCTAAAGTAACGTCCCTACTGAGGCGAGCTTTGAAAACCGGACCATAACATGTCCAGGGTGCCATGATGGGTCTGAATGCTTATAAACACAATCCGCTATATATGCTTGAAATGCGTGGCCATTGGTGGGAATGCGTGGGTTATTGGGTTATAGTTATGCAGAAACATATCATCCACAGCTCCGCGCAGTCTTGGAGCTCCATATCTCTGCACCATTATAGAGCCCATCGCTTTTGCAGTATGTAATATCTTGTTTTGCGTTTCCATACAAAAAAAAACGTCATGGGTCGCGTTCCGAGGAGAACACGTCGTTCACGAAGTGTGTATTTTTGGCGAGCCAGTACATGTATACTGTCTGTGTGTGGCTGCCTACATTCATATCCGTAAAAAAGACGAGACTCACACTTGCTCGCGTAATAAACGACGACTATAATTAGAAACACACGCAAACGACGGGATGTCGACGACGACGGAAGAATGCTGCATTTGTTACGAAGACATGGAGAGCGGGTCGTTCAAGAAATTACCGTGCGGTCATGCGTTCCACGTCGAGTGCATCACGCGGTGGATTTGTCGCGCGCTATCTGACAAAAAGACCGGTTACACAGAACAGGGCGAAGGATCTTGTCCCATGTGCAGGAAACGGTTTGACGCGTCCGCCTGCTTGGGAGGAGACGCGTTCGAGAGCATCCGTTCGTATTTGCACCGCCAACGTATCGAACAGGAGCGCGCTTCCTTACGGAGAGAACTCGAAAACGCCACCAACACGGCTGCTTCCATACTCCCGACGCTCGAAGAAGCGCGGTTCGACGATACGGAAAACGAAGAAGCGATGGTGTTCGCAGCCCTGCTGCAATCATGTTTAGACGCCGTAGAAACGGTGCGCGAACGCCTGTCTCTATTGCCTCAGGTCGACTCAGGTTCCGAATCCTCGAGATCCGGCTCGGACGAAGTCGAGGGTGGCGCGGCCAATCTCCAGTAGGATCCCTGCCACGGTTTCCCGGTCTGGATGGCGTGCTTGAGCTTGAAGAGCGCGTTCGTGGTCTTCGAACCGGCACCGATCGTAGCATCCGTCATGGAAGAGTAAGTCCGGACGACCCTCCCGCCGGGAGAGTCGAGCTGCTCAACGGCTTTCGACGTCTTTTTCGGCTTTGAGAGTGCGAGCTGCCCTCCTCTACGGAAGAAGTCGGTTTTGAGTTCGAAGGGGCAGTCCTTCCAGGGCAGGAAGGAGCTCGACTCATCCTCCAAGCTCGCCAATGCCCTCGCGTACGTCTTGAATCCGCCGCGTTTGACCAGGTCTTGTTTCGTAGCGTAAACATCGACGATCCTGGAAGCATCTTCGTTCAGTCGCACGAATGGCTTACGGCATATGGTCTTATTATTTTTGAGCGGCTTCAGAAGCTTTTTCTTGCCATTTGTTGCTTCTGACGTCGCCGCTTCGCCTGCTCTAGTTCCTGTCCTTACAGCTTCCGCACCAGTTTCCGCGTCTTCCATCGCCGCTTCGCCATCTTTGTGATCATTCTGTCGATCCGGACTCTCCTCCGTCCAATACCGCTGCACCAACCGGGCCACGACCCGAAGGAATCCTCGATCGTCGACGAAGACCTCGTTCTTGCCGACGACGACAGGTGAACGGCGACGCTCATCAACGGGGCCATCGCACTCTGAACCGCAGCGCACCGTTCTCACGTGTTTCTGGTCTTCGTACAATATGGCGAGCACCTCCTCAACGTTCGGCAGCCGGAATATCATCGCCAGATCGGAAGCTCGGATCAGGCAGCGCGTCTGTTTCTTTTCAGCCAGGGGGGGAGCCGCGACGCTGCTCGTCCCGCCGCCATAGAACCCAGAGCTGAATGTCTGCGTCATTTCTTCCCTGATGACGCAGATGCGCCTGGCCATATGGGGAGGGAGGTCGGCCACGAAGTACGAAATGCTCATAGTTGCTGCGTCGGAGATCGAACAAGCAGGCGCAGACAAAGCTGTATATGCGCTTGGTTTGCCAGCTTCTTACCACGTTACGCTGGGCCCAGGTGTTTCTTTATGCCGAAAGAGAGATGACACACAACGTCAAAAGATCGAGATACATGATTCAGATTTTCTGACCGGCTTTCAGGACGGCTGTAAGAGGAGAGGGCTACATTTCGACCTTTAAGAGATACGCGAGACGATACCAATACCCACGCCAAAGTCAGATTATTAGATATGCACCCATGTACGACGGAATGATGTTTTTAGCAGCCGCTAGTATATCGTATGACGGGATTATACCACCTCCGTAACTTTTGATACTCATCTGATACGACGCACAACAATCAGGGTTTAAAGACATGATGCACGCCGATGTGGCGTGCATTCGACGATAACCGTGTATAGGATCTGGATCTGCTCTTGTGGCAGTCGGTCATTGCAAGCCGGCTGCAAGCTAAACTGCGTCAAATCGGGGAGACGCACAGGGCTGCGACGACGGCATCGTCGCAAACGAAACGTGAAGTACAGCCGCCGGTACTTTTGACGGTTGAGGATGTCACGGTATGCAGAATTAAATCCCGCAAAGAAGCCGAAGATATCGTCGACTTCGAATTCGTATGAAAGGATGACGACGGCTGCGCGTTACGTCCAGCAGTTGCCCTGGACACACATCGTCAAGTGCATAGTCACCAATACCGAGCCATTATTGACCTTGAAAGCGAAATCCGCGGATCTGATCAATCTCTGCGTCCTAGAACCCACGGTCCGTAAGGACACGTTCGATTACGCCAAAAGGGAGCTTTTCAAACTGCACGTCAAGCCGGCGACCGCGAACATCGTCAGGTCGATGGAGATGGCCGATCTCAGGTTTGTCACCGACGCGCAAGCCGTCCAGATGGCGTTGGACTTCAGGTGCCATCCCGCCGACGACCCCTTCTTTTTTAGGAAGGGCAACGAAAAGCGCGTGCGCCTCGCGGTGATATGCGCGTGCAAAAGATGTCGGGACAACCCGCTGGAACAGTGCCTACATCTACAGACGCTCATCGAAGACGGAGTCTGGATACATCGGTCGAAAGCCAAAAACGAATATCGCTTAACGACCGGAGATATCGCACGCTGCGCTCAAATGTTTCGTGGCGTACGATTGACCGATGTATGCACCGTGGCCTTTGAAAAACACGGCAGTATGGAGAGGGCGCGCAAGATGTGCGACAAGGCCATCGAAACCGCGAGATTACGTAAGGAAGCTAAAGCTGCGAGATCGGATCGTCGGACGGAGCTCGCGCGCGAAGGGCGCTCCATACTGCTGGACGCGGCTTATCAGGTGGCGTACGAGCTCCATGACTTCGGCGTGCTGGCTTCCATGGTGTCCTCTGTCACCATGGGCAACTGCGCCCACCTGGACGTCCAGGTGTTCAGCGCCAGCTCCGTCTTCGAATCCGCGTTCGGTCGGTTCGTGCGCAAGGGAGGAGACGACAACAAAGAAGCCGCGCTCGAAGCGTACGCGTCTTTTGTACGCGGCATGTACGACAGGTCGCGCGCCGTCCGAGAAGCCTTTCCTTTTGTCGGCCGCTTTTACGCTTGCCGGGAGAAGGGCAACATGACGCTCTTGCCCTGGACGATAAAGCGCAACGTCTCCTTTCCGGCGGCGGCCGTCTCTTTCGCGATCGAGGGGTCGTCCACCGTCGAGCTCGATCTCGCGCGCGAAGGTTACGCGCGGTTTTGTCAGGCCTGGCCCGAAACGGAAAACGTGATCGAATCGGCGCTCGCCGAGTACCACGCGCGTCGCCGTAGCACTCGTGCGAAGGGAACAGAATACCTATACCACGAAGACGTCGAGATCGCCGAAATCGATAAGTCCGTGATCGCTGCGTTCGGCGATATGCGGATTCGCATGGCGAGCCAGTTCGGCGTCGTTCTTGACGACGAGGATGACGTAATGGATGGGTTGGACGGATCTTTGGCGCGGTCGGGTTTAGTGAAACGGGACAGTTACTTCTCTTCGCAAGCCGCCGAGGTGGAGCAGATCAAAGCGTACGCCGTCGAGCTGTTCGAGAGGTGCCTGAAACACCACGTGATCGAAATCTACACGATCCTCCCCCACGGCCATCCGCTTCGCTGCACGCTAAAAGACGTGGCGGTCGCGGTCGTATGGCGCATCGAAGGCTGCGTCCAGAGACGCGTCTTTGCGGATTCCAAAAGCAGAGACCGCGACATCGGAAGGGTCCTGGACATTTTGCGAGATACTCGACTGTCCAACTTCATAAAGGGTCGCGCGACGAATTTGTCGAGGGACCTGCTGCGCGCGACAGTCGCGCAACGCTGGCACCTGATGTCCGCGGAAGAGATAATTGCGGAAGTTGATCAATGCGGCCCAGGGTTCGATGGGGCTTCTCTTATGAGCCCCGCGTGAAGCGAGCAGCAGCTCAGCGCTGTTTTTCTTTCGTTATTTTTATCGCGCCGTCAATGCAGATAGCGAGCAGCCATCACGTATTTTCCAAGACGCGCAGCAGAACGCTGCCTCCGGCTACTGGCAAAAGACGAACATGACTAATATCGACCGCAAAGGCATCGCCACGGCGTTCGTGTTGGGCACTTCGCCCCTCGTCAGCTTCCCCACGCTCCTCGCCACCTCGCTGATGCGCGACGACGTATTCTCGATGTCCTCGTCCTGCTTCGTGATCGCGAGCTTGTTGTACGGCCTGGGAACGTGCATCGTCGAAGCGACGGAAAGAGACGAAGCGATGGCGTTGGTAATCGGCGGTTTCGTGGGATTGTTGATGTCCGTGCTAGGAAAACACGTCTTTCACGATCCGCGCCTCGTCATGGGCGACGGAAACGAACACACGTACTGGATCTTTCAAGCGGGCGTCGTGGTGGTGTACGCGCTCGTCTTCCGGTACTACGTGCTTCCCCTCCTGTGCGTCGTGCGAACCTTCGACGAAACGCGGCACATCTTCTCGCGTTCTCCGGCTCACTCGCAAGAGAAACCACTGGATTTACCGCTTCCTCCCCGTCCAGAAGATCTCGAATAGAACAAAAAATGATCTTAGGTTCTGCACTTCGTCGCAAACAATTGCCACACGATCTGCCATCTGTCCCTGATTTCGTCTACAGGGGGGCTGCTGAAACAGCGTTTAGCCTCCTCATTAGTGAGACACACCGTAGTTTGGTGTATGGCCTCCTCGTGGCCATCCTCATCGTACACCGAGTACGGCTCGCTCACTTCCGACACGCCTTCGTCAGAAGAATCTTCTGACTCGAAGCTTCCAAAATTATCCGTATGATGCGGATGGAACAAGGAGATAATTTTCCCTCCAGATTTCGGGATTTGTGTCTGGTCGGTCGTAAGAACGTTGTTATTTCCCAAGAAGAGGGGCGGCTTCTTTACTCGAGGCATGGTAGTGGCTTGTTGAGTAAACGAACCATGAGAAGTCGAATTTTTTATCGAGCGCGATTGATGCAATGCGGAAGTAAACCCACACTTCTCTTGTTCACCTAATAATAGTGAGGGATGTTCGGCGGTCGTTGTGTGCAGTCTGTTTTGGCGCTCTCCTAAAAATCGTCGGAGGTTTCGTGAGGAGGAGTTGCAATAGTACCGCACCATATACGTCGTCCGATACGCTTGGCGCGCTCGAAGACGCTTACCTCCAGCTGCTCCATAAAGAATTCGCCGACGACCCTGACATCTGCCTTTCGATGACGAATCGCCCTATCGAATTACCGTGTGGTAGGGTGTTGCACGTTCGATCTCTCGTGTTTTCCAACCCTAATCATCTTAAGAATATACTTGTGCAAATGAAATCTGTTACGCCTTTGTGGATCGTTTTATACATATAGGATGGCGAGGATCCAGATGGGTTCGACCGTTCACGGGTCAGTTGCTGGAGTTGGTGTGCGGCGAAAGAAAACTGCCACTGTCTCTGATATACGGCGAACTCGACGGCTTTTTGCCGACTCATCAAGGACGGGCATTCCTCGATATGGCATCTGAATTGAATAAGGATCACGACGTCAACATAGCGTCTGTCGTCGATCTGCGTCTGCCACTTCCAGTTTCGTCGCCGACTTTGAATACGCGATGCTTCCATTTGCGGGCAGTTACGCGACGCGTCTTACGGACGCGTCTTACGGCCAAAGTGATCGACGTGCAGTACCACGCGGGTATTCATGTTTGTTCTTTTCGGAATGAGTGATTACCATGCGCAAACAAAACGTCGTGTGAATTCGTCAATGACAACGAAGATCAAATCCCACTCGTTCTACATGCAAAGAAACAGGCGGCTTCCTCTGCCTACATGACCGGAGTGACGCGATCACCGTCGACTTTTTCGGGAGAGTTCATCACGATGGCAAGGTAGCTCCTGTACACGTCGCTTCCTTCGATCTGCGCCTTGGTGTAGCCGTACATCTGCGGATCCAATTTCCTGATCTTCATCTCCGCACGTTTGATGTCCTCGATCAAGCTGATCGGGGCAGCGTATAGCCCTTGCAGGGAACAAAAAACGCTGGCCGCTATCTTCTCGGTCGTCAGCAGCGGAACGTGAGGTCCTGTGTAGCCGTTGTAAAAGGATTTGGCGTGCCACTTGGCTTTCCGGACGCGCGGAAGCGTGCGTGCGCCTTCGTACAAGGTGGTCGCCATGACGTATCCAAAAACGCGCGGGTGACTCTTGACGAATCCATGAATAGCAGCGACGGCGACAGCCGGCAACGCCGTAACGAAGGGGAGCACCATTGTTATTGGTCGGCATTGACGCGCCTCGCCTTTATGTACAAAAGTGCTTTGCACCAAAATAAAATAGAGCTTATTAGGACGATGGAACGACTAGCGCTGGCTTCTAAAGCGCTGTACGACAGAGAAGTACTGGAAGCCCGACGCGAATTGGCGACGCTCAAAAAGGCCGTAGCGCGAGACCTTTTTTACAGCCAAATCGAGAAAAACCTCCGCCTCTTGAACGGACATGTTTTACGTTGCAATTGCGGTGTTTGCTTGGGAAGAACGTGCTTGAATTACCCGACGGACATGGATATGACTATGGCCGACGCCGATGACGTCTGGGGACTTTCGGAATCAAAAGACGGAGACGTTTTTCTAGATGCCGTGCGCAAGGCAAGAGAAGACGGAACGCACAGCAGGATCAGGTGGAGCTACGCGTTGTTTAGAACGCGCGTCGGAAGAGGAGGAGAGACATCTAGAGAGACGGTGGCATCTTGTGACCCTTCCGCCGAGTGCAAGCTCCTTGATTACTTTGCGCGCGAGTGCTTTCGGTGCGGGCTTCCATCTCCGTACGAGCTCAACGACGCTTCATTAGGTCCATATTGCCAGAGCGGATGCCTTTGGAGGTGGATGGGGCACGATTATTCGAAAACGCCGCGAGAGGGGACGTGGGCGCAAGCGGTCGCAGACATGTCGTACTCGTCTCAGGTGACCAAAGTGTACGACGGTCTTCTCAAAAACATCGGCATCCGCTTGTACGAAGCTACCGACGGGAAAGTCACGCCGACGTTTTTGAACGAAAGAAATACGGCGACGTGCTCAAAACATGACCGGTCGTTGCCTCTCGACTCATGGTTCACAGCGTACGACAACATTTCCTTAGCGCTCGATTAGATCAGTACCACTTTTTGAGAGTGGGTCTATGTTGTCTCCGTGCACTAAAAATAATCCAAACATGAAATAAGAAACACACGTCTGGCTATGCCGAATCGTCCCGCAAAAAAGAATTCCGTATCTCCCGTAAAAAGGCGACCCTCCGCTCGATCCCCCGCAGCTCGATCAGCGAGGAAGAGAGTCGTCGGCGGGAAGGTATCGTCTATAGAACAATTGGGAAGGTATATATTAGAAGCGCGCATGGGGCATATCAAGTCGACGAATTTTCTTGGCCGCGATGAAAGAGACGCAAGGGTACAAAAACAGGAGGCAATAGACTTTGTAAATATGGTGTATGACAACATCGACAATGTCGTCTCCATGGTTAAAATAGACATACACAAATTAGAACAATTTGCGGTAAATGATTACAGGACGAAAAGTATAGAAGAGGTCCTCGGCAAGGACAGCACTATCGCTCTGCTTACCTCTACGTTAGAGAACGCGATAACTAAAGTGATAGAGTCGAACCGACGAAATAAGAGTCACTTTTTCAAGGCGATAATCATGTATAATGCTGCGTATCGAAAAATAAAAACAAAAGTCTTCTTGGTCCCTATGACGGTGGAACATGTAAGCCATATAATTTCAGAAGAAGCATTTGAAAAGTTTGCAAAATTAGTCAAAGAGCTAGAAAGAAAGCTTTCGGATGATGAAATCAATATCAACGACTTGATATTTCCTTCCGTACGGCGGTAAATATCTACATGGAACAGGGTTGAGTTTGACTGACACATCAAAGGGACAGCGTGCCGTTGGCGTCGTTCATCCTTTTCTCTATCGACAACTGCATCATCGTCATGACGTCCTTGTACGCCTGGTTATCGAGCTGCAGGTGCTGCAGGATCTCGAGCGCTTCGCGCACGGTCTTCAAAAAGTTCAGATAGGAAGCGTGGACGCCACTCGAAAGCACGGAATTGTGGGATCCCTCCTCGTCTTCCAGCACGTCCTCGAAGTCGTCGAACGTCTGAAAAGCGATGCCCGTCAAGTTGCTCAGTGCAACCAGCTTTTGCATATCTTCTTCCGTGACTTCTTTTTGTCGACACACCAAAACCGCTCCGACGATGCCGATCTGGAAGAAACTGGCCGTTTTCAGGCGCATCAGCTTGTCCAACGTTTCGCGATCGTGTTTGAACGGCACCTTTTTCAGGTCCATCATCTGCCCCCCGCTCGCGCCCTCGAAGCTCATGCACGCCGCCAAATCGTCGAGGAGCACCATCGTGTTCTCGGCGCAGCCGACCCCCGCGTGACGCAGCTCCTTGTACGCCCACGTGTACAGGCGTGCCGCGGTGGTCAGGAGGTGAGAAGCCGTGAGTATTGCAACGGCTTCATCGAACTTGATGTGCATGCAGGGTCTGCCTCTCCGCGTCTTGGCGTCGTCCATGCAGGGCAGGTCGTCGACGATGAGCGAGGCCGAGTGCAATATCTCCGTGACGAGACACGTCATTTCTGCCGCGGACCGCGCTTTGGCATCGAGCGGCTTGTCCATGAGTGCGAGCTGCCTGTCGAGGAGAGCAAGTGCGATGACGGATCGTATCCTTTTTCCGCCTTGGAGAGCGTACCTGACGAACTCGCGGTAATGAAACTCGGTGCGCGTCTGGATCAGCTCCTCGGTCAGCTTTTCGACGCGGGACTTGTAAGCGACGTAAGATTCCGTCATCCTCCCTATTTACTTAGACGCTGAGATGATTGCCCGACGCGCACTGACGCGTCGTCGTGGATCGTATTCATCTTTTCTTCGCCGTGGCAGACACGCTGCTGCGCGTCCTCTTTTGCTGCTGCGGGTCTTGTTGCGCCGGCATGCGATCGTATTTCGCTGCGGGATCTAGGCCTTCGAAGTCCCCAGAAAAGGCGGTCTCAAACTCGCGTCGAATCTCCGCGGGCAATGCGAAAAAACCGCTGTTACGTTCTTTTTGATCTTTAGCGTCGTTCCGATCTTTAGCGTCGTTCCGATCTTTAGCGTCGTTCCGATCTTTAGCGTCGTTCCGATCTTTCGTGACGTTTAGACGCGGGAGAGAACGCGCCTTGGCGCTCTCAGGAAACAGCTTTCCCGGCCCGCACATATCGCAGAGGTCGTCCTGCAGGCGCTCCATGCGCAAGACGGCATCAAAGCATCGAGCAGATTGAGACGCATCATCGGGCCAGGACCTGAACCAGTGAGCCTGGGGCCTGACCATCCCCAGGCAAGCGTCGTTCTCGTAAGCGGCTTCTCTTTTTTCGTGCGACGTGAATTCCAGTTCGCGCACCTTGGTCGAAACGGCCCGCACAAAAGCTGGAAAATCCGACGCATTAGCCGCCACTGTCCAGGGAGGGGCGGTACCTTCGGAACGTGCCTTATTATCCGCGGATGATGAACCGACCAAGAAACGAAACGCGGACTCGATACGTTCGTACGGATCACGCACGACGACGATTTTCTTGTACCTCCTCCACACTTTTGACCGGTTGGTGCGGCGCAACTCTTCATACACATGACGCGGTAAAGAATGTTTCGAGACCGACAAATTATCGGCGGCGGATCTCGGGTTCGCCGAGATCTTGAGCCATTTCTCGAGCGATGTTCCCGCCGTTCTGGGAACGTGGAATAATATGACGCGGTACGCGTTGCTCAGAGGCATGCGGCTTTGTATTTACAGTGATATATATTTCGACTATTTCATCGGCGAGGGTGTCAGCCTAGCTTAGCTAAGCTAAGCTAAGCTAGCTTCGATATGTCGCGTATACCTACATAGATCGCGACAATATACGTTTTCACCGAGAATAATCTTACTTGTTGACGAACGGGTCGTAGTTTACAAAACGTTCAAAAACGCGCGTTTGTCACTTCGAGTGAAGAGAAAGCATGCTACGCTCCTTTCGGTCAGTCGCCACACTATAACAACGCGGAAACGCTAATCTACTTCCTCGACTTTGGGTCCGCTGGGACCGCCGTTCCCATCAGCTCCTGAAGCTGCACCCGGTTCGGCGTGCCCGCCACCGGCCTGCTGATACAGCTTGGTGATGATCGGCGCGCACACGCCCTCCACCTCTTTGAGCTTGTCCTCGTAGGCGGACGCCTCCTCGGAGGGATGCGCGTCCAGCCACTCCATCGCGGAATCTACGGCCTTTGTAGCGGCTTCGCGATCCTCGGCGCTCAATGCGGCTCCAACCTTGTCGTCTTTGAGAGACCCGCGCATGCTATAACCGTAGTTCTCGAGCGCGTTCTTGGCTTCGATCGTTTGCCTCGCCTTCTCGTCGTCCTCCTTGAACCTGTCGGCCTCGGCCACCATGCGCTCGATGTCCTCCTTGGTCAGCCGGCCCTTGTCGTTGGTGATGGTAATCTTGTCCTTTTTGCCAGTGCTCTTGTCCTCGGCGGACACGTTCAAAATCCCGTTGGCATCGACGTCAAAAGCGACGCATATCTGCGGCACTCCCCTCGGCGCGGGAGGGATACCCGACAGCTCGAACTTGCCCAGCAGGTTGTTGTCCCTGGTGCGCGCGCGCTCGCCTTCGTACACCTGGATCAGCACGCCGGGCTGGTTGTCACTGTACGTCGAAAACACCTGCTCCTTCTTGGTGGGGATCGTGGTGTTGCGCGGGATCAGCGTCGTCATAACACCTCCCGCGGTTTCGATACCGAGCGACAGCGGCGCGACGTCCAGGAGGAGCAGGTCTTGCACCTTTTGTCCTCCTCCGCCGCGGCCTTCCGCCGAATCCAAAATAGCCGCCTGCACCGCAGCTCCGTATGCGACAGCTTCGTCCGGGTTAATACTCTTGTTCAGCTCCTTGCCGTTGAACAGATCGCTGAGCATGGACTGCACCTTGGGGATGCGCGTCGAGCCGCCGACCAGCACCACCTCGTGTACGCCGTGCTTGTCCACCTTGGCGTCGCGCAGGCAGCGTTCGACCGGATCCATACAGCGCGAGAACAGGTCGGCGCACAGCTCCTCGAACCGGGCGCGCGTGATGGATGACGCGAAGTCTACACCCTCGAACAGCGAGTCGAGCTCGATCGACGTTTGGGCCGCGCTCGAAAGCGTGCGTTTGGCGCGTTCGCAAGCCGTGCGGAGCCTGCGGAGCGCGCGCGCCGAAGTGCGCAGGTCCTTCTTGTGTTTGCGCTGGAATTCTGTGGCGAAGTGATTGACCATGCGGTCGTCAAAGTCCTCGCCTCCCAGGTGCGTGTCTCCCGCGGTGGCCTTGACTTCGAAGATGCCGTCGTCGATCGACAGGAGCGACACGTCGAACGTGCCCCCGCCCAGATCGAAGATGAGCACGTTCTTCTCTCCGGCGCCCGAGCTCTTGCGATCTAGCCCGTAAGCAATGGCCGCGGCGGTGGGCTCGTTGATGACGCGCAACACCTCGAGACCCGCGATCACGCCGGCGTCCTTGGTGGCCTGACGCTGTCCGTCGTTAAAATAGGCGGGCACCGTCACGACGGCGCGCTTAACCTGCTTATCGGACCCGAAAAACGTCTGAGCGATGTCCTTCATCTTGGTCAGCACCATCGACGATATCTCCTCCGCCTTGAACGCCTTTTTCTCGCCCTTGTAGCTGACGACGATCTCGGGGATGCCTCCCGCACCCGAACGAACTTCGAACGGCCAGAGACGGGCGTCGCGCTGCACCATGGGGTCGTCGAACTTGCGGCCTATAAGACGCTTGGCGTCGAACACGGTGTTGGTCGGGTTCATGGCCACCTGGTTCTTGGCGGCGTCGCCGATGAGGCGCTCCGTATCGTTGAAAGCGACGTACGAGGGTGTGGTGCGGTTGCCCTGGTCGTTGGCTATGATCTCGACGCGCTCGTTCTGCATGACGCCGACGCAGCTGTAGGTGGTGCCGAGGTCGATGCCGATCGTGGGGGCCTCATTGGCAGCGCTCATGATCGAAGCAGAGGGGGGAACTTGCCTGACTTAGCCTCTCTCTTTCTCTTTCAGAGTCGAGTATATGTACCCTTCGTAAGAACGAGCACGCTTTATACCGAAAGAAAATCTTTCTCTGCACAGACTAAATACAACCAAACGCGAGCGTCGCAACGTCGCAACGGAGCAAACAGACCAAACAGAGCGACGGAGTACCCGTATCTAGTAAAACATGGCGACATCTGAACGTGTCGACTATGGTTCTTACGGCGTCGTATCTGATCCGTATGATCCGCATCTCTCAGGTATCCCTGGAAACAGCATGAACGACCCCCTGACAGTGGGCACGTCGGTCAGCCCAGACCTCGTGCCTAGATACGGTCCTCGTGGGTACGGGATCTATCCCGAAGACGCGAACGCGTCCTTGTCCCAAAGACGTACGGTCCCCATCGATCAAAGCGCCGCTTACTTCCGTCAACTGAAACAGGACTTGGTCAAGGAGACGCCCCAAGCGGAAGAGCTTTGGAACACCGCTAGCGACATTCTTGATACCGCAAACAAAGTTAGGACGGCATTACACGAGATGGGCGAAGACGTGAGCACCGACATAGACCATCTGCTGTGTAAGCACCCCAACTACGACAACCCGCGTAATATCAAGGCGATGCTCGTACAAAAACTCGACCCGGATTTCTTCGACGCCGGCTTGTCGTCGGAAGAGAGGACGGGCATCGGCCGGCGCGTCAAGGAGCAAATGAACGCGCTGTGCCGGGCCAGGGAGGAGCTCGCGAGTGTCGACAAAAAAGGGAAGAAGAGGGCGAAGACTAGGGGCGGTGAGGTCCGTCGTATCGATGAAATTGATGAAAATGATCCGCGTGATCTCGGGCCCAGGCTTACCGACGGTCAAATACGGCTTCTCAAAAAGAAACTCGAAGAGTTTTTCAACGAAGACTTCGAAGGGGAGCCCTTGTTCGATTACAAGACCGAGAATCCCCTGGATTTCGAAAAAGCAAAGCTCGCGGATCTCAAAATCATCATCGGCCGTTTTCCGAGACCCTCGGAGATCCGCAAAATCTTCAATCAGGTCCTCGTCGTCAAGAAGGAGTACGTCGTGAACGAGCCCATCGCGAGTAAGGATCCCGGTGGCAGACCGCTAGTAAACAAGCTGTACAGCTTCAAGCCCTACACCAGGGTCGTCGAGAGCCTGGACGACATGCGACGCCTGTACCGAGACTACGTGCCCTCCAATAAGGACCCCAAGAAGCTGAACGATTTCAGGGTAAACAGGATCATCGGACCCGCCGGCACTCTCCTGAACGATATCACGGAGCGTTCGGGTATCCTGTACGCCTGGATCAAGACGGAGGAAGCGGCATCGAACCGCGAAGCAGACGTCGGACACTTCGGCATGCGCGTCATCTTTTACGCCACGGTACAAAAGCAGGAGACATTTGATCGATTCCTGAACAAGAAGAAAAAAAGACCGGGGAACGAGGAGCTGAGCGCCGAGAAGAGCACCAACAAGGAGATCCAAGAGGAGTACGCAGAGATCAACCACAACTTTGCAAAGGCGAGATCGCTGATGAACATTGTCTTCTTGTTGCAGGCGGAGAATGAATACCGCGAACTCGACGAATGGAGAAAACGCCCGGATGTCGTATACGGTTCAGTCCGAGACGACGAATTTAAGCGTTTCTCTATACGCTACGGAGGAGTACAAGGGACTCGAGCGGTCATCGAAACCCTGAATTCACACGGTTTCCCTTCACAGGTGGCTCTCGAAGTCGTAGGACCTCTGCGGCTCGGGTTGAGCGTCATGAGTCTCTCGAGCCCGATGTACGATACTCATCAGGACGACGATCACAACGTTCCCGGCAGCATGAGCCGTTTGTTGACGGTTTTAAGCGGTACGCCTGAGCAAGATGGATCCGTATATTCGAGATCGAAAAAATCTTCGCCCGTAAGCAACGTTAATACATCCGCCGGGAACGTATACGCGGATGAAATTGGTGATGCGATCTAGTTGTCAATGCATCGGCAAGATTAGATAGCGCTCACTTCCTGGACGACGATTTCGATGTGTATCGCGTCGCTACCGCAACTTTCCAAAAGATTTTCCCGTGTAGGAGCCGCGTACCTCTTCGCGTAGCTGTCATATCCCGCCAAGGGAACCCGGTTGGACTTCCTCTTCCTGTTGCGCTCCAGGCATAGCTGCAGCGGGGTGGTCAGACAGACGCACCTGCACCTGAGCGTCGCGCCCCTAGAGCGCGCCTGCTCGTGCGCGGCCCTAACGAAACGTGATCTCCTTCGCGGCTCGTGATTCGGAGAGTCGATGACAACGCACTTACCTTGAGATATGGCCTTGGTCACGGCCAGACGCATGTCCTCCTCTCGACTATGGCGCCTGTCGTCTCCGTGTAAGACGACATACCGCGGATCCGAAGAGAAAGCGCGCCTCGCGAAGCACGTCTTTCCGGACCCCGGTGCGCCCACCATCAGCACCAACTCCACCAACTCCAGCGCGCTCGAACGCTTCTCGGCTTGGCAATGATCCATGATGATGGTGTGGTGAGTTTGGTGCGCGTCCTCGTCTGCGCCGTAATTTATGACTCCGTTGTGTTGCTGGTTCGCGGAGAATGCGTCTTCGGAAAAAGAGATCGAGGATAGCGCCGGCATTTTTTCTTGTCCGTTGATAAACTCCGTATCGGATATGCAGCGGACACCTCTCGCTTTCGCCGCGTGTATATACGTTGCAATACGGCGCTGCTTTTTTTCTCGTCGCTCTTGTTCGTCGTGCCCGTCGTCGTCCAAAAAGCGAGATGTGGTGACGAAGTAGAAGCTGTCGCGAACGATCGTCGACGATCTATTCCACCTGCACCTGCGAGGGCCGAAAACGCCATCTAACGCCTTGCCGACCAGGTGTCTCGTGGAATGACTGTCGTCTTCGTAGACGAAAGCCGCGTCGACGTCGACGCCTATGGCCTTGGCGCACTCCAACATCGCGCTCTCTTCCGGACAACGGAGATAACCGGCGTCGTCCCCTTCCTGCTCCGACGATGCCGCGTCCGTGGCCTTGTACAATTTATACGGCCTTATCGCGGTCCTGTTCAAGAGCACGAGACGTTTTCCCTCCTCTTGCCGCAGTCGTCGGAGAGCTCGGATACATAGATCGTACTCTGAACGTTCCGAACACGTCGCGTCAAGGCCCTCGACGCACACCACCCCTACATGGCACAGCTTTCTGCCCTTTTCTCGCATTTCCAGTTCTGCTGCGTCCGTAGCGACGTCCCGTTCCTTTTCGCATATCACGAGGCTGCGCGCGACCCGGCCCGACCTCACAAAGTGCCAACGCAGCATGATGCGGGCGCTCTCTCCTCTCCGTCTCTCTTTACTGAAAAGTGCGGACAGGATTGCGTCCGAAAAAAACGCGTCAGCGTTCTTACGTAATATACGACGGATCGTTCCCTTCGCGCCAGCGCGCGTCCATTCTGGGCGAAACGGATCCTTACGTCTATTGTATAACACAGCAGAAGAGCATCGACGCGACGCCGCCGCATCTGTTCGATCGATCATGGAACAAAATGGCAGCGCCGTCGCACCCCCGACAAACCCTGCGTCCACACCTGGCACCCGGCAATTCCAACTCCAACAGTTCGCCGCGCTTCGCAAGCAGCTGTGCGAGCGCTACGAGGAGCTGATAGGCCGTATCATGGACAGCAAGTCCTGCGCGTACTGGTGCAACCTCCTCCACAACCGCTCGCGCACCTTCCAGGACTTTGAGAAGACGCTGGTGCACAGCGCGGAGTACGAAAAGCGCCTGCTCACGCTCTTCAAGGGCGCCTGCCAGGAGCTGATCGGCGCCGACGCGTTCGACGCGCGCCTGTTCGACGAGTTCATGCGCGAAAACAAGGGCACGGTGACACCCCTGGACAACATTTACGGCTTTGTCAGGCACACCAAGCAGTACGCCAAGAAGCACAGGGACTTGGTGCGATCGATCGCCTACCTGACGGTCGAGCGCGAGGACCTGTCGAACGACGAGGTCGACGCCTACGTCGGCAAGTTCCAGAACGCGCCCGGCTACACGGTGGAGTCCCTGAAGCACGACCTGCTGACGCAGCAGGGCTCCTCCTCGTCTTGCTCCCGACCTCAACCCTGCTCCTCGGCCGCACACGCGTCGTCGTCGGATCCTAAAAAGACGACGACCACCCCCGCCAAAAACGACTCGGACGCGGGAAACGACCCCAGACATCTCGAGACGACGGATCTGTTCAATGGCGGAGATCAAAAGGCGCAACCCATGCGCACGCCGGCGCAGGCCCGTCAGGAGATGGTGGACGCGTCGGCGATGCTCTCTGAATTTCACCGCATATTTGGACGGCCAATGTACGTGCAGGAGTACATCCGCTACATGTCGTGCGATCGCGTCCCGAACGCGGAGCTTTTCGAACAAGAACGGCCAATCATTCACGGCCTTGTGAACGTCGTCTCAGACGTGTACATCCAGTACCTGGGCGTCCGGGTGGGAGAGTACGAGGTGGTGTCCCGGTACCTGATGACCTTTTATCAAGCGGAAAGCGGCGGTAAACAAAAGTCGACAACGACGTCCGTCAAGTCTCCCGAAGAGGTGCAAGAAGCGGTCACAAAAGAAGTCGTGCAAACCGACGGCTATCGTTCCGCCATGCACAAAAAGATAGCGCAAGAGTACGCGACGATGTTTTCATCGGATCTGACGGAGGCAGACGTCGATCACGTATTTGTATCCGTGAAAAGTCACGGCATATCTCTGATCGACGATAGGTTGAGGGAGTGCATCGTGGACTTCAAGAACCAGACCGACATGATCGTCAACAACCTGTACGACGTATACATGGCGGTTTACGAAAGGACTCCAGATACGGAAGAGCTCGCGGAACAAGTGAAAATGTACCGCGCCAACGATCCGAAAGAGGAGAATATGCCGCGTCTGAACAGGAGCGTCGAATGCAAGCTGGTGTCGAGCCTCGAGTTCCAGGACGTGCTCAAGGCGCGAATCAAGCAGAGGTACGTAGAGACGCGCGAGGACAGCATGTCATCCGCCGCTCTGTACGCGACGCTCGAGAAGGCGCTGGACAAGCTCAGGGCGCTGCCTCACGCGGAACGCACGATGGAAACCATGGACGCGGTCGTCAAGTCTCTCGTCGCCTGAATAGTAGTATAGTATAGTATAGCCTAGATCAGGTCCCCAAACGGAAGCATGCGCGACACGCGAAAGACATCATCTTTTGCAGGCACCACAGCACGAACGCGAGAGACAGGACCACGATCACCGTGATCGATATCCTTTTGAACAGGGTGTGTTTTCTGCCGTCGGTGATCGCGTGCGCTCGGCGTTCGAATTCCGCCTGTCTATCGTGTCCGAATGTTTCGAACGCCGCTTCTTTCCTGAATGCCGTTAATTTGCGAACGGTTTTCCCGTACTCGAAGAAGAGCGCTTCTTCAATCAAACGGTCCAATTCGTCCGTCGCCCTCATCCGAGTCTCCGTTTCTTCGTCCATCGCGCGTTTTTCGATGCCCAAGTAAACATCGACAAACCAGCCGCGAAGTTTCTCTTCCTTGATCTTCTTCGCTCGTTCGCCGAACAAGTGGGAAAGTAAGTCGTCGCGCGCGCGCGATCCAGATCCGGTCTTCAATATACCTTGGATTATCGCGGCTTCTGACGGTCGCGTCGAAACGCTCGGATCGAAATAGCATCTTTCCAACACGCGAGGTTTGTGTCGAGAAACGGCTTCGTCGGCGGCCCATCTCAGCATCGGAGCGCGCGTCGGCGGCGCGCCAAAGTATCTCCTTTTCGAAAAATACTCGCGGTACGAAGGCGAAGACGACGTCGCTTCCACCAGAGCTACGAAACGGTCGTCGTCATCTTCCGTAATGGCGGACAATAAACGCGTTTCGACCCAGTCGCCCAAACCATCCCGTCCTTTCTCGCTCTCGACGAAGTTCATCGCGGAAGCGACGACGTCGGCGTTGCTGAAGACCGGATTCTTCCAGAAACTGTTCATCGTGCTTTCGATCTGCGTCTTGATATGGACAAGATCGTCACCTCCGCACGACGAACACGACAAAAGCAAACTCGCCGTTCGGGCCGCCTCGACTCTATCGCTCGTTACGGCTATATAGAACGCTTCCGGCCACAGTGCCCTTTGACGCAGTAGTAAACACCGTTCGATCTTCCTTGGGTCGCATCCCCTGCGCACGGCCCATACCAGATCCGCCCTCTCTCTGAGCCAAGTTTCCAAACACCGCTCTACAAAAGCCGGCCGTTCCTGTGGCGGTTCTGCAGGAACCGTCGCGAGCAAGAAAGACCCGACGTCCTGGACCCGAGCCAGGTGGGGGACGACGACGCCGGTGATCACAAGATCATGTGGCAGCTCACCAAATCTCGACATTCGCGTTCATATACCGATGAATTTATTTTTCACGGGAAAAAGCACGCATCGTCGATAGTATAGGAATATGTATCTGCGCTGAACGCCGAAACCCTGGGGAACAGGGTAGTACAATAGTTCCGGGGAAAATCGTAAAAACAAGTCAATTAACGATTTCTGTAAATTTTTGGCGGGTACCGCCCTTTGGAAAAGTCACGAACTATTTGATATGACGAACTCCCCGGAACT
>LKMJ01001706.1_pt1 | contig 19676 bp, 15 predicted proteins | sample 643391 | NCBI WGS metagenome assembly LKMJ01 (sample SAMN04112250, study PRJNA286221) | soda lake metagenome | biome: soda lake; feature: Kulunda Steppe; material: water; isolation source: sample PL-Br10 brine of Picturesque Lake | place: Russia: Kulunda steppe | collected 2010-07 | reverse complement strand
GCGAGTTCGGTCTCCACGAGTTCTGTTCCAGCATCGAGTACGTGTCGGAACCGTTCGCTTCGAAACGTCTTCGACTCGGCAAACCCTTCTTTTCGCACCTCATAAACCTGGGCGACAAACTGAGACAACACCTCCCCGAGTTCGTTCAATCCTTCCCGAGAGAGTCGTTGCTCGACATCTTCCGGCGTGATCTCGCCGGCGAACTCAAGAAGTGTCAGTAGTTCTTCGGCCTGCTCGACGAGACCGGCTGTCGGGTCACCATCCGTGTAGAGAGGGTGTGCAGGATCACCAATGCGTCCAAGCGCCTCCTCGATGATCCACCGACGCTCGGCATCTGTGAGAAACGTCGCTGATCCGCTGTACGTGTCGGCCTCATACAGGTTATCGACGAGCGTGCGAAATCGTTCGAGTCGCAGTTGCACACGCAACCCGTACGGCTCCCATTGATCACGCACGGTGACATCATCTGCTGCCGCTGGCTGGAGATACACCACCGAATGGGGCACGCCAGTCGATCGGTCACCTGCCCATTGGAGTGCGGAGTCTCGGCTGCTGGAAGGCGTCGGGCAAGAGAATATTCGCCGTGTCGTCATTACGTTGGCCTCTCGACACGGTAATGAAAAACTTGTGTCGTCCACGCAGGTCTCCGTCTACTGTCTTCCAGCCGCTACCTGGTATATCATCTCCTGCCACCAGCAATGCTCTTCGAAGAGTGTCGAATTATATATCCCAAAATCTAAGCTACGCTCTTCCGAAGCAGATTGTTGGTCGGGTAGAGCTGTCGCTGTGAAAGCGTACCGGACAAGGGTGACGCATCGGCGTCACCCGAATGCAATGTTCCCATTTGAATTGCTGAGTTCGGAGGCGAACGCCGCGAGGGCTTCTGTTCCCCGCACTGCCAGTCTGAGTCAGTGGTCGCACTCGCTCGTCCGGCGGTTTCACCATATCCCGCTCAACCATTTGGTACCCGACATCCGGGTACGTATTCTTGAGCGGATCACGCATATGTAACCGCTTTGCGGCACTGGACTATTATTACCCTCGGGCAGCCGGAACCGCACAATCTGGTCTGCCTGAGGATTTCAACAGAGCCGTCTGATTATAATACATGTGAAATTCATTGTTCAGTCGTTAATCTCCAAACCAAACAGACTGTCCGACGAAATTCGGTGGTACATTCGCGCTGTGTATCTTACACGGCTATCGGAACACCCTGTTGAATTGGCAGAACGCTCTACGGTCTATACGCAGTCTTCAGCGACCGCCTGTTTCAGACGAGAAAGTATCTGAAGGATAGGATTTCAACCGAGCCCAAAATTTGAGATCGAAAACGATCGTCGCAGCGAGCTCCGCAAGCATGCACCGTTCCGATGATGACTCGATAGGAGTTTCTAAACCTTTCAGAGGATTCAGTGTGTATGTGTGTAGGGCTCCTTTGGCGTTAGAATCCAATCGTCAGCAACCAAAGTTGAGGTTATGACCGGCTGATTCCTTTGATAACTAACCAGCCTGCCACCAAGAGAAGCGCAGTAGATAGCACAGTTGTGAGACTACCTAGCGCGAAAAGATCGGGAGTTGCTCGGTCAGCAGAGGCTGTGGCAAACACGTGAGTCGGCATTGTGTTATCTTGACCGACGAGTAGGAGACCTCGCTCCGCCTCATTATACGACAGTGTAAATGCGAAAACAGCCGCACCCAGCACAGTGGGGACAATTTGAGGGATGACAATTTCTCGATAGATTGTGAGAGTGTCTGCACCCATAACTCTCGCCGCCTGCTCGTTCTGACGTAGCGTCGGGGGAAATCCAGCCAATATTACGATCACGGCGAACGGCAACACCCACACAACGTGGACTGGAACCGCAAGCCATAGTTGCTGGGAGAAGCTGAGAATATCGGTCAAGAACAGCTGTGCACCAACAGCGTACGTAACGCCGGGAGTAATGATTCCTAATATGAGAAGGTATAAGAAGATTTGTCGTCCCTCAAAATCATAGCGGTATGCTAACCCGGCGGCCGTCGATAGCACAGTTGCGATAACAGTGACAACAAGAGCGAGCTGAAGTGAATGACTAATCGCTGCTCGAACACTTTCATCGGCAAAAAGCACGCTGTATGCATTAAAAGTCACTCCGGTGAAAGGAGCGGTAATGCCACCTTGATTAAATGAAAACACGATTATAGAGATGATTGGTGCATAGATGTATAACACGGCAAATACGAAATATGCGCCGATAATGTATCTCAAATTTATATCTTGAATAGCATTAATTAAAAAATTTCCTTCGTCTGAGCTCGTGGTAGACATCGTCTGACAATGTTTAGTACTAATTATTAAATGTTTGCCTGAGGAGTCACGAGTTGTATGGAATTCTGAATAATTAGGGTGGTAAGTAGACGACTGTAAGTATTGTAGATTATCCATGTTTGTACCAAAATCAGTAGTCCGGGAACTGCGGGACAGCAGTGGTACGCACTCTATTAGTAAGTCCGAGATCTACGCGCTCGTTCAACACTCCGCAATTTACAATACACACAATGAAGCTTCACTGATCTTGTGAACCACTCACAAACTTTTTGTAGTTTGGTTTCCATCACTTGAGACGTATATGCCCAACTCAACGGTTTGTATCACGTACCATTTTGATGCCGTTTCGACGTGGTTATGGGCACACAATTCGTGGAATATGCCGACTCGGCACTCGCGCGGCGTATTTGGAGCTGAGGTTGGTGCACCTCGGCTTCTTGACCTTCACGATAAGTACGATATCCCGTCAACGTGGTGTGTGCCCGGCCATACGATTGAGAGTTTCCCCGAGATCTGTGGAGAGGTGTACGACCGAGGCCATGAGATTCAACACCATGGCTGGACACATAAGGGCCCCTCATCGTTCGAGTCGAAGGAGGCGGAACGTGACGACATCAGCCGTGGAATAGAGAGCATCCGCGATCTGACCGGGAAAAAACCAGTTGGATATGCCTCACCAGCGTGGGATTTCTCGGAACACACCCTCGAAATTCTGCAGGAGTTCAATTTTCTGTGGGATTCCAGTGTCATGGCTTCAGACTTTGAGCCTCATTACGTCTACGGGGGGTGGAGTGCACCAGAGGATGGACCGTATGATCGGGGGGAACCAACCGAAATCGTGGAGCTACCGGCTTCTTGGCAGCGAGACGACTTTCCGCCGTTGACGTATACTTGGTCGAATCCACACAGAATGGGGTATCATAGTGAGGATTCCATCTTCCAGCGGTGGTACGATCAGTTCGACTGGATGCACGAGCATGTCGATGACGGCGTATTTGTCTTGACACTCCATCCGCAAGTTATCGGGCAGGCTCATCGCATAATGCGACTAGAGGCTCTGTTCCAGCACATTCAGACGAATCCCGACGTTGAATTTAAGCAGATGACACCGGTCGCTGAGGAATTCAAATCGAATCACTAACGCACCAGAGAAGCCGGTCAGCGTACAGGAACGTCACTTGAAGAGCGAGAATCCATTAATGAGCTGTCCACCCTCCATCGACACTTAGCACTTCACCTGTAATAAAGTCAGACCGCTCCGAGGCGAGGAATGCTGCAGCGTTGGCAACATCTTGTGGCTCTCCGAATTCCGGCCACGGGGATCGATCGTGCCACATCTCGACGAGTTCAGGATCGTTTTTTCGCCATTCAGCGTTCTGCGCCGTTTTAATAATCCCTGGGGCGAGCGCATTCACGTTGATCCGATCATCGGCGTAATCAAGCGCCATCTCACGGGTGAGATTAGCAACCCCACCTTTTGATGCACAGTACGCTGCGCTGTTCGGACCTCCCACGATACCGTAGATGGAAGCAAGATTGATGATCTTTGGGTTATTGCTACGTTTGAGTTCTGGAATAGCGTGTTTGGACATCTGATAGACACCCTTCAAATTCACGTCCATGATAGCATCCCAGTCCTCCTCTGATGCCTCATCAATCGGATCTTGGTAGTAAATTCCCGCGTTATTAACGAGTACATCAAGTCCATCAAACGCTTCAACCGCAACGTCAACCGCATTCTTGGCAGCAGCTGAATCGGAGACATCAGCCTCTACAAATTCGTAATCCGCATCAGCTTGGTCAAGCTTTTCATACACTGGCACCTCATCTTCCAGTTTGGGCTCGCGTCGAACGTCAGCAACAACAACACTTGCATTATGGCGACCGAATTCGGCGGCGATCGCGTTTCCGATTCCTGAGCTGCCACCCGTAACAAGCGCTACGCGGTCGTCAAATGTATCCATGCAAATATACCGAAATTTAAATGATTTATATGTTTTGAAGCAAGCAAAAATTGCTTTTTCACTGCTTATTCTAGAAAATACTAATACCCGTGTATAAAGGGTAGAATTATAGTGATACTTAGAATATTCTGGTACAAATTCCGGAATCACCCCTCTTGCGGGAAAGAACTATTAGAAATGGAGTGAATTATCGGAGCATGTCTCTTGGTGAAACCATCAACTCGATACAGATGATCGATAATCATGCGCATGGAGTACGTCCGTTTACTCAAAACCTTACAGCAGAGGAGTATGCAGGTCATTTTACTGAAGGGCCCCCTTCGGCCCACGCTCGACATACTCTATACTACCGAAACGCAATCCAGGTTCTCGCAGAGTACTTCGAAGTGGATACGGAGGCCGAACTCATCGAGAAGCGTCAAAACACCGATTTCGACTCTTTTGCTAGAGATATGTTCGATCAGGCAGGGCTTAGCCATATTCTTCAAGATACTGGTACTCCACCGAACAGTTCGGCACAGCAGTTGGGTCAATACACCAACGCGGAGGTGCAGCCGATTCTTCGCATAGAGAACAAAATAGAGCAACTAATTGAGAGTCATGAAGGGTTTCTCGAATTTAGAGATGAGCTGCAACATCTGCTCGTGGACGCAGTTACAGGCGATCATGTCGCTCTGAAATCGATTATTGCGTACCGAACCGGACTCAACATTCATGATCCATCTCAATCTGAAGCTGCGAAGGCGTTTCACGAGGTGAAACAAAACTGGGACGGCCGGATAGAACATCCAATACTATTGGATTATACAGCACATCTTGCCGCTGAAGTAGCTGCAAAACACGATGTGCCGATCCAATTTCACAGCGGCTTCGGTGACAGCGACGCACACCCACAGTATGTTGATCCTAGCTACATGTGGGAGTTCATGAAACGACACTCCAACACCGACATCGTTCTACTTCACGCAAGCTACCCATATACCAGAACGGCTGGTCACATCGTGTCTGTTTTAGAGAATGTGTATCTCGATATTGGTATGACAATACCGTTTATTCAGCACGGAGTTGTGTCTCTCCTGAGGCGGTTGCTTGAATTGGCACCGTCAACGAAGTTACTGTACAGTAGCGACGGTCACTATGTTCCAGAGTGGTATTACCTCAGCGCCAAGCGCATTCGGACGGATCTAAAGACGGCACTTGAAGAATTGGTTTCCGAGGAGAACCTCCGCACCGAGTATGCAGAGACCGTCGCGAAAAATATTCTCCGAGATAACGCAAAGCGAGTATATTCCATCTCATAATCAATAGATCCTGGATCGCTGTCGTTGCGATAGCATCTTGCGCTGCTGCGATAGGAATCCAAAATGTATACGAAGTATATAGGTTGATCTAAAAACAGATCCCATTTTCAACAGCCTTGTTTTATAACCCTTGAAAACGACAAGCAGTGCTATTTCGAGTGAACAGAACTGGCCTCTGAGTGCTTCTTGACCGGGTCTAATTGTCTGGGTAACGCCTCTAGAGAATGAGCCTCACACTGCGCTAAAACGCTAATTCGTGCTATCCTATGGAATTAGAATCGGTTTTTGGGTGTCTCTCCAGCCGGTTTCGATGTGTTGGCGTAACCGGTAACAGACGAAATGCACTGTGTCTACATGAGACCAGATTCTTTAATTGACAGTTTAACATCACTTCACTCGTTTGGGAAGATCAAGACAAGTCTTTATCGTGAGCCACGGCGGTTGTAGGTCTTATTCTTTTGGCGTCACGACGGTTCTAACTGAGTGAAACACGGTGCTCACACGTTATTCCCCCAGGATATCCTCTTGCAAATCGGCGTCCGGAAGAACACTGTTCTGTTCTAAAAGCAGTGTATCCTCTGTGTCCCACGAGATGGTGATTTCTTCCCGGTCAAGAGTGACACGTTCGTGCATGCTCACCTGAAGATCTACAGACTGCTCCGCCGACTGAGACTCAAGTAGTAGTTGAGAACCTCCCCCTGGCTTATGAATAATATCTAACACCCTACACTTAACTGTGTTAGGTCCATTCGCGCCGATCTGAATGTGGTGTGGCCGAACGATGAACGAGACGGATTCACCAAGCAGAGATTCTGGTGCAGATTTCAAGTTTTTTGTCGACACGAGGTACTCATCAAGCCGAGTCGACACTTCAACTACAGTGCCGTCCTGCCCAACGTTGGTTATTTTTCCGGTGAATAAGTTTGAGTCACCAACAAAGACGGCGACGAATGCCGTTCTCGGTTCATTGTATACTTTTTCGACCGATCCGGACTGCTCAATCTTTCCTTCGTTCATTACGACGATCTGGTCCGCCAGTCGCATCGCTTGATTTTGATCGTGGGTGACGTAGATGAACGTGGTATCCAATTCGCTATGAATTCGAAGGAGCTCTCGCTCCATACGTTTTTGAAGTTTGTAGTCCATATCACCCAGCGGCTCGTCCAGGAGAATGATCTGAGGTTCCAAAACGAGACTCCGCGCGAGGGCGACGCGTTGTTTCTGTCCTGCAGAGAGTTCATCTGGAGATCGATCAAGTTCCTCCTGTAAATTCATTATTTCAGTAACATCAGAGATACGTGATTGGATCTTATTTTCCGCGAGATCAACACTATCGAGACCATAGCGAATGTTTTCTTCTACCGAAAGGTGAGGGAAGAGCTGGAAATCCTGAAACACGAGCCCGATATCTCGCTGAAATGTTTTGCTGTCAGTGATGTTCTCGCCATCCAGCCAGATCTCGCCGCTGGTTACTGGGAACTTACCGACGATCGAGTGAAGCGTGGTTGATTTGCCACAGCCACTTGGTCCAATAAGTACACAGAACTCTCCTCGTCCGGCACTAAAACTGATCTCGTCTACGGCAACGGTTCCGTCCGGGTACACTTTACTGAGGTTCCTGATCTCCAACAGATCTTCGCTGGACTCTGAATTGTGTTGGTTGCTCATTGGTTGGAATGAATGGTTATTAGATAGTCAACAGGTCTTCGACTGTGACAGCGTCTGTGACGCTAAGCTTATCGAAAAATTGCGTGTACTCAGGGGGAAACTGCAGACTGATCGTTTCGGTTGGCTCATGATGAACCTGACCGGGTTCGGTCACAACCAGTTGCCGGCCATCTTCCGTTTCTAAGAGCAGTTCAGTTTGTTCACCCATGAATGTCTTTGTCTGGACTGTGGCTGTTACCGTGTTTTCTCCCGTAGCGTCGCCGAGGCGAATATGTTCTGGCCGAATCGTGACGATCCCACTTTTTCCGGAGGGAACATCATTACTGTTCGTAGCCTTGATTCTGCCCAGTGTAGTGTCAATCACTGCACTGTCGTCACCAAGTTCAATCGTTTTTCCCCGAATTGCGTTATTATCACCGACAAAGAGAGCAACGAAGGCATTTTTTGGGGATTGATACACTTCGTCAGGAGTCCCGATTTGTTCGATTTGACCCTGGTTGAGAACAACAACCTTGTCCGCTAATCGTAGGCCCTGATCTTGATTGTGGGTTACGTACACAAACGTGCTCCCGAGATCTCGGTGAATCCTCCGCATTTCAATCTCCATCCGTTTTTCTAATTTGTAATCAAGATCAGCGAGAGGGTCGTCCAATAACATTAAGTCACAGCGACGGACAACTTGCCGCGCTATCTCAACGCGTTGCTGCTGACCGCCACTTAATTCCGCCGGATAGTCGTCTTTTGTATGTTCAATCGCCAAGAGCTCAAGCATGTCATCAATTCGTTCCTGAATCTCCGATGGATCAAGCTCCTGTTCTTGTTGATCCAACCCAAACTGAATATTTTCTTCGACGGTTTTGTGAGGGAACAGTGTCTCCTCGAACTCTTGAAACACGTAGCCGATATCTCGGCTAGCGGTGCTGTCAGCCGTGGCGTCCGCCCCCCTCAAAACGATTGTACCGTTGTCTGGTGGGACGAGCCCAGCGATACTCTTCAGTAACATACTCTTTCCACTCCCACTCGGACCGAGGATCACACAGAGTTCCCCATCCTCAACGTGAAAGTTAATATCTGTTAGAACCTGCTCGTTATGGAATGTCAGGTCCAGTGTGTTGACTCGAACGGCACTCATCACAATTAAGAGTCTATGCTCTAATATTTAAATCCAGTGCGGGCATCAGCTTGACAGTAGAATAAAGATTTGATTCGTAAGCGACGATAACCAAAGTATCACGAAAATCGACGCGAGATGTCGAGTGTGGCATCCACCTATTATAGGCCATGCCCTTGATGAGGCGCATTGATGTTGGACCACTCGGTGGCTGTCAGATACGTACCTGTGACCGTCGTGGAGTGTCTGATTTATTCGGTGAGAACCGATTAAGATTGGTAATTTTGTTTGTACAGTGGTCAGTCCGATTATGCAATCTTGGATGCTCGGTGGATTTATTAGAGTGAGAGACAACCTCACGCGCATGTCATTGAAATCAGAGGTGGTAAATCAATGCACCGACGGTTCCATCGATCTCGTACGCATTTTTTATTTAGACAGTAGCGGTGTCGTGAGGGGCGCATCAGTCCCCGCGGATGAAGTAGAGTCGTACCTAACTGAGGGAGTAAATTTCGCACGGACACAGCAAGCATTCTCGGTGCTTGATTATCCAGTTGCAGGCACAGACGTTTCGGCACCAGTCGGCGAGGTGCGCGTTGTTCCCGATCCTGAGACCTTCACCCCGCTTCCATATGCCGAGCGCACTGCGGCAATGGTAGGATCCTTCCGGACGCTGGATGGTGAACTATGGGAATACGGTCCTCGTGCACGACTAGAGGCGTATCTCGAGGACTTCCCGTTTACACCGTCATCTTCGTTTGAGGGGGAGTTCTACCTCGGACGGCGCGGTGAAGAAGGTAAGTTGACCCCATTTGATGAGAGCGGCTGTTACGCGGCCGATGGCATGCAGTCAGCTCACCACATCGTGCTTGATATGATCGACTCCTTGAGGGCTCAGGACATGGATCTCGCTTTGTATTATCCGGAGTATGGTCCTGGTCAACAAGAGATTGTTATCAAACACGAACGAGGAATCCAGTCAGCGGACAATAATATTCTTTATAAACAAACAATAAAAGCTATTGCGGCGGAACACGGGGTTGAGGCGACTTTCATGCCGAAACCGTTCCCGGAAAAGCCAGGGAGTGGCGCTCACCTACATCTCTCACTCTGGGATGGTGATAAAAATCTCTTTTTTGATGCCAACAAGCAGTCACGATATGCGATTTCTGAAATGGCCAAACACTTCATCGCAGGCGTACTTGAGCATAGCAATGCATTAGTTGCGCTTACGGCACCAAATGTTGTCTCATATAAAAGGTTACAGCCACAGATGTGGGCCTCAGCATACGCCGCTTGGGGTGAAGACAACCGTGAAACCATGGTTAGAGTGCCATCTGCATCGGCTAGGAACCCAGAAGGATCCACACGCATCGAGTACAAAGCGATCGACAACACTGCAAATCCCTATCTTGCTATCCTCGGGCTTCTCGCGGCAGGCATGGATGGCATCGAACGAGAGCTTGATCCTGGAAAGCCGATCAAGCAAGACCCACATGCGTTGTCGGATGCAGAGCGTGAGGAACGCAGCATTGATCGGTATCCGGAAACACTTCAAGAAGCACTAGATGCACTCAAAATGGACGATGTGTTACGTGACGCGCTGGGCGAAGGGCTCCTAGAGACCTATCTTACTATCAAGCGGGAACAGGTTACAGAGTTCAATAGTTCTGTGACGGATTGGGAAATCACGAACCTCCGTGGACCGTTCTAGCACGGAGAAATTATGGAACGTCTCATTTCACATCACGCTTATCGACGATGGACGGAGACACTCCGAACACAAAAGATGGTAGCAAGTCCAATCAGACCCTCGTAAAACATGACCATGAATCAGCTATCCGGGACAGAACAGGAAGTATTGCAATCTGGGCATCACTGGATTGACTCAAACGGTGACGAATTGATCGAGCTGCTAGGCGAACTTGTATCTCGGCCAAGCGTGACGGGGCAAGAAGGACGAAGCGGCGACCGTGGATCAACAGTGGGATATCTTCACGCATATCTTCGTGATCGACTCAAGCGAGGTCGTCTCACCACAGAGACGATTTCTCAGGAGAGAGAGTATGTGGGCCACTCGGAGGAGCGAGAAAATATATATGCGGTGTTAGATGGCCTTGGTGACCGCGCTCTCGTCTGTACGAGCCACACTGATGTCGTGCCACCGGGATCGGCGGGGCAGTGGCCAGACGACGATCCATACCGGTTGCAAGAGGGGAGAGTTACTCGCCTTGGCACCACGGAGATCAAGATTGAGATCTTGGAGGAAAGTTTTGAACGAGAGATTCGGACAGAGCTGGCGCGATCTTGGGACAAACGGGGATTCGAGGTTGGACAGTCATCCGCTGTGTTGATTGGTCGGGGTGCATACGACAATAAGGCGGCTATCGTCGCGTTGGCCGGAAGTCTCCTTGCGCTAGAAACAGCCCTTGATGACTCGCAGTATCTTGGGGGTGATCTCATACATGGCCACCTTGTCGATGAGGAGGTGTATCAGGTAGGTGCAAAGCAGATGGTGGGATGGGGAAGTGGTGACGGCTGGTTCGACACACGTTGCAAAAGTTACGAGACAGTTTCGGGAGTAGTACTTGAAGGGTCGTACGGCTTTGCCCCGGTCATTGGGCATAGAGGGCTTGTGTGGCTGGAACTAGAAGCAACAGGCGAGTCAGCACACGCTTCGACCCCTAGCCTAGGGGCTAACGCTGTCGTCGGCATGGGAAAAGCACTTGCAACAACGGATGATGTGGACTACGGTAACCGGATCGGGTCATCGTTCATTACTGACCCGTTGCTCGGGGAAATAACGGTCGCGTCCGGAACGACGATCGTCGGAGGAAACGTGCACGGCATTGAGGACGGCACTGTGGATCGAGATGGGTTGAACACAATTCCAGATTGGTGTGAAGCAACGTTTGATATCCGGATTCCGCGCTGGGAAGAGTTCCCTGAAGGGATCGAGGACATCAAACGAGATCTCTGTGAACAAGTTGAGCGAGAAGCCATAGAGGCTGCGGATGACATCATGTTCACAGCACGGATACCTGAGAATGGGTTTTTCCCTCCTGTTGCGCTTGCTGACAACCGTGAGTCTGCTCGGGAGCATCCACTCGTCAAGACAGCGCTAGCTTCTGCAGCCGCGGTTGTCGGATATGAACCTCCGATAGAGATCGCACCTGGTGTAACGGACGCCGCCTTCATTTATCATGGGACCGGAAATCCGACGCTAGTCGAGTACGGCCCCGCCGGCGCACTTTCTCATGAACCGCTCGAGTTCGTTGAGCGAAAACAGGTTATTCAGGCTGCAAAATCGATGATCGAGTTTGCGGTTCGTGAACTCGGGGTGACTACCGAAGTAGAGAGGTGAGGGGCGCGCACTTCCTGTTTAGGACCGCACGCATGCCTTTTCCGGGGAGAAGGATACTAATCAGATCAGGCTGAATCAACAAGTGCCAGAAGTCAGATAATGGAATAGCGACGACCGGTACTAGAAGTCCAGTATAGCCGCTTAGTTTTGGGCGATGTCGGTGATATCGATGAACCGTAACAGCACGTACACGAAGCCAAAAATCACAATCAACAGCGTGACTGACATCGCAGACGCATTCGGGTAATGAAGTCCTCGGGTCACCTCCTCGTATATGAGCATCGTCGCCGTTCGATCTCCACCGCTAAGGAACCGTGGGATGGTGAAGTTGCCAACAGCAAGCACAAACGTGAAGATGCAGCCGATTGCGACGCCTGGGAGACTCAGTGGCCATGTAACTCGCCTGAACGTTGAGAACGGACCGCTGCGAAGAGTTTCGGAGGCGTCAATCAGGTCTTCGTCGATTTGTGAGAGTGAAATGTAGATCGGCGCGGCCATAAAGACAAGAAAGTTCTGTAGGTAGCCCAGTGTCTGAGAGAAAAGCGAAAAGAGAAGCCATCTGATCGGTTCATTTGTGGCTCCAATCGACAATAGAACCCAATTGATCAGTCCACCCCGACCAAGAATCGGATACCATCCGATGGTTCGGATTAGTTCAGAAGTCCAAAACGGAATCACGAGGAACAAAAGCAGTATAATTCCCATTATATCTCCGACATAGAACCGGAGAAAATAGGCTATTGGATACGCGAGGACGAGTGTCAGAGCGGTGACAAACAGAGCAACGCCTATTGTTCGAGTGAATACACCAATCACCGTAGAAGAAAGAACCGTACTTGTCCATGATACAAGCGTGAACTCGTACACGACGTTGAAATTCGAATAGCTCAGGAAACTGAAGGCGATGATGACCAAAACGGGAATGACAAGGAAAACGGCGAACCATATGACAGTGGGAGCGATCAGAATGTAAGGTTCTCGATTTTTAACACGCTGGTTGATGAACGATAATGGTCCAGGTGAGGCTTCTTGATCAGGTTGATCTGATCGCGCTGTCATCGGTTTAGTCGACGTATGTCATCCATTGGTGATGTCAGTATGGAGTTGGGCGGCAAGCGCTCGTCCCGTTGTTTAGGCGGCGAGGAAGTCTCGCCAGCGCTCGGTCATATACTCTGCCTCGTCAGGCCAGATTTGGAAGAACCCAGTTCGTTCGAAGCGTTCCTCGATGGGACCACTGTCACGGACGCTTCCATCAGGATCGGGATCGCCTTCCTCATCTGACCAGTCGTATTCCATCGGATCGAACAAGGCTGGATCATCAACCGAGTTGTATGTCGCCTCGCCGCGGTATGCCCAGTCGTAGTACTCTGGTCCCATTCCTTCTCCGGATTCATCGGAGCCTTCGCGCACAAGTTCCTCGTTTTCATAATGGGGGACCGAATAGCCCCATTGTTGCACGAATCCTGGGAACCACGCGCCCCAGTGCACGTCATTGACAAGTGCGTGAACTTCAGCTAGGTTATTCCTATCTCTCGCACCAGGGTTGAGTGCAGCAATTCCGGTGTACCAGAATCGGTATCCTTGGATACCGTCATCCATCGTCGCGTACGTACACGGTGTGTCCTCTCGGCGCACGTCAAGTGCTGCAGGCTGCCAGACATCACCGAGAACGGCCTCTTCCGATGCGAGGAGTGTAACTGATTCTCCGTACCCCTCCCACGTCGATCGGAACTGGCCCGCTTCCTTGTTATCGACAAGTGTGTCCACCGCTGCATCCATCATCTCTCGCGTCGGATTATTCAGTTGTCCGACATCTGCATCGATCTGGTCGGTGTCGAGCAAATGCATGAGGATCTCTGGGATTGTAATCGCCGCAGTTTCTCCGATAATAGTCTCTCCTTCATACTGGTCGTCAATTAACGCGCTCCAGAGGGAGACATCATCAACAAACTCCGGGTTGTATCCGATCGCGTCGAAATTGTAAATATAAGGTGGGAATTCAAGTTCTTCTCGGTCATCGTCTGCGTACAGAATATCACTCAACGCTTCCGCCTGGGCTCCGATACTGGACAAACGCTCAGTGGGATTCAAGAAAGCATCACTGACAAATTCTGGATCCCAGTTGTCCAGCCGATCGATCGGCATCGGAATCGTCATATCGTTGTCGATCAACGCGCCGATCGAATCAGTCGGAACCGTTGCCGCATCTAGAGACTCATTCTCACCACCGAGTACACGCTGTTGGGTTTCGGAGATAGTGTTGTTTGATGTATTTAGTTCAGCTCCGGTCAATTCTTCAAACTTTGCGACCTGCTCATCACGGGCTGCAGCTGGATACGCGATCCACTGCACCGGGCGTTCTCCAGTGTCTAGACCGTATTCAGCTTCTGTTTGTTCCTGATCATCATCGGCACACCCCGCAACAGAGGTGCCGACGGCAGCACCGGCTGCAAGCTTGGTGAAGTTACGTCGGTTTAGTCCACTCATACAACTCTGGGTGTCAATGGTTACCGTGCTAACTTAAGTTTTGTTGTGCTTTCAGTCGATTATTCACTTTACTGTGAGTAATTGGACTATGTATCTTTTTCAAGTCTTTTCAAGTTAGTACATCCCAAATAATGCGCTTGGATAGTCCATATCTTGTAAACGCTTATGTGTAGCACACTGTTGATGGGGAGTCCCCTTGTGATTCGACAAGAGTTCCGGGAATCTAAAACCAGCCATGAAACCCCTGTGCGTGCTGTTGGGGTTCTTGATCTGACTGAAGATTCTATATCAACAATCTCCGCCAAAAGAACGTATTGCAAAACTAAGAATTGTCAATCAAAAATAGGCATGAAGGCCAATTAATCATATTGGATATTTTGCTGCCAGAGACTCAGCTCACCGGTGGCTTTACTAACTTCAACAGCAAGAAGAGCGGTACGGGATACAAATGGCTGATGAAGTCCGCTTTCCTCATTCAAATGTGTCGGCAGTAACTGATCTCTCTAAATATATTGCAACAACCTATGGCCCTATGTCAATGGACAAGCTCGTTGTTACCGAGTCCGAGTCCCAAGCGGGAGCTGACCCGCGTGATGTCGGAATCAACGACTATCTTATCTCATCAGATGGTGCAGAAATACTTCGTAACCTACCCCTTCAGCATCCTGCCGGATCACTCATCAGAGGGGTCATTGGATTTCGTTCACCCGGAGACTCCGATACAGAGGGTGAATATATTCCAGATGGAATCACAGGTAGTGTGATTCTCACCGCTGCTCTTTTAGATGAAGCAATTGAGCTGATTGACGACGGCATCCATCCTTCAGACATCCGAAGTGGATATCACCAAGCACTGTCCAAAGCGCTCGAGACATTAGATGCCAAGGCACGTCATCTTCCTGCAAACGGCGGAACCCGAATCAAACGCGCAATCGCGGACACGGCAATGACAGGGAGCGATATTGACGGACAGCGTGAAGTGTGGTGTGAGCTCGCTGTCGAAGCCATTGGCCATGTGGGTGTTCCAGACCAGTACACCCTTCCAATCCGAATGTTTGAATCGGGAGATATTGTGGACTCAGAGCTTGTTCGTGGTACAGTGTTGAATAGAAGCGATATCGCTCACGACGGAATGCCTCGCTCGACCGAAAACGCTTCTATACTCATTCTTGGGGGATTCGAGCGTAATACTGTCAGCGACGAAAGGAGCGGGGGGCTCCGTGACCCGACGCCAGTCACCGATACTTCACTAACTGTCGACACGGTAAATGACATTGAAGCGATTAATGACTTGTACAAAGACCGACGCGATTCAATCGTTGATGACTTGGTTCGCCACGATATCAATGTCGTTGTGACGGAACTCGGGATTACGAGCGAGTTCCTTGAGCGTCTCGCGGACAACAATATTATTGCGATTAGGGGTGTCCATTCACTGAAGCTACGTCAACTTGCCCGCGCGACGGGAGCACAAATAGTAAAAGACGTAGATGACATCAGAGGAGCGTATCTCGGTACCGCAGGATACGTCAAAGAGAAGAAGGCAGATCAAACAGCTGACGGACGTAGGCGCCGCCGCATCGTCATCTTCGGCGACTGTCCGGATCCGGAGAGCGTCACCATGATGATCAGAGGTGTACTCCCAACTGCCCAACCAGAAATAGCGCGGGGGATCAGGAAAGCAGCTGCCGCTGTTGCCATGGTGAGCGGAGAGGATCACAATGGCGGTGGATACGTCCCAGGAGGTGGGGGCATTGATATGCGTATCGCTTCTGACGTTCGTGCCGCTGCGACGGGCTTTAGCGACAGAACCCAGATCACGATGCAGAGTTTCGCTCGTGCAACTGAGGAACCGGTACGATACCTTGTACAAAACAGCGGTCTCGATCCGTTGTCCATGATTCCGGCTATGAGAAGGTCTGCAAACGACGACACAGCGGCAACAGGGCTCATCCTCCCAGACAGAAAGCTTGGTAACGTTATAGACGCGGGCATCATTAACCCCGCCCAGCTTTGGAAGCAAAACTACACTAAATCCGTAGAGCTTGCTAACATGATATTGAACATCGATGACGCAATGGACGCTTCCCTAGAGTAGTACAGCTTGAGGGTCCCGAATACGCTTTCAACGAGGTTCCGGAGCTGGATCGACATGGAGACCGCGGCCCCTACGAACCAAAGAAGAGCGACCTGCATCCCGGTGCGGGAATCTAACCCGATTAGTTGGATGAAATCCCGTGTGCTTTTTTTGTCTGAGTGCTGGACCAGGCTTCGTGGATCAAACCGAAAAGCAGGATGAAAAAAACGTATTCCAGAAGGTAGTAGTTGTCTTGAATCCACTGGGATAGGATGTAGCTGATGGTGAAGGTGCTTAGCAAAACCAGGATTTCTGTATCGTATTTTTCAAAGACCTGCTTCCAACTTGTTCAGTACCTTGTTTTCACACCCTGTCATGTGAAACCTCGGCAACCGTAATGCCGCCTCACGGCGGGTTTGATGCGCTGTTCAACTGCGCTGTGTCGTCGTCCTCGTATGCTGCCCGCCACATCGCGTGGACGGCGCGAGTAACGAGTGAAACCTCAGTCACGGTGATACAGGATGGCTCGGCGGCCGTCGTGGCGGCGTTTGGAAGAGGATGGAAATGCATCTCGGGTGAGTGGGTGTTCGGGTGACGATCGAAGCGCCAGTTGACGTTGTCGCTATCGACGTAGTGGAACGAATACATTCCCTGTTCGCTCCATTGGATATCGAGTCGAGCGCTCTCGGCGTCGCTGAGCCCATCGATGAGACTGATGTGTAGTTCCGTGGGGGCGACGATGTTATCGTACGACGTTACGTCGACTAACGGCTCAAGCTCGAGCCAGAGGTCACGAATCCGTTGGAGTGCCGGAAGATAGATCGGTCCGAAGTCGCCGGCACGGTCGTCGCCGCTCATACAGTGAGTTGGTGGCTGGCCTCGTCGTAGGCGAGTGCTGCTTGGGCGACTGCGAGGTTCTGCCGTGTTGTCCGCCACGCGGTGAGATCGTTCCAGCCTTCGGTCTCGTTGCCGTCGAGTTGCTGGGCGAGTTCCTCCGGTGACACCACGTCATACCGGTCTTCGTAGTGCCGGATCTCGGCTTTCATCTCCTTGATGCTGTCAAGCAACTCTGACCGTGTAACTTCCTTGCGTAGCTCGCGGATCCGGGACATCAAAATCCGGTCGCTGTTGCGCTTGTACAGTGTTGTTTGGCCGTCCTGTTCCGTCTCGGCGAACCCGGTGTTCACGAGTGTCTTGCTGTGGCGACGCGCCGTCGGCTCGCTCACGAGAGCGCGGTCGGCAATCTCGGCGGCCGACTCTCCGTCGTGGGTTTGTTCGATGATTTCGTACACCCGCTCGAACGGCGTGGTGTCGTCTTTCCAATCCGCTTTGACCTGCTCGTTGACGTCGTCCCACGTTTCGGTCATACTGAGTGCAACGCAGCCAAGAAACAAATAGTTTCTTGAGGAAACTATCTAATGTCGGCGCTCGTAGCCGAGCATTGTCAGGCTACTTCCTCCACTAACGTCTTGTGGTTCGAAGCGATACATATCTGTGGTCTACAGAATTAATTCTGGTTCATTGTCGCTCGAACGACGAAAGGTACGGTTCGTCTCCGGGGCTGCGGTCGTAGACTCGAACTCACAGATCGTTTCATCCTACTACACCCACTGGATACCCGGCTTCTTGGAGGTACGTCTCGTTCCGGAACGCGAATTTGTTGTCGATGGCGACGTCGTACGCGGAGGCGACTGATTCGGAGGCGCTGAGTACTTTCCTCTCCGACCCGTCCTTGAGAGCACCGTGACGGGACTGCTATCGGACATCGATCGGGAAAAAATCGATCCAGGTGACGACAAGGAGTTTTACGGCTCACCTCGATTCGTCACCCACGCAGACGATTCGTTCACATCTCGACTGACGAAGCTGTACGAGTCGGAGATTACATCTGGAGATCGTGTTTTCGATGCGATGAGTAGTTGGGTGTCATTTCTACCGGATGTCCCGCTGGGGTTCGTTGTTGGCCACGGACTCAACGAAACCGAACTCGCCGCAAACGACCGTTTAGACAAGTATTTCGTGCAGGATTTCAACAGCGATCGAACGCTCCCGCTCGACGAGAACTCATTTGGTGTCGTGAGTTGTGCGCTATCGGTGCAGTATCTCCAGTATCCTGGCGACGTGTTTAGTGAGTTCGGGCGGGTGCTCAAGCCCGGAGGCACTGCCATCGTGAGTTTCACTAACCGGATGTTTCCGACGAAGGCGATCCGGGCGTGGCGAACCCGATCGATGGACGAACGAGCGACGCTCGTCGAAGAGTACTTTGTCGCCGGCGGATTCGGAGAAACGGACCGCGTCGTCGATCAACCCGGGACTGACCCGTTCTATGCCGTCATTGGCCGGCAGCCACCCGGTTGAGGAAACGGCCGGTGGGTAAGTGATATTTCTACGAGATTCGCTTCCAGAGCTGTGCGAGAGTTAATAGGCAGAGGATAGTGAAGCTCACCCCGATCACGACCCATTTTCCGAACGTAACGATCGGCACGAGATGTGAGAGCACAGGTACCCGATCTGGATAGAGAAACATCACGACCGACGCCGAGGTGTTCTCCATGAGATCCAGCAGTACAGCCAGTAGTGGGAGTAACACAGCGTATTTGACGTGCGCGTTCGTTATCCCTTGCTGGAAATAGGTGATACCGGTCCAGAGAAACCAGCCGTACGCAAGTGGCCAAATAATGTCGAACGTGAACCGCGAGCGGATATAGTACCGGCGGCCATCAGCGCCATAGGCGCCTGCCATGTCGTAGAGGTCTGACGAAGAGTAAATGAATGAGCCGTCCGGTGTAGGGTTGTCACCGAAGTATGCCGTACTTCGACTGGCTTCTTCGGGAAGAATGACAGTGAGAAATACGATGAACGTAGCCATTGCAAGGCCGAGCATGCGCCCTGTAGCGAGTGACTCTGAGATATTCACGAATCGGTCACTCAGTTCAACGGCCCGTTGCATACGACCACTATCCAGTATCTGCTAGAAAAGTACTACTACTCTCGGTGAATTACTTCAGTGCCCTACGCCGTCCACGTCGGCGTACAGCCCGCTTGTTTACAATCGGTCGGCAACAACGATTGATAGAGATGTCCGGATCCGAGCGTGAGTATGATGTTGTGGTGTGGGGAGCAACGGGTGTCGCCGGGCGGTTCGTATCTGAGTATCTTACTGAGCAGTACACGCCTGAGGACCTTTCACTCGCGGTTGGTGGGCGGGATCCGGAGCGACTTGAGTCACTTGCCACCGATCTCACCCGTCGCAGCGACGCGTGGGCTGACGTTCCCGTGGTGGTGGGTGACGCAACAGATCCCGAGAGTCTGCGGACACTCGCCGGAAATACGCGAGTTGTCTGTACGACAGTCGGGCCGTACACTTCGTACGGCACACCGCTCGTTGAGGCGTGT
>LKMJ01001705.1_pt1 | contig 19687 bp, 11 predicted proteins | sample 643391 | NCBI WGS metagenome assembly LKMJ01 (sample SAMN04112250, study PRJNA286221) | soda lake metagenome | biome: soda lake; feature: Kulunda Steppe; material: water; isolation source: sample PL-Br10 brine of Picturesque Lake | place: Russia: Kulunda steppe | collected 2010-07 | reverse complement strand
GTACACTCGTTTTGTATCCGATGAACGCACTCGTAGCCGATCAGTTGGCCCGGATGCGGCAACTATTCGGCGATCCGGATGGTCGACAAACGATTGCTGATCGGATGGGTCGGACCGTCCAGTTCGGCATGTATACTGGACGTACACCGTATCATGGCGAATTTGACACAAAGAAGAACGATGCACGGCTCAAACCCGTTATCGATCGCTATCTAAATCTCAAACAAGATCGTCCCGATCTCTACGAGGAACTCGATGAGATGGGCCGGATCCCAGCAAAGGATCTCGAAGGATATCGAAACAAGGGGGCGCTCAAGACCGAGCATTTCCGGACACAACCTGGAGATGCGGAGTTGTATTCCCGGCAGGAGATGCATGGTGAGGATAATCCTCACGGCGGTATTCCAGACATCCTCATCACGAATTATTCAATGCTGGAGTATATGCTTCTGCGCCCGATAGAGAACCAATTCTTCAAAGAAACCAAAGAATGGCTCAATGCTGACGAAGAGAATGAACTCAATATTGTTCTCGACGAAGCACACCTCTATCGTGGTGCTCAGGGCGCAGAGGTCGGTCTCCTACTGAGTCGTCTCCTACAGAAGCTTGGTATCTCCAGAGACCGTGTTCGCTATATCCTCACCAGTGCAACGATGGGTGATAACATCGATGAAGCCGCACCAGAGTTTGCGGCTCAACTTACAGCCGGTGACAAAGATGACTTTGCGGTAATTAAGGGAACCCAAATCGAGTACGAGGGCGGCTCCCCTGGTGATGAACGGACTGCACAGCTTCTGGAAAGAGTAGGGTATGAATTGAGTCCATCTAAAATCAGTAACCTCGCAGATGATCGTGGATGGAACACATATGAGGGTGGGTCAGACCTTGATGCCCTCCGTGAATACCTCGCATCACAATTAGAGTCGGATCCTCTGTTCAAATACGCCCACACCTACTTAGAGGGTGAACCGCTGCCACTTTCCGAACTCGCCGATGAAATCTTCGATGACGTCGACGAAGATCTTGCGAAAGAGGCTACGGGGAACTTCTTGTTTTTGTGCACCGAAGCTAGGGAGGGGGAAGGTCAAGCTCTGCTTCCAACGAGGCTCCATATGTTTTTGAAGGGGCTCCCACGGCAGTTTGCCTGTATTGACCCGAATTGTAGCGAACGTCGGGCAACTGAAGAGGAGAACTTACTCGGGAAACTGTATACAAATCCTCGTGAGGAGTGCGAATGTGGTGGCCGAGTATTTGAACTACTTAGTCACCGGACCTGCGGAGCAGCTTACCTGCGAGCCTACCGACGACGAAACGATACAACTGGTCGGACATTCCTCTGGTCAGAAGGAAGTAACTCAGAGTCGCTCGAGGAGATACACCTTTGCGTTGAAGAGCCACGAGAGGGTGGACCAAACGAGCGATCTCTTCGAGAGACAACCCCGAAGCGTAAACTCAGCATTGAAACGGGGCACTTGCTTGAAGACAGATTTGTTGATCACGACTCTCCAGACCGGTATATCGATGCCTGGACACCACCTGAAGAGCCACCATCAGATGAACACCCACATAGCTGGACACAGTGTCCTGTCTGTGGAATCGAAGAATCATGGCGCCATGGTGAGACAAAAATACAGGATCTTGAGACGAAAGGTGAGGAACCGTTCGCAAATATTGTCCGCTCAATGTTTGCGATTCAACCGGAGGATCCAGAAAAGAAAGACTCGGATAAGTACCCCAATGCGGGGAAAAAGATACTTTGCTTCTCCGATGGGCGGCAAAAGGCAGCCCGGCTCGCCCGTGACGTGCAGGCAACTGTCGAACTCGACTCATTCCGCGAAGTAGTGGCAGATATCGTAAGCAATCAAGAAGAGCCCCTCACAATGGATGAATTCTTTATCGAATTTGTCCTCTACTGCAAAAAGCATGGAATCGTCTATTTTGATGATAGTGACGAATATCAGACTGCCGGTAATGTTGTGTACGAAGGGTCACGGTCTGTCTTCCAACAGCAAGTCAATAATCTTGAAACAATTGCAGATCGATACGGCTTAGATAGTATCGATGAGATTCCTGGTCACCCAGCTGCGAAGACAGAACTATCTAATCGCCCACGGCAGTTTGACTCGACGCTACTCAGATCATTCGGTGACGAAAACTATTCTATTCCAGCCGCACTAATCGGATATCTCCGACCAACAGACGCTGGATTGGATCATATTACGTCGTCTCTTCCTGATGTTGATCCTGAGTTGGTAGAATCGATCGTGATTGAGATTCTCTGGACTGCGTGTAAAGAGCGGGCCTACGATAGCGACATTAGCCCACACCAACGTTCTGATTCGATCCAGTGGGAATACTTCACAGAATCCGACCAGGGGGGGCTGGAATGGGAAGAACTAGTTCCTGATCACATCACCGACATCGTGGGGGACAAGCTCAGTCAGTCAGATCGTACCAATTTGCAGACAGCACTTATCTCGGATAATGGACCATTCGAGTCTGCTGGCAATTTCCAATACATGATTGACCCTGAAAACGTAACGCTTGAACTCAGGGTTGAGGGAAGCTGGTACCGCTGTACCGGCTGTCACCAATTTTCGTCAGTGTCACTTGATGGCGACTGCCCGCGTGGGGACTGTGGCGGCATTGTGATCGAGGTCGATGATTCAGACCCTCATCTAAACTCACGAAAAAGCTACCTCCGGAAACCGCCTCAGAAGATCGTTAATAAGGAGACTGAACCGTTTACGCTGCGTTCAGAGGAACACTCCGCCCAGCTCACTGCCAAAGACAACTCGGAGGCTATGTCTCGGTCAGAGGAGTATGAACTCCTCTTTCAGGATATCTTGGTTGGTGATGAAACTGAGCAACCAATCGATGTACTCAGTTGTACGACGACGATGGAAGTTGGGATCGATATCGGGAGCCTCACAGGGGTGGCAATGCGAACTGTCCCACCAGCTCCCGAGAATTACGAGCAGCGTGCTGGTCGGGCTGGAAGGCGCGGTGCAGGTCTATCGACGATCGTTACCTTCGCCGATAATTCACCCCATGAGACGCGATACTTCAATGAACCCGGAGATATAATCAGCGATCTCGGCACGGAACCAATTATCTATGCCGGAAACGAGAAGATCGCTCAACGCCACGTTAATGCCACACTGTTGGCTCGCTTCTTCGATGCGTCCACCATCGAATCTGGGGCAAGCGTGTTTGAGTCCTTAGGAACTGGTGCGTCATTCTTCGCCGGTGATGATCGCTACACACTAGATACCTTCGAAGAATGGACGCAATCGAATGTTCTCGATACATCAGCCACTGCCGAAGAACTCGGTGCACTCCTGCCGAACGAACTCGGAGCGTCCAGAGGGTCTAATTGGCGAACTGACTTCGTAAAGAATGCTGCAGAAGAGTTCCTGGATGATCTTCGATCACTCAGTACTCGTGGTGGGTGGGACACCGACACGGACGATGAAACAGATCTGCTGACGGTGTTGCTGGATGATGCGCTGCTTCCAACGTTTTCTTTCCCAATTGATGTCTGTGACTTCACCGTCAAAGGACAGGACAAGGACACGGGTCAACCGAAGACACGGTATGAGATGTCCCGGGATATGAAACAGGCACTCTCGACGTACGTTCCTGGTCGAGAGATTGTGGTTGACAAGAAGACGTTTGAATCGTACGGAGTCTACTTCAAATTCGCCGAAGACGCAGTCAATCGAGCGAGTGGCCAAGAGTGGGAGGATCTCGATTGGATCAATTTCTGTCCCGTTTGTGAGACAGTGTTTGATCAAGAAGACTACAGTATGGCCGAACATGATGACCCCTGTACTGTCTGTGGCGAGCCAAACGTTGTATCGGTCCAAAAATTCACGCCGCCAGCATTCGCCCCAGAGATTGACCCACAAGGACAGCCGGAACAGAGCGAATACTCAAACGACGATCGAGTCTATGCGACACCGCCAAAGTATCCACTTACACCCACCTCTGAATCAGAATCTGAAGCAGGAACCTTTGAAGCTAAGAAAGAAGCGGGCGTCTCGACAGTTGGCCAGCTGGATAACGAGCAACTCATCGTCGCGAATTTCGGTCCTGATGACCAAGGATTTGAGGTCTGTAAGAAGTGCGGCGCTGTCGGCCTCGAGGAACTCGAAAATCCGCATAATCGACCCTACCCAAAGGATGTGCGAAGAATGGATCTCCAGAGGTATACACAGCAATGTGACGGCAGCACGGTCACGACAAGTTTCAGCCATTCGTTCCCAAGTGACTTGACGGTCCTCCGCATCCCGTTGAAGGACCCGCTTGAGTTCATGCCGGAAGCAGACTGGTTCGAATCGGCTGGACAGTCACTTGCTGAAGCCTTGGTTATGGGAGCCTCCCAAGCACTCGGAATCGAGGACGATGAATTAGAGGGTGGGTTCCGAACCCGGTCTGCCGATGTCGTTGGAGACGAAGGTAGTCGTGGCTTGATCGAAATTTTCCTCTTCGATACAACCCCTGGTGGTGCAGGCTTTTCAGCAAAAGTCTGGGAGGAGTTCGATGATGTACTTGCTACGACTCGAACTCTCCTCAACCAGGGCTGCTGTGATTCGGCGTGTCATAAGTGTCTCCGACGATATGATAACCGTCACCTCCATGGTTCATTGAATCGATATCTCGGTGACGCACTCCTGGAGTATGCAACAACAGGTGATACCCCTGAACCGAATCCAGATCGTGCTGCATCGCTCGTGTCTCGATTAGAGCAATCTCTGAAACTCCAGGATGAATCCCTAGAATTGAGTCAAGATCCTGGTCGTGAGAATCAATGGACCGTAGAATCCAGCGATGATACTTACCACTTTGGCGTCCGATCATGTCTTCGTGAGCCACGCTCACAGAATGGTATGTATGAAGACATTTCGGACTACCAACTCACACATAGATTGCCAGAAGTCGCAACAAAGATCGTACGATCACTTGACTAAGGGACAATGAGTGACGACATGACGATTGATTGGTCGTATTCGAACGCCCAATTATGTTCGAGGGCGACTCGTTTGACGCCCTCAAACGCCGTCTTCGACGATACCACTCGTTCCGTGAGACACTGGATTACGTTGAGCCAGAGGATGTCCTCGACGGGATATCTATCTGGCATGCTTTCTACGAACTTTCTCCGAACAAACTACGTAACTGTCTCCCCTCAATGTGCAGCGAGTTGCTCACCGATCACGAGCATGGTTACGAGTTCGTTGTGATCGATGGAAATTATATTGCTGCCTGGGGCAAACACACACGATGAAATATAAAACGGCGATGTCGAAGGTGCAAGCTGGGGACACCACGAAGGGAAATTCTATGGGTACAAGATCTATGTCGTGGTGGATGCGGCGGTGGAGCTTCCGGTCGCCATCACGATGGAGACCGGCAGCCTCTGTTCGAAGATCTCGACGGTCACAGTATAGCAGTGATCAGTCTTAACCAACATTGCGTTACTATCTACCAATTGGTCTTTCTGGGCGAGAAAGAGAAATATCCTCTGAGAGCCTACATCTAGCGTTATGACACGGCCAGTTGGAACGCAACGAGAGTTAGAAGCGCGGCGACGGCTTGCCGTCGCCTTGCTTCGGTTAGGTCACAGCGTCTCCAAGGTTGCACAAGTCTTGATGTCTGGCCAAGTTCAGTTTACCGCTGGAAGGACGCTTATGAAGCCGATGGCGACGCTGGTCTCACCTCAAAACCAGTCAAAGGCGGACCCTCGACCAAGTTATCCGACGAACAGCTAGCAGTACTTGCGGCCCTTCTCGAAGAGGGCCGCAAGTCCACGGGTTCGATACTGATCTCTGGACGGTTAAACGCATCGCAGCGGTGATTGAACAAGAATTCGGTGTCTCTGTTGGTCAAACAACCGTCTGGCGGTATCTTCAGAAAATGGGTTGGAGTTGCCAGAAGCCTGAGCGTCGCGCTCTCAAGCGCGACGCGAATGCAGTTCGTCGTTGGAAACAAGAGACGATCCCGGCAATTGAAAAAAAGCACGAGTGAATGATCTTGTGCTTGTGTTTCTCGACGAGAGTACCGTCCGAATGCATTCCACGGTTCGACGAACGTGGGCACCGCGTGGAAATACCCCAATCCACCGGAATTCGGGTAGCTGGCAAAGTATACGGGCGATTGCAGCCCTGACGGTCGCGCCGAAAACTGGCGCGACCGTCTTTGATTTTTGGCTCTCTGAGAAAAGCGTCGACAGCGAACGAATGGCGTTCTTGTTACGCGATTTATTCAATCAACGAGGACAAGATTGCATCCTTATCTGGGATAATTTGCCGGTACACAAGCCGACTGCACGGATGATGACAACACCTGGATGGCCGATGGCTCCTGAGGTCGCCATCGACATCCAGTATCTCCCGACATACGCACCAGACTTCAATCCAGTTGAACAGGTCTGGAAGTCGGTGAAATACGACGACCTTGCGAACTACGTGCCTACCGATCTCGCCGCGCTGAAAGCGCGGCTCGATCAGTCACTCCGAGCAGTGCAAGATCGACCGGAACTACTCAGGTCCTTTGCCAGATGGGCTGGGTTCGAACTTAGTGAGTCGCATTAGAACTGGAAAGACCAAAATATGTTGGTTAATCGGTGAATAGCGAAGTGACGCCCCGTTCGTCGATCTCGACGATATTGAGACGCCGTCGATCGATATCCGTCACGATGGGATTAATGGACCGTTCGTCTGGGTCTGTGTCTGTCGTAAAGGAATTGTACCACTTCAATCGAGATCTTCTAACGTATCGATACACGTCTGGAGATAGTCGTACTCAGTTGCAAGTTGTGGAGCCCCCCGTTCGGGTTCGTCATGTGTCGGTCGTTCGGTCATTGTATGAACGATCGGGTTGTAATGAGCGATTGCGTTCCGTAAATAAACCAGTTCATCCAGTCCGACTTTCGTAGGTGTCGGTAATTTCGCCGTCAGACCAACCTCACGTACGATATCGACGAGCGTACTTAGTTCTGCACAGGTCAGTCGATCGGAGACCACGTTTTCCTGCCCACGATAGGGAACTCGAATATCGGTACGTTCGTTCCAGTCAGGTCTCTGTGCTCGAAGTAGATTGCGGAGCCCAATTTCGAACTGTGAAAAGCAGTCATAGAGATGGGTATAAACTGGTAATCTGTTGAGATCGAATCTGGTGATGATGCCCTGAACGGCCTCCTCATCGTATACAAACACGAATCGAGAGTCACTAAGTTTGTAGAATACCTCATCGAAGCCTGTCTGAGGATCTACCGTAACGTCGGGTGTGAGTTGTCGAACCTGGATGTCGAGTGGAGCATCGGTTGTTGCTCGAAGCTGTTCCCGTGAAACATACCCGTGAAATTCGGTTCCGACTTTTGGATCCTCATAGATAGGGGCAGCGTCGTAGTCATCTGCCATGAGTTCAACATAGACACGGGAGATAGTCTCATCAATGCCGAAGCCTGTGGGATCAGGCGTCATTAATGCCCCTGCAGTGAACGGATCCTGGACATCTGCAATGCTTGTATTGAGATCGGCTTCGTGGGCTGCTGGCTCGTAGGTCGAAACTGTCGATTCCCACTCTTCAGCGTCGTCAGTAACAGTTGTGATCAGACGCGGATCGTCGAGACGGTCGTAACACTCGGGATCGAGTTCGTTTATCGCATCGAATTTATAATAGTGCTGTTCACGGAGAGTGCTGGCAGCGTCAGAATCGAGGAGTGATGTGGGAGTCACGAACACTGCACGGCCACCGAGGTTCAAATCACGGATTGCCTGCGAGATAAAAAGAAAATGGGAGTCGATTGCGTCGTCTTCGACCGTCAGGTGCCCGAAATTGTTAGCATAGGCCCGCTGTTGTTCACAGGAGAGATCAGTCCACGACCGCGTTGGTGGGTCACAAAGTATATAATCGAATTTCGATTCGACGATGAACTCCTCATGGAGGTAGTCACCACTTCGAGCTTCGACTTCTTCATACTGCTCTGAAACAGCCATGGCGTTGTCGGTGTCGATGTCGACTGCAACTCCAGAAGGTGGCGTCACCGCAGTAGTTTGGTCACAGTAGCGGTGAACTGCAGCGACCAGCGCTCCATCACCACATCCTGGATACAGAATATCGTCGAACTGTGACGGATGTCGACCGTCGAAGAGCCGATCGACCATGGTATCTGCGACTGGTGCTGGGAGTGACTGCGATTCCATTTGAAAACGGATCAATAGAATAGTATTTTGAATCGCGTGATGCGGCAAGTAGTGCCAGACATAGGATCTGTGTACAGTTGCTCTGATAATTAATCGAGTTTCTGAACGAGTTTTTCTCGAAAGCGACGGCCCACTCATCCAGAAAGACTTGTATGAACCGTAAACCGAGCATCATGATGATCCAGTCACACTCCGGTATCCCCACCAACAGCACCTGCCAAAATTAGACTATTACGGTCTTATTGATACTAGTCGTGACAGTTCCGGAAAATTTTTCACAATAGTCTGATTTCGTTTTTGTCACTGTATTGATCAAATTATTAATATGTTCATCGGTATTATAAAATTTTCAGTGGGTCCAAATCAACACGGTATTGATGATTCAAACTTTCAAAATAAGTTGAATAGAGGTCTGCAATTGGAATCGTCTTTTTATTCACACCATTCTCTGTCTGGAGTGGGGGATAAGATGGAAATTGATCAAGTATCAGGAGTGCTCTCTGTAGTTCTTCGAATGATCCAGGAAGTTCTGGGAGTGGCATTTCGGTCCCAGGCACACATGGTCTAACGAATTTGGTCGACGGATTAGTGTTAGCCTCCCGTTGGAGAAGTTTGTGTGTTTCTTCTCGGAACGGTTCAACATTGATGAGTTGGTAGTCTGTGATCGTATATCCATCCCCATAAGCCGAATAATAATCGTCAACACTGAATGGAAGACGGTCTTGGTGCTGTGGGCCATAGCCCATAAAATCCACAGATAAGTTGCTAAAGCCGATACAAGCATCAAGCATAATAAAATATTGCACACGAGGATCACGCTTGTCTTCAGGGTCGATATCAACATTACCAATCTCGAAAACTAACTGAAGAACTTTCCGTGTATGTCGGAACGTTTCATAGTACTCTGTGATATAATTCGGATAGATGGTCCGACCCTCTATTGTCGTCTTTTCGTCTTTATTTGGCATAGATAGCTCAGCAGGAGCGAGCGCGTGCTGGTCAAGCCACTGATTAAGTGATAATTTGTTTTTAGTTTGTTGAAGAGTCTCATCTACGGAATCAGTACTTGATTGTGTCTTGTCTTCTATTCGGTTTCCATTGCTACTATCATCGACTTGTCTCGGTGAATTTTGAGGAGGAATTTCTGGTTCTGAAGCAAGGAGTTGCTCCGCAATGGCCTCATCACCACTATTTAGTGATAATACATCGTTTTTTTCCGCATATTCTTGGATATTTTCGAGACGGTTCGAAGCCAGATTCGTTTCACGCTTCAATTGATGAGTAGGAACCGTGCGTAAGTCTTCGATTGATTCGATTCCTGCCTCAACAAGTTTTTTACCGCTATATGGGCCGACATTACGAACTGCAAATAGGCCATCACCCCGTAACATATCTACAAGGTATTTATGAACGAATTTGATAGCCTCATCTCGCCGATAACCAGCGTCTTTCATATACTCAATATATCCCTCTATTTTTGATTCATTCATTTCTGTAGCCTGTGCTAGTGATTCAACATCCCAGCCACCTGAAATATCCACTTCGTTAGTCGAATCCTCATTTTTTTCGGAAATAGGGGTAGATACTCTCGTTATATGGTCGATACCTGACAGTATATTATAAATTGGAACTAATTGCTCAAGTGTCTTATATACTTCCTCACATGGATCTGTTGACTCCAAATCGCTCAACCCCATATCGCGTGTGATTGTAAAGCCTCTCTCAATCTTTGGAATGATTGATTCGATTTCATTACTGCTAGGATTTTCCAGAGTTTTGGTCTTGGTTACTAACACGTAGTCAGAATTCTTGGACAGGAAATCAGCGAGTGTCTCACTGTTTTCGCGAAGGTTCTCTGCAACCAATTCAACAACTCCATTATCAGCCCATTTTCCCATGAATATCCCCCAAGTGGTTTCGCGCCCAAAGAATCCTGGAGCAGAACCTCCATTGACGCCAAATTCTAATTGTAGTGCATTTGATGCCCGCGAGAGAGAATTATACGACTTATCAATCAAGCCAAGCCATATATATCTGGATGTTTCTGGGGTAGACGGCCCAATGTATGGCGTTTCGAAATTGGTTGTCCAAATATACCTCTGGAACCAGTCTTCATTACCCAATTCTGATTTCAGTGTTTCTTGGATATGCTCGAAAACTCGGACAACTGGAGTACTATCAGGAGTGTCGTCGTCAGCAACTTGTAGTCTCTCAAGCGCTGATTCGGTGAATTCTTCCACACTTCCGTTCACCGACGCGCCATATTCCGATCCTATATTACAGCTGTAAGAGTGTTTTCTGAGCACTGGCTCAAATTTAAACTCCTTTCCACACTGGTCGCAAACGTATTTTTCATTTTGATTCGACTCTGAATTTTGTTTTGTTATTCCATCACAGCTGAATGAGTGTTTTCTAAGTACCGGCTCAAATTTGAATTCCTTCCCACATTTGTTACAGATGTATTTCTCATCGCCGTCTGAGTAACCGATGGCACTACGTGCAGCATCCCGAATATCTTCAGCCTCGGAAGTAACATGAGGTGCTGACTTCAGTTCATCTATAGATGCTGATGCGACGCTCTGAATGGTCTCAAATCCAGTCATATGCAATGCATATAATAGATGCGTCGGGAGTTGTTCAAGAGTAAAAACGGATTGTCCATCAGAACACACCGCTCGGATAGCAGAAACTTTGTCATCGAATGTTCCAGGCATAGGAACTATACTGGCATAGACATCAGATAGACATTCCCTATCACTACCATATTCTGTGGCAATATCTGTGATTATAGTCTTATCGTCACCTCGGATCTCTTTAGCCATTAATCGGAGGGATTTCACCATTTCCTTATCCATATCCCAATCTTCCTCCCAATCTTCCAATTGGTCATTCGTCACTTCGGCCAATTCAGAAACAGTGCTAATACCTTCGTCTTGTAACTTCTCAGCACGTGCTGTTCCTACTCCAGGAATATCGGTCAGTGAATGTCCTTCCGTTTCTCCAGCATTTTCTTTCGGTATCTCATCACCAGTACGCAGGTCATACCCTCGTGCCACAGCTGCATAGCTTGACACAAGATCTTCTATCTCATCTTTCGATGGACTATTTTCTCTCCTCTCTCCTACGATTTCGAAGATAGCAAATTTTCTTTGGAGACCAAGCTTCTCAATTTCAGACTGGACATCAGCAAGTGTATCATCTGGCTGTAGTTCTAATTGAAATCCCTCAACCGTCCGTGCACTAGTGGCACGGTTGGTTAAATTAACACCATCTGGATCGATGTCATATTGGTGTATCTGGCATGGTGGCAAATTTTTAGAATCAATATCTGATTGAGTGATGACTCGCTCTGGGGACCCTGGTGACAGAATACGAACACCGTTCTCTATACGGTGTACAGGCTCATGTTGACCACCAATAAAAACACCATCTAGGGACCATCCAATTTCACTTTCGAATTCCCTGATACTGGAAAATCGGGTAACGTTTTCAACCTCATCAAAAACTACTGCAACGCGTGCGACTGTATGGTCCGGGGGTGAGTGATTCCCAGATTCATACTTATCTACAGTTGCGTCATACGCAAAGACTGCTATGTTATTTATCCGGTTCCATCCGGGAGTTAATCTATTTATATAATTGTTTGCTACGAACTCAGATAACAGTGATTGGGTTTGCAAATCAGATTTGCCATACAATAAGTAAAACTCTAAATTGTACGACGTAAGTCGTTGTAATTCCTCCCGTACCCGTTCAACAACCCTTTCAGCAGGTGATTCGGAATAGAAAAGGTTCCCAGTGTGGAGAATTGCATCGGCATTTGTGTGTAGAGCATAATCAATTGTTTCAGCAAATACTCCAAGATAATCTTCCTGCCTTTGTTGTAGACCCATGTTTTTTCTGTCGAGATGGGTGTTTGTGGTGTGAATAATCTTAGTCATAGACAAATATTATATACCGAAAGACAGTCTCTATCTACTGTTAAGATTTCTTTTACTTAAACACCACGTGTATAGTTGGTGAGTACGGTGTCAGAACATATTCTCATATTTGTGTAGTAGTGGGATCAACAAAATTAGACCAACTGTCACAGTTTATTTATACTGGTAATACGTTCTATCGGCATTACATGAGCTCGTCGGATCTCGGAAACATGCTGTATGATATATTGCAGTTGGCCAATGAGAGAAACCCGAAAGCAGACTTGATAACGGAACAACTTATACCAGAATTAAACCTCATTTTGGATAATTATTATGTCTTTGATTCAATTTCTAGCTCTACGATGCCATTTGTGGCGATCATGGATCCGGACGAAACCGATTCATATCGGGACGGCATCTATATAGCGATTCTTTTTGAGGGAACAAACGAGGTTGAGCAGGTCACACTTACACTCACTCAAGGCGTAAGCAGTATTGATCGAGATTCTGAGAATCCAAAAAAAGTCCTTTCTGAACGATCACGCGATCTTCAAGACGAACTCACCGCTCCAGGATTTACTGCCGGTTCACCGTTACTGCCCTCTGCCGTAGGTATTCAAGAACTTTACTCGCCAGCTTCTATTTTTTATAAACAATATTCCAGTGAAAACTTACAATCGAACCAGGACATTAGAAGTGATATCAAAACGCTGTCCTCGACTTACAAACAGTATGTCGAACGAAGGTCAGATACGTCCAATAGATCATACAATACGGAACTTCTCCATCTCGGACAGTGTCATATTAGTCGCAATAATTTCAATGCAAAACGTCGGCGTGAATATACCAAAGCGTTTGCTGATGCAATTTCTGTAGCCATTGAAGAAGATGTTGATGCAGTAGTTCAAACTGGTGGCCTCTTTGCAACTAAAAATCCTAAAAGCACATGTCTACGTCAAGTACGAACCTCTTTGCAACGACTCCACCAACATGACATACCCTTTTTTCATGTTCCGGATAAATTAGATGCAGAGATTGATGAAGTAGACGAACTCTATGAGAGCGGATTACTCCGACAGTTAGGAAGTGAACCGTCGATTGTATCTGATGTCGCTCTGTTTGGCAAACACCCAGACCAATCGTATTCAGATCTATTCAAATCGATATCATTACCTGCCCAAGCAAACACAGGTGTTGTAGCTGGATTTCAATCGATCTCTCCGCCTATTGAATCACGTACAAGTGCCGATTTAAATACACTCACCCAAAACGTACATGCGCCGATCGATGCTGTTCTCGTTGGCGATAGTACTGACCACGAAATGTATCAAGATGAGATTAAGGTTGTAGCCAGTGGTTCAACTGAACCATATCTGACTAACTCACTCATTTTCTCTGATCATAGTCCGGATCCCTTCCCTCGATCCGTATCAACTGTACAGATTATGGATGGCAAATTAACACGATCACTAACAGAACTACCTCATCGGCCACTCATTGCAATCGAAATAGATACAAACGAAGGTGTTGTTGTTGATGAAATCATTGATAAATTATCTACAATTGACTACTCGGGAGCGGTCGTTGCGATGAATGTTCGTTGTAACGCAGAATCCTCTGAGATCCCATCACAAATCGAGGATCGACTAGCTGAGGAGACTTTCGCGATCAATGTCTGGTATCAGGAAACTAACGATGTACCTTCGAAAGGTTTCGAGATCGATGTAGATCGCTATGACTGGAATACGGATACTAGTGATCAGCGACTACACATTTATCATAATCAAGATGTCGGGAATCGAAGTTATACTCAAGAGGCATTTACACATGGACTACTGGCTGAAACGTCTGCATCACGAGAAGTACGACGAGGTGACACACTGATTCTCCATGACACTGGTGATCATGCCAATGCCGATGAAATCGTGTATGGTCCACTCACAGCTCTTTCGACTGTGAGTGAGGATATTAATCCAGACGCATGGGATGGGACAATCCCGCATCAGGTTGAGATTGGTTGGAACCAACTCTATCGTGTTGATCCTGAAATGATGTCATCTCCAATCAGTGATACTGATACTATGCATGGCGACGCAGTAGATGACTATATTCGCGAATTGAAACAAAAAGGGACGAAGATTGAGGTTACAGTCGATGGCAAAATCGAGGATCCTCCCGAGAATGAGGATCTCAAAGAAGATAATGAGAGTGACACTGAGGAGGTCTCAGACACATCTGACAGCCGTACTGGTATCATTGAATACCGAGATAGCTCCGAACCGTTGAAGTTGGGTACAGCAATCGAGAATGCTCGTCAACCAGGAGTCGCCATTATTCAAGGGGCTATTGAGGGCGAATTACGACCAGATCTCTACCGCCAAGCACTCTGCCACCTTGTCTCTGGTAAAAATATTATTTTCTACGGCCCTCCAGGAAGTGGCAAAACTCGACTCGCGAAACGCCTCAGCCATGGAATCTGTTCTCATACACAGATCGAAACCGCAAATGCAGAGTGGACATATCAAGAGGTAGTTGGTGGATTCCAACCTGTCGGTGATTCATTTGAACCGCAACCAGGATCGTTAACGCAGGCCGCAGAGCGGTGTGAACAATCACTCAAACAACATTCACATCCATCGTGGCTGTTGATTGACGAACTCAATCGCGCAAACTTAGATCAAGCCTTCGGTGAAGTGTTCACTTTACTAGATGTGGAGCATAGATCAGAAAGTAACTTATCATTCGGAAATACGCGAATACATGGTAAGTCGGCAACACAATCTGTCCCGTTTGCATTCCGGATTTTGGGGACGATGAATACTGAGGATCAGGCACAAATGTTTGCTCTTGGGTATGCATTTCGTCGCCGATTTTCTTTCGTCAAAGTCCCGCCAATTCAGTCACCTCAACCAACCTCTGAGTTTTCAGGACCCGCTATAGACTCGATCAACCTCCGTAAGCAATCTCGTCGCGCTCGGCAGATCATACAACGAGAAGTCAGATCATATTTTTCCGAGGATAAAGCAGGTACTGATAGCAAATACGCCATTCCGGCGCTTGAGGACATCGTTTTCAACGACGACATCTGTGACAAAGTCTTTCGAACACTCGGACCACAGGATATACAATTCGATACTGCCATTCTCTCATTCGTTGAGACCCTAGCCGATGAGGAAATTGCACAGATTGGTCAGGGAATAATTATCGATGCGATAAAATATATCATTACCTCATATGCTCTGTTCCCGGAGGAGACTGACTGGGAAACGGTCGACGAGGCCGTTATGTCATACATCCTCCCACAACTGGAATCATACATGGCTGAACTCCGACGAGCTGACACAATTGTGTCTGAATCAGGTGGCGATCAGCCCTTCGAGAACCTCATCGACAAAGCAGATACGCTTGGGTTTGGTCATACGAAACAACAATTAGAGCGCGCAACTGATACGCATCAAATTATCGGTTAGCATGCGGGCGTATCGACAACAGTCGCGCACGGACCTAAGCCTCACCCAAGATGAGTGGCAAAAACTGACAGATTTTATTGACCAGATTCGTCCCTCAATTACGGCCGCTCGAAAGAGCATGGACATTGAGGCCCCGCCCCCAACAATCAATGCCGATGATCACCGTACAGAATCGAACGTCTTTGATCCTGGAGGTTGGGTTGGCCAGTATCCTTGTGGTGTGCATGTTTATCCTGACAAACTCACAACCAAAGAATATGAATCGTTACTTAAGACAGTCGCTGGCTGGCTTGAAATCTGTGATGTTCCAACAGCTGGTGCTGTCCTCCCTTTGTTCCATACTGATGTTCAGGAATGGCGTAGTGTTCTGTTGGGTTACAGTCAAGCTGTGCTCTCGTATACTGAAGATGCATTATCTGAGCGCCCACCAGTATCTGTCGAGCGGGAGACCAAACGTGGTTCTAAACCCCACGGAAACATTGATTTTCGGCTTACGCTTCAACGGCGTGCGCGTGGCTTGGATGAAGTAGTTTATAATACAACTGCATTTTCTTTTGACCATCCATTCAATCTGCTGTTGATTCGCTTTCATGCTGCGCTGGGAAAAGAGTTGAACAAGTTGGCAAAGACAAGCACGGTGATGACCGCCAATATTCGTGCTCATCAGGAGTATCATTCACAACTCCTCCAATCAGCGTTTCCAAAAGAAGTTGTGACAAAAAGTACCCAAGCTGAAATCAATTCGCCGACGTTTCTTGAACAGGTCCGTCGAGAATCCCGATCTCACTTATCCGGTCTTGTGGATCTGTGGGAATCGTTCTGTCAGCATCGTGCTTTATCAATTAACTTCGATAGACAGCTAAATCTCGGGATTAAACCGATAAGTAAACTGTATGAACTATGGGTCCTTTCACTGATTCTCGAGACGATCGAGGAACACACCGGGAAGCAACCTGAAACAGATGATGGAAATCTCAATACAATACATATTGGGTCGAATCTCTGTCTATATTATAATACCCCCGTCAATGAACATAGTAGATTTCTTGCTACGAAATTAGGTTCTCATCCTGGTCGGCCAGACTTTGCCTTGGAAAAGGCAGATGAGATCGTTTGGGTCGGCGACGCAAAATACAGTCCAGAACGGAATATTAACTTGCAAAGCTATCAGCGTCTTCTTACATACACTGTTGATTTGATGCCAGCTGATGGGGAGTCTACAGCCTCTGTAATCCATGTTGATCACAACGCCAGCTCGAAATGCATTGAGACTGAAGATTATCGGCTTACACAAGCCTCGTTGCGTCCGTCGAGTACCGGAGAACCTGATCTACAGAATCAATTGCGGACCATTTTGAACCACTAATAAGTCTTGCAGAATACAGACGTAGTTTGTCGAGTGCTGAGAGAGGCATGGAACTAAATATCCTTAACCACCTACAGATAGGATACATGAACACTATTGTTGATTCAGGGGTAAGCGATTCTTACCTTCTGACCGATCTTAAGCAATTGGACCGGTGGCTCTGCTGGCAGGGACAATATGAAGACGGAATGCGAAAGAAGATCCCAATGAATTATAATCATGATACGGAAGAATGGTATCGTGTATCGTATAAGGAACCTGAAAATTGGTATACGTACTCTAAAGCAGTGCAATTACTAGAAGATCATGGGAATCCCCCGGACTCCGATGGTGTCGAGGGTCTCCAGGTCGTCATTGAACACCGTGATGATGATTTCATAATCGTGGATCTTGATGATTGTGTGACTCCTGAGACAGGCGAAATTAAACCCTGGGCGCGAAAGTGCATCGATGATTCCGGTACATACGCGGAATTTTCACCTTCAGGTGAAGGATTACACTTGATCTTCCGCGGTGATATCGAGCGACAAGGATGGGCCGGTAAAGAAGATGAATTTGATGGTGAAGTATACCGAAAATACATCATTACTGTAACTGGTAACCATATTGCCGGAACACCGTTTCGGGCGAAACGAAACCAGGAGTTTCTTGATAGACTCTTTGAGAAGAATGATATTCGGTGGCGTAATCTCTTGTACGAGACCGATGAGACTGAATACGGAGCTCCAAGTATTGCCTAATGAAATTCCCTCCTGATACCTGACTCAGACCATGCAAGACCTTTGGGTTTGGATAAGGTTCTCACAAAGCTCTGAAAAACGGATAGGTGCCATCCAGGAGGCATTAGAGCCGGTTGTTCCATCCACCTTTGAAGCTGAGTCGGACCTACATCTGAGTGTCCTTCCTGGAGTTAGCATTCCAAGAGAGGTGACCCAAGATTTTATCACTGCTGTCGCAGAGATCGATATTGAAAATGATGACATCGGTTTCACTGGTATCGAATGGCATCCATCACAGGGACCCTATGCTATCACTATCGGTGTCGATATTGATCTAGAATCCACACGCATAGATCTCTTAGATATCGTGGATAATTTGGGTGGCACGGTTAAATATGAACCAGTCAAACCGCACGTCACACTGTTCAAATCTGGTGATTCCACAAGCAGTGATCAAATCAGTAGTTCAGAGGAACTTGCTAATTTACAGCGTCGAGCCGAAACGATCGAATCAGACCCATCACTACCAACAGATTGGAGTGACAATGAATTCCAACTAGAAGTAGAGCCTTTTTAATTACTGTTCGAGCCTGATGAACTACTGTTGAAAGTCGCAAACAACTCTGAGTCATAAATCTATATTTGTCTCTCATTCATTACAGATAATTAGCATGGACGAGAGTGTCTCCCAAGAACATCATCTTGAAGAGATAGTCAAAGAACGGACGAGTGATCTCCGTTGGACAAAAACTATATATTTTAAAATGGGTAAGTGGATAAAATATACTTCCAAAGGATTTGACTTCTTATTGTTACTTACAACAGGAACACTAGCCGCGGTGTTGTCCCAGGGTTGGCTCTCTCCTATGGGTCAATTATTGATGGCAAGTTTTGCGACAACTGTATCATTGGTTGATATTTTATTTAGCCCCGATCGACTGTCGCTCGAATACGAAAATAATGGTGAGATGTGTAATTCGTTGATGAAGGAGTACGAGGAATACTATTACCTGGTGCTCAAAGATGACGAATTACCGACTCAAGAGAAAAAATCAAAATTAAAGGAATTAACCTCACGACATCGCAATCTGAATGAAATGACACCCTCTACGTGGGACATCATAGCAAAGCGGACCTCTGAATCTGAGTTGGGAGGAAAAATTGATTTTGAGGATTCATAATTTGGCTCTGTAGTCCGTTGTCGACTTTCGCCTGGTGACGAGCATCGATTAGACCGTCCGTAAGAATTGAGACGCGACCGAGAACGCGCCAAAAGTAAACCGATTGTAAAGGAGGTAGCGTGTGCATACTGAAACCGAGACACTATTGAGAAGTTTATCCAATCAATCAAGTACATCGTGAGGCTGCGGCCTCACTATGTCCCGATTGAATAGCACGTCCGGGCATGGATTTTTGTCTTTGTGTTGAGTGTGCTGTTGCTGGCGACGCTAGAACTAGAACTGAGGAAAGCTGGGCGCGAAATGACCGGTATGAAGGTTCTGGAAACGCTTCGTGGTGTTCGCCGTGTAGAGTTCTCAGCAGGCAGTGACGAAACAGTCGTCGTGAAGACAACGACGTTTTCGGACGATCAAGCTGACCTCATCCACGTCTTCGATATGAGTATAAAAAGTGCGAGAGATGGGTTGCAGATACGGATGAGCCAATAGAGCTGGCCGGTGGGCCGACAACGTATCGGCCCTCCGGCTGACGTGTCCTCCAGCGATTCGAGAATATGCTTGTCAGCCATATTCATGCTCAATGAGTTTTACCAGAGAACATTGATGTTCCGCTTCGGGTACTTGATCTCCTCAATCTCAGTGTCGAGATATATGGAGTCGATGAAGCACAATAAGTGCTTCAGACGACACCTTTCGCCGATTTACTTATTTTGACTATAGGAGGTGTAAAAATTATATTAGCAACTGGAAGTAGACATAGAATCTGTCGACACCGAAATCATTCCAAACATAGTACAAATTTCACGAAACAGTTTCACGGG
>LKMJ01001704.1_pt1 | contig 19691 bp, 25 predicted proteins | sample 643391 | NCBI WGS metagenome assembly LKMJ01 (sample SAMN04112250, study PRJNA286221) | soda lake metagenome | biome: soda lake; feature: Kulunda Steppe; material: water; isolation source: sample PL-Br10 brine of Picturesque Lake | place: Russia: Kulunda steppe | collected 2010-07 | reverse complement strand
GTGGGCAAAAGAGCATGGGTGTGGAGTGGTGGGTGGAAGAGCGCGGGTATGGTATAAGTGGGGGTGCGGGGGTTGGGGTATCGTGGTGGGGGTGGGTGTGAGGTCGGGGATGAGGGTGGGAGTGTTGAGCGGGGGTGTCCCCTTTGCACAGCCACAAGTGCCTCAGTCCTTGGCACTGTCAGGCATGTCACGCATGCCTTCTTTTCGGCGAGGAGCGCCTGCCTCCACCCCCCCCCCCGTGCCTCTGGATTCCGTGCACATTGTGTAAGCTGCACCCAAAGGGCGTGCCTGCCCACATCGTGCATGCGTGCGCACGCCAGTCGCCGCTGGCAGGTCCGCACTTCGCAGCGCCACACAAGCGCTTTCTACTCGCACAAGCGCTTCCTTCACACATGCACATCCGGCTCACGTCACGTATGCACTCGCGTGTACGCGCACGCTCATGCGTGCACATGTATGCGCCACGCATGCACCTGTGTATTTGTGTGAATGAGTATGCAGGTCGCGAAAGGAGGCCTCGCAGCTCCAGGTCCGCTCAGAGGCTGCCGAGCAGATGGCTGCTGAGGCAGCTACGCGCATCGCGTTTGCTGAGGAGCGGGCGGCGGCCGCAGATGCTGAGCTGGAGGCTTCAGGTGAGTGCTTGTGGCGCATGGGGTGTAGATAGTAGTAGGATGCGGCAGTGCCTCTTTATGCGTGCCTGCCTCTCACCAAGGTCCTGGTGGCTAATGCACGTGTTTTGCGCACATTGTCCACGCGTGTGCGCGGGTGTGCTTCCCCCACCTGCAGACAACGAGCTGCAGCTCCGGGCGGAGGCGGCTGAGCAGAAGGCAGAGGAGGCGCTGTCAGCGCTAAAGAAAGCAGAGCAGCGTGCGGCGGCAGCTGAGGCGGAGCTTGCAGCGGCAGGTGCGCGCAGTTGTTTTGTTAAGGGTGCTTGCTGTTGTGTGGCAATTTTGCTTCGAAGCTCATTGTTGCCGCGGCTGAGGCGGAGCTTGCAGTAGCAGGTGCGCGCGCTGTCTCCCCTGTGTGAGTGGGTCGCTGTGCCTGTGAATGTGCGCGCGTGCGTGCGCATGAGTGCGCGCAAGCGCGGATTGTGTGTGTACACCATTGAATACAATAGACAACAGACTTTGATGGTCCATCTGCTGGCCAGACGTGTTGAGATTCCCACCCTTCTGCATGCTGCTCTTCTTTATCTGCACCTTTTTTAGATTGGCCAAAGTCATCTTGGATCAAGTCCCTGCTCTTGTATTTGCTGAACATCTTATCGGTGCTGCACTGAGTTAGATTCCACCCTTCCATACTCTCCCTTTTAAACACTTCATCATACTCAATAGAAGCCGATTCTGATAGAACATAATCAGCAATTCTGCACGTAGGTCAAATTTGCTTCATCCGGTCTTTATCCTAGGCTCGTGAAGCAGCCATTTGCCTTCCACACTCGTATATTAAGTTTTGAGATTGGATAAGGCGACCCTGAACAGGACATAGCACATCCGCAAGGGAGAGTCCCCCTGTGCATTTGCGATTTGCAACATAAGGCAGGCAGACTGGACAGCCTGAAGGAGGGCAGCCAGCCTAGCCTGTCCCTCCCTGCGCATGGCTGCACAGGGTGGATACGGCTGGCTGCTGAGCAGACGCCTTTTTTCCGCCCCCTCCTCGCATCAACTGTCCCTCTCCTTTTGCCCCCGCTCAGCCCTTGAAGGACGCGCAGCTACTTCATCAGATACACACACACACACCTCTGCTATGTTGCGCCTGGGTTGGTCTTCCTGCATTGGTGAATGCCCATCCTATCCAACCCCACATCGTGTCCAGCGCCCTAGTGCTGGCTTAATGCAGGGCGCGTACCATACCCACCCCTGGATTGCTTGCCTGTTTGCCTGCCTGCTGCTGATTGAATCAACCCAGGTGCTTGCTCTTACGTGCTTGCTGCAGATGCTGAGCTCAGGGCGCGGGCCGAGGAGGCTGAGCAGCGCGCGGAGGAGGCGATTGAGGCGCTGCAGGAGGCAGAAGAGCGCGCGGCCATGGTGCGGCGCTGTGTGCATATGCGGCTTTGCAGCGCAGCATGATAATGCACAGCATGATAATGCACAGCATGATAATGCGCAGCATGATAATGCACAGCATGATCATGCACAGCATGATAATGCGCAGCATGATCATGCACAGCATGATAATGCACAGCACTGCACCGGTGGGGAGGGGGGGCACAACTGCTTGCTCGCATCTGCTGTGTGCAGCACCACCAGCCTGCATTTGTGGCGCCTATCATTAACTTGTTCCTTGTGGAGTGCTGGCTGGCATATCACATTCCCCTGTCTGATGCTTGTATGTTGCGAGTTGACTGCTGGAGGGAGTGCGCACGGCGCACGCCAAGCCTGCATGGCATACGCCTTTTCCCCTACATTTAAGGCAAAGGCTCCTCAGCTGTGCCCGCTTAATCAGGGCAGCTTATCTGACGTCCATCAATCCTTGCAACCCAAAATTGGCTTTCAGGATGCAAAGAAAGGAATCGGTGTGCTCCGCTCCTGATGTGGTGCTGTACAAATCATGAAAAAATCACATGAAGACATGACTTCACCTACAATGGTGCACCTAATCATACTGCAGGCCAACGAGGACCTTGAAGAGGCGGGCACGGAGCTTCGTGCGCGCGCGGACGCGGCAGAGAAGATGGCGGGCGAGGCGATGGAGGCGCTAGTGGAGGCGGTGCAGCGTGCGTCAGCCATTGACATGGAGCGCAGTATGCAGGACCCGGCAGTGGAGGTGAGGCCCCCCCCGCGGCTGTTTGATTCTTGCCTTCTTGGAGCAGCTAGGGCCTGGTTGTTGAGGCAGGGAATGTCCTGGGGGCAGGGTCAAAAAAAAAGGAAGGGCGTACAATCCTGAAACGTAGCATGCATGATCGTGTGGCAAGGCGACTGGGGGCAGGAGAAGCTTGACAGTGTGTGTCAGGGAGCCCAAGCTTTGTTGCCATGGTGGCGTTGGGTTGTGGCATGCCGTGTCTGAGAACAGGGCATGGAAGGTAGGTTGAAGGAGAGCTTGGTGCGGGGCATGCAGCGGGGTGCAGTAACTTTGATTTGAGAGGCTTCCAAAGCAGAGCCCAAGGAGGGGTAGGGGGGGCTGGGATGGTCGTGTCTGTTCTCCTTTGTGGCAGGTGAACCACCTTAGCTTCCCGTGCTCCTTGGCCTACAGGATGGAAGGGAACCCACAGCGTTGTTCCTTGCAGCAAGCAGCCCAAGCATTGCGCACAGCCGGTCTGATTGTGCTTTCAAGCCATGCCCCAGCTTGGCTCCTCTCATGCATGACGTGTTCATGCCTGCCTGCATCGCACACATGCACCGATATGCGCGTGCTCCTGCAGAAACGCGCAAAGGAAGCGGAACGCAAGGCCGCTGAGGCAACAGCCGCGCTGACGCGCGCGGAGCAGCGCATTGAGGAAGCGGAGCGCAGGGCAGCAGAGGCCTCGTCTGCGGTGGCATTTGCGGAGAAGCGAGCGATGGCCGCAGACGCTGAGCTGGCATCTGCAGGTGTGAGGGTGGGAGTGAGCCCAAGGCATGCTTGTGTGCGTGTGCTTGTGTTGCACGTGTGTTTGTGGAAGGAGCGTGCAGGATTGGCAACTTGCGCCCTTGTTGAATGACATGTTAAGCTGCAGGCATGTGAGCAGGAGTAGATGTTCTCAGCTGCAAGGCCAGCCAAGGGCAGCGCATAGCTCGCAAGCAAAAGCCCGTGTGCGCTCCATTCGCATGCAGATCCTCACGCACATGTGCACGCATGTGCACGCGTACATGCGTGCTTGCACGTGCACATTGCTAGTACCAACTGCATCTTGCTACCTGTGCATGTCTGCACTCGCAGATGCTGAGCTGATGCAGAGCACCCTGACAGCAGGGGAATGCGCTAGCATGCACAGACGCATGCACACACATGAGTATTTGCACAAACATGGGTATTTGCACGCACACACACACACATACACAAACAACACACACACACATGAGAGCAAACAAAAACACCCCTACGTGCATGCACGCACATTCGTTCGCACATGCGCTTGCGCCGACACGCAGACACGGAGCTGATGCAGCGTACCCAGGCCGCAGAGGAGCGCGCGGCCGCCGCCACTGCAGCGCTTGCAGAGGCGGAGCGGCGCGCGGCCAAGGCAGAGGCGGAGCTCGCCGCAGCAGACACGGTGCTGCAGCAGCGTGCAGTGGCCGCTGAGAAGAAGGCGGAGGAGGCGATGGCGGCGCTGGCCAAGGTATGGAAGGAAGGGAGCTGATAGGAGGAGTAGATAGGACAGGGTAGCTGGTAGAGGAGGTTGGTAGGGATTCAAAAGAGCAGGCAGGAGGTGGTCTGGCCAGGAGGGGGGATGGGGGTAAAGGCAAAAGTGAGGGCCCAAATCGGGCGTCATGAATACTTAGTACGGGAGGTGGGGCAAGGTGACGAGTGCAGGAGCATTCCATTAGAGTGGCACATCCTCTGCTGCAGCATTGATGCAGGGTTGTGCTGCCTCCTTGGATAGGCATGCTGGTTTTTTTGACCTTTTGACCACCTGTGCTATGTATGCGCATGCAGCAAGACTCTGCCTTGCCTTGGTGAATGGGTGCTGCAGGTATGGCCTGCATGCGCATGCAGGGATTCACGCGCTGCTGTGCATGCATGATTGTCTTGACACCAGGACGTGCGCACGTGCATGCGCGCAAGTGCACATATATGCACGGACGAGCTGCGCATATGGGCTCTTCATCCTCCCTTCATCATCTGTTTGAGCAGGCGGAGCAGCGCGCCGCTGCAGCGGATGCGGAGCTGGAGTTTGCTGAGTCACAGTCAGAGGAAAGGGCCCGGGAGGCGGAGGAGATTGCAGCAGAGGCCATCGTGGCTGTCAACGAGGTAGGGGTGGCTAAGTCAGGCTCCTCTGTGTGTGCTTGTGTGTGTGTGTGATTGCAAAGTCTGCATCAGATTTTGGTGTCCTGTCTGCTAACAGACCATAATAGCCATAGTTGTGCATGCACCCAGGCCTCCACCCCCATGCCACGCCGCAGAGCTCTTACCCGCACCCCAAGCCACGCCCTTGTGCGCACACACACCGTGCAGGCTCGGGAGCGCGCTATTGACGCCGAGGCAGAGATGCGGCGGGCGGTGGAGCTGTCGGACAGACGCGCGCAGTCTGCAGAGAAGCGCGCAGCAGAGGCCGTGGAGGCGCTGGCCAGGGTGGGTGCGCATGCGCCGGCACATGCACGTTGGTGCACTGCATTGTGTGTGCTTGTGTTTGTATGTGTGTATACGCCTGTGTGCGCCTATGTGTGTGTGTGTGCGTATGCTGCCTGCATGTGTGGGCTTGTGTGTTGCTCTGCACGGAGTGGTGCAGGCGCTGCACTGGCGCAGGGTCCTGCACACTGCAGAGAGTCGTGTCTCATCCTACGTGCCCCTTTATTGTGCACCGCGCGCATGTGCCCCGCGCACAAAGCCATGGCCTGAGGAGAAGCGCGGGGGGCTGTGCAGTATGCTCCGCGCTTGTCCTCTCACTGCACCTGGAGGCTACAGGGTGCTGCAGCAGGCGAAGCCGGATGCGCGCCTTTCCAAAAATGTCCCGCTTGAGGGGCCGCTGTCAGTAAGATCTTCCAGCTCTGCCTCACACGCCTCCTGCTCGTTGCTGGGTGTGCTACGGCAGGCGGAGCAGCGGGCAGCGGCCGCGAACGAGGAGCTGCGCAAGGCGAGTGGGGCCACGGAGGCAGAGATGCGGCGGGCGGCGGCGGCGGAGCGGAAGGCGGAGGAGGCGATGCAGGCGCTGGAGCTGGTGAGCATGCGCGTACGCACGGGAGTGCACGGCTGGTTAAGGTCTAGGGTTATGGGTTATGGGTTATGGATAAGACTGCTTGTCTGTGTCCTTGCACTGGAGGGGATAGGTTGGGAAGGTTTGAGTTCGTGTGATGAAGGGATGGAGGGTGGAGGGCAATGCTGGAAAGCGGTGTGGGTGTGGTATGGGTGTGGTCATGGGTGTTGGTGTTGTGCAGCAAGCTTAGCAAGTGCCACATATCCTGAACAGCAGGCTTGGCAGGTGCCATGGCAGGTGCAGCAGGCTTGGCAGGTGTCACAGCACGTGCAGCAGCCTGTGCACAGAAGCATGCTCCGCAGGAGCTTCAGCCAGGGCGTCCAGCCTTGCGACTGCTGCCGCCGCCCGATGCAAAACCGAAAGCTGGCTACATGCGGGGGCTCATGCACCGCAGCCCTGCTGTGCTTGCAAGCGGAACGCCCCATGTCTCATTCCCCCCCCTACCCCTTTGTCATCACTGCTGGATCTGCAACCCCTGTGCCGGCCCAGCACACCGCATCCCTCCAAGCGCAAGTGCTATGTAGACAGGATGCACACATGCACACGCGCCCTGCGCCCGTAAACACAGGCCAGGCAGCGGGCAGCCCACGCAGACCAATCACGCACGCATGTATGCACACCGCCACATGCATGAGCACACACACATGCACGCACACACACTCACACTTGCTGCAGGCCAAGCAGCGGGCAGCCTATGCAGAGACCGAGCTGTCTCGCGCAACGGGGCTGTCAGAGCAGCGCGCGCGGGCCGCAGAAAAGCGCGCGGCAGATGCGCAGGCAGCGCTAGAGCGCGCAGAACGACGCGCCGCAGCAGCTGACGCAGAGCTTGCGTCTGCAGACAACGCGTCCGAGGCACGCGCGCGGGCAGCTGAGAAGCGTGCAGCCGATGCGACAGCAGCGTTGGAGCAGGTGGGCGATGGAGCTGCATGGTCTTTGGAGCCCTCGTCTGCGTGCTTGTGTACATCTTTTTTTTACACGCATACACCCACGCGCACACGCACACCTCCACACTCACCATCAGAACATGCTCACATGCACGCATGAGCGCGCACATAACACACACACATGCGCGCGCGCGCTTTTGCTGCAGGCAAGGCAGCGCGCTGCTGCAGCAGAGGCAGAGCTGCAACGGGCCGTGCCAGCTGCGGAGTCGCGTGCGCGTGCGGCCGAGAAACGTGCAGCAGAGGCGCAGGCAGCGTTGGAGCGCGCTGAGCGGCGGCTCGCCATGGCAAATAGGGAGCTAGAGGTGCGGCAAAAACTGATCTAGGTGGTGATTGAGGAGAGTGTGGGCAAGAGGGCATGTGGAGGTCTGTAGGCTGTCCCTGGCTTGTCAGGTCATGTGAGGGGCAAGAGGACTAAACCCCCGCCATGTGTTTATGTAAGCTAGCATGTATGACGCATGTGCGAGGCAGGGGTACTTCTGTGTCAAGTACGTGTGCAGGTGGCTCCTTTCTGAGGGGCGCGCTCGCAGATAGCCTTGCTTCCTGTGTGTGCGCGCGTGTAGGTGGCGGACTCGGAGGCTGAAAAGCGCGCCGCGGCGGCAGAGAGGCGTGCAGCGGATGCCGAGGCAGCGCTGGAGCAGGTGAGGCAGCATGCTTGGTGCAGGGTGCTGCTTGCGCGTGCGCGCGCCTGCACCCCTGTTGCGTCCTGACCCCCCCTTTGCTCTTGCGGCCCTCCTCTTGCCATCCCCCCTCCTGCTCTTTTGTTGCTCATTGCTATGGCCCCAAAAGGCACAGTTTGGTGCTCTTGCCCTCGGATGGGGGCGCCGACCCGCAGCCACACACACATGGCACGCCCATGCGCCCAACCACATCCAGGGTGGCATTTGACTGTCAGAGTGCCCATGGGGGATGGATAGTGTTCAAAACATGCCCTCCTGAGCTTCTGAGCACGGTTGTGTTGCTCTGTGTCTGAGCGCCCATGGGGGGTGTTGTATTGCTCTATGTCTGAGTGCCTACAGGGGGTTGCCCATTTTTAAGCATGGAGAAGAGCAGCACTGTTGTTGCTCTGAGTCTGAGCGCTCACTGAGGGGGTCGCTCATTTCAAAGCATGGAGAAGAGCAGCCCTGTTGTTGCTCTGAGTCTGAGCGCCCACAGAGGGGGTCGCTCATAAAAGCATGCAAAATAAAAGAACAACTTATAGGAGGATCTCCGCAGCTCTCCTCATGGGGCCTCATGCACGCGCCCGCAATGCGCGCCTACGTACGCACACCCACCCCCTGCTTTGTGCGCGCACGCGTGCAGGCGAAGCAGCGCGCAGCCATCGAGCTGCAGCGGGTGGAGGCAGTGGCAAATGCGCGCGCGGAGGCCGCTGAGCGCAAGGCTGCAGAGGCCCTGGCGGAGCTGGAGAAGGCGCGGCGCCACGCGGCGGCGGCGGATGCGGAGCTGGCCGCAGCGGACTCAGAGGCTGAGGTGGGTGGGCTGGATGGGGCGAGGGGGGGGTGACTGCAGCTGCTGGCAGTCATGCTTGTGAGGCTGTCTGGATAGGTTTCTGCAGGAGAGGGTGTGGAATAAGGCGGCGGTGGCTGCGTTTGGACAAGGGCTGCCTCGCCCCAAGGGAGGCCTCCGTCACGCACTGGTTTGGGCACCGAAGGAGCTCAGGTGCAAGTTCGTGCAAGTTCGTGGGCACTGAAGGAGTCGGGCACCGAAGGAGCCTCTGTGCAAGTTTGTGTACGCGATCGCATAAAGGACCGCACGAGCACTGTTGCCGCACGCCGCCCGCCAAAAACGCGCAGCCACCTGCACCCTATATGTGTGCCGCGTGTGCGCAGAGGCGGGCACGTGCCGCTGAGGAGAAACTGGCCGTGGCGACCGCGGCGCTGGCGGTGGCGGAGCGCCGTGCGGCCGCCGCGGACGCGGAGCTGGCGGCAGCAGACAGCGCGTCGGAAGCGCGTGCGGTTGCTGCGGAGAAGAGGGCGGCGGAGGCGCTGTCGGAACTGGCCAAGGTGGGGCCACAAACAGAGGGAGAGGGCAAAGGAAAGGGGCAGAGGCAGGGGGGGGGGAGCTTTCCAGCATGTTTGCTCAGAGGCACGCGCAGGCATGCAGCCTGGCTTGTTTTCAAGTGCATACACTTGCATTGAGATGTTGGTGCACCCCCGCACCCAGCCCCCGCCCACGCTTGAGCATGTTTCCATTTGCGCACGCAGGCCAAGCAGCGGGCCGCAGCTGCAGAGGCGGAGCTGGAGTACGCCGACTCATCGGCAGAGAAGCGGGCGCGTGCGGCCGAGAAGAAGGCTGCAGAGGCGGCGGCTGCCCTCATGCGCGCTGAGCAACGCGCAGCCACGGCAGAACGTGAACTGAAGGCCGCAGACTCGGCGGCGGAGGTGCGGGCGCGCGATGCCGAGCGGCGAGCGCAGCAGGCGCTGGCAGCGCTGGCGCGGTCAGAGCAGCGCGCGGCGGCAGTGGACCGCGAGCTAGAAGCGGCAGACTCGGAGGCAGAGCGACGGGCAGTGGCCGCGGAGAAGCGCGCAGAGGAGGCGACGGCTGCGCTGGAGGAGGTGCGTGTGGGTGGGCACGTCCGCTTGGGCGTGTAGAGATGGGCCGGCAAGTCAGCGTGATTTTAGATTGTGCAAGTTGCAGTTTTGTGTGGCAAGTGGCGGGCAATGGACGGCTCAGGAGGCTCAGGGGCAGGTGCTGCACAAAAACAAAGTATTTGGCTGATGTGGAAAGGCGTGTATTGGTCAGATTCCTCTTGATCGTGTGTGGTGCGCGGGTGCAGAGGCTGGTGCAGGTTGGCCTATGACACAGGCTTGCAACACCGGCTTGCAAAACAATTGCTTTACAAGTGCAGAGCAAAAGAAGGAATCGTCATGGGATCAGCAGCAGGGATCGAGAGTGCTGCTGCATGGGAGCCTTTGCCCCTGTGCTTGAGCGTGGAGCAGGGGAGGGGCTTGCCTTCTATAGAATGGTGTACGTGCACATGGGCTGGTTTCTGCTCGCACTTGTATCGTCATCTTCTCTTGGTGCAATGCGTGCGCATGGTATATGCGAGTGCAGGCCAAGCGACGTGCGGAGGCTGCAGACCGCGAGCTGCAGTTTGCAGACGCTGAGGCTGAGGCGCGCATCCAGGCTGCGGAGCGGCGCGCGGCAGAGGCAACCGCCGCGCTGGAGCGCGCAGAGCGACGCGCAGCAGCTGTAGACCGTGAGCTCGAGGCAGCCGACTCTGCGGCGGAGGCGAGGGCGGTGGAGGCAGAGAGGCGCGCGACGGAGGCGACTGCAGCTCTGGCGGAGGCGCGCCGGCGCGCGGCAGCAGCAGACTACGAGCTCGAGTCGGCCGACACTGCGGCAGAGGCGCGGGCAGTGGAGGCAGAGCGGCGCGCGGCGGAGGCACTGGCGGCACTGGAGCGCGCGGAGCGCAGAGCGGAGGCTGCAGACCGTGAACTGGAGGCTGCAGGTGGGGAGGTCACCAGAGGCTCACAGTGCCACAGTGCATGAGGCTGGCGTGGGTAGGGCTGGCAGCAATAGCCACAATGTATAGGTCATGCAGCGCTGTTTGGAGCACATGAGGCTGGCAGCAGCAGCAGCAGCATGAGTGGTGGGGGCTTGCTCAGAGGTAGCTGGGGCTGCTGTCCCCCTTTCCCAGTGAAGGGCTATCTGCCTCTCCCTATCTTGATCCGGGAGATCTGGTGCACATGCATGGGTTCCTTTCCTCGGCTTCCAGTGCAGCGCAGTCCACACACCTCTCCCCTGTCAGAGCTGGCAATTGTGGTATGTGTTCCTCCAAAGCTTCAAGCAAAAGACCAAGAGTCAGCTGAAGCATGCTGCCGGGGTATGGGCAAGGGTCAGGGTAGCGGGCGTAAAGAGGGAGGCACGGAGGTGTGTTTTTACATGGGTGTGTTTGTGCACAGGTTTGCACTATCAGGTGTGTGTGTGTTGGGTTTCGATGTTTTTGGTTCCAGCCAGGATTGTCTGCCAAAGCAAAAGGGCCTCTGGCTTTGATAGACGATTCTGACCAGATCCAAACATGGAAGCACAAAAAATACCTGGAGATGTACAACACAGCGAATGCGCAGTGCATGCCTGCCCGCTGCTTGCTGGCCGGTGTGTGTGCCCGTGCTCGTGCGTGCGTGCCAACACAAGAGTGCTCTTGTGCGGGCTACGTGGTGGCTGCAGAGTCGTTCTCAGAGGCGCGCGCGATTGCTGCTGAGAAACGCGCGTTGGAGGCGACGGCGGCACTGGCCGAGGCACGGCGGCGTGCTGCGGCGGCGGATTCGGAGCTGGAGGCTGTTGACTCAGAGGCCGAGGTGGGGGGCCAAGGGGGCCAAGGGTGCTCTGCCAGGGGATGAGGTGCCAGGTGGTTGGGCCAAGGGAGCAGTGCTTGGAGGACAAGGAGTCCCTTCCATGTAGGGGCGAGGGTGACTTGGGCAGCAAGGCTGCAAATGGGCGGGAAGCTGCGCCCAAGGGTGTCATCCGGCTATGAGCGTGACCCTTGGCCCAGGGCTCCTGGTGGGGGCTTAGTGGCCTCCTGTTTGTTTTCTGATGCAGGGTGCCATCAACCTGTCTAAGACGGGGGTGGTGCTTGCCAGTCCTGCTGAAGCTGCATGCCGGCCGGCATCTGTGCATCCCACAAACGCCTGCGCCTCTGGATATTGACCATGGCTCTGCCACTGTGCCTGACAGGCTTGCGCGCCTCTGTCCACTCCAATCCGTGTTGTGTGCCAATGGGTCCGAGTTGGGCCTATTTGCTCCAAATATCGCCGCTTGTTACTCCAGTGTCCGCAGCTCTTGGGGGGGGGGGATTGCCTCCTGTCGCGCTTTTGCAGCGTCGCGGGGTGTCACTGCCCGTCCTTGTCCTCAAGGGTCGCGCACTCACACACGCCCCAAATGCCCATCCAGCAGGATTTAGGTGCCTGTCGCGCCTGTCACACGTGCTGGCTCCCTGTCACACGCGCGGGCTCCCTGTCACACGTGCTGGGCCCATCCCCTGCTGTCACCCTTCGCCGCTGCGCATCCCACGTGCCCCCTCTTGGTCAATCAAGCGAACGCATGGCCCGCGCAAAGGATCCCTGCGATCCCACGAAGACCCCCCCCGCCCCCATCCTGCAACTGCAGGCGAGGGCGCGAGCTGCGGAGCAGCGCTTGGCAGAGGCCACCGCCGCACAGGCGCGAGCAGAGCAGCGCGCGCTGGATGCGGAGCAGCGCGCCCTGCGCGCCGAGCGCGCCGCGTTCTCCGGCGGCTCGTACCGCCCCCCCAACGGCAGCGGCGGCGGCGGCGGCAGCCGTGGCTACATCCCCCCGGTGAACGGCGTGGCCAACGCGGCCGACGTGTCTGGCATGCGCAGCAGCCGGTCGCGCTGGCAGTGAGGTCGCTCAATGCCCCACGGTCGCACATGTAGCTGCTTGTGCACATGCGCCAGCGGACTCTCTCGGGCTGGGCACCACGGGAGGGCAGCAGGGGTACGCGCACCCCAAGGGGCATGGGGGTGTGGCGTCTGAGTGGGCATATGGGCAGCACACGGTTGCACAGCGTCTCATGGGCTTGAGCCTCAGATCCCCCCCCCTGTCCTGCTGTTGCCTGCCCGGAAGCTATGTCTGGCACGCGCATCCAAGCAGCAGGCTGCCCCAGCAGCGTCCAGGCGGCAGACCGATCCAAGCTGCGAGCTGATCCGGCATGCAACTGAGCAGCAGGCACGAGGACACAAGCCCCGTGGTCCCTCTCGTGCTGGGCACTGGTTGCAAGCCTGGCTGAGGGTATGCTTTGGTCAACTAGCTGTCGCTGTTAGGAGCGCAGCCATTGCGCGTGCATGTGTGCGCGTGTGCCGTGCCATGCCTGTTACCTCGTTATGTGCTAGGTTTTCAAAGGTGTGATTGTGCTTTTTAAGTGGGCAAGACTGACCTAAGCTTTGAGGGACAGGGGAGGAGGATATGCATGATGGTAACCAGCACCGCACGCATTCCACCTGCAGCTGGACCATTGTATGCTAGCTGACTCTCCTAAGCATCGGCTGTGCTTTCAGTCTTAACCACTCCTCAACCAAGTGGGCGAATTGGACGGAGGTGTGAGAGCATGCTGTTTGAGGCTTCGAATGTTGTCAGCGTCTACAGTGTTCATTTTTGTGCAACATGCCCAAGAAATGCAAAACTCATGCGTTGGGTGGGGCCTTTTTTGCTGGAAGTATGCATCATGTGTTTTTTTCTGGGAATGACTTCTATTACGTGTAGATGAGCTGGATCGTAGAGTTGCCATAATAGTGATCTAGATTGATTGTAGTGCCACTGGCCTGCTCGGTACATTGCTATTTCCCAGGGTCTCTTCAACTTTGTTCCTTTGATCTGTTGCATGTCATTGCTCCGTAGTGCAGGGTGGACAGTGTACAGTACGCGTGCTTGGGAAAGTCTTGATTTGAGAAAGCTTGTAATGCTTGAACCATAGCTGGAACCGCCTTGCAGCAGAGAGACGCTCCAGATGGAGGAACAGGAAGGAATGTAAGGAAAAGCCCTTCAGTCAAGAAGTGTGACTGCCAGCCCGCTCATACACCAAGGCATCAGTGAGCACTGCAAGTAAGTTGCATCTGGAGCATTGTCTCATTGGATGGGCTCCACATTGACACTTTCTAGTAGCGACCTTATAGAGGATGATAAAACTGTAGTAACAGGCAAGTGGAATGATTGTTGCTTAAACAATGAAAACTCTCACTACATTAAAAAAGGGAAAGCCTTCTTTGACCCCTTGAAGAGGCCACTTATGGCCTAGGCACTGTTGTTGATTTACAAGGGTTTTAGACCTTCAGCCGGATGGTTTGGCAGCTGGGCTTGCTGGGCACTGCCAGCTAGACAAAGAATACCATCTCAGATAGAGAAAAAGGTGATTTGTAAGTCTGCTTCAAGTTATGACCTCTCTTGGTCTGGATTTCCTTCTCAAATGTAATGCATGACGTGCAAAGTTTTCTCTCCTTTCCTCTTAGATTTTGTGGTGTGTGATCATGATGCACAAAAACACAGATGATCATCATGATGTATTTACAGGCTGCCAGTGGCGCTGATGCTGTGGGCCACCCATACACTTTGCTTCTTTCTTAATGCGTATCTAGGGCAAGCAAGTGGTGCTTTTTCCTACTTCTAGTCTGGAACCCTTGTAGTTTGGAACCTTAAAAATCTTGGTCTAGATCTTCAGAAAGTCACCAAGCTTCAAGTTGCGGCGAAACTTAATGCTCATTCCTATCATTATGGTGATAAAATTTGTTAGTACTACTTTGGCTCAACAAAGCCTGGTCTTGCCGGCACATGTAACCAATAGGACTTCACCCCAATGGCTTCTGCCGAACCTTTCAGCAGACGAACTTCAATCCTGCTCAAGGCCAGATGCTATTTTCATACTACCAGTTGGGACGAAAAATGGCCATATAAGAGACGTACAGGATGTACACCCTTCGCGCTGGGATGTGCACCTCGTTGAAGTGAAATATTGCGATGATACACGACCAGAGCAACAACTAGCAAGAGCAACTGAACAGCATAATGGATTGAAACATGCCCTTGCACAGCAATGCCACAAAGTAAGCCTACATACCATCCTGATTGGAGTCATGGGAACCATTTATAAATGTCATCCTGAACTACCCCTCAGTAAGCTTGGCCTAGACAGGTGTAAAGTAAGAAAGCTTACTCTCGATCTAAACACTCATTGTATTCAATACGCAACAATGATCATAAATACAAGTAGGAGGTTAAAGAACATCAAGGAAAGATTACATGCCAATGGCTCTTTTCAGAACCCTTCCGATCCCCACTAATGACCTTCTTCCCAGTTTGATGGTGGAGGTTTGCCTGGTGCTTGCACAATATGTAAATTTCTTCCGTAATTCATCCAAACAGGGGTTACCTTGTTGGCGTAGTCTTTCTTTCTACTAGCGGTAGTACCAAACGTGCTCTTGGTAAAACTTTTGCAACAAATCATCATCAAGACCAGGAATGGGGTACTGCTAGTAACCCTCCTGATCCCCACTGACTTCAGTTGTTTTCCTTGCTGGTGAAGGAGTCATACAGTACTTAGGCCCTGGGTGCCCCCTTATCCTTAATTGATGTAGGGAGTGTTTCATTGCCCACGTAGTATTTCTTTCCGTGGATGAAAAGCAGTAAGCAGTAAGCTAAGGTTTAGCTTAGCAGTCTCCTCAGCCTCATGGAAGCGGTTGGGAAAAAGCCGATAAGGGATGGCTATGTTGGTCCTTCAGGGATTGTAAGGGTTGTAATTTGTTGCTTTTTATGGGCAGGCTACCAGTTGCACTTCTTCACTGAAGCCTTCAGTGAAGGCCTTTTCTTGTTAACCCTTGTAAAGTCTGTAATGCTAAGCGGTCTTTGCTGCCAATGGCTTATATCCATTAGGACGAAACAGCTCCCCCGGGATCCTGCTCCAATAGCTTTAATGAGAAGCCTACATAATTTTGTAATGCTAAGCGGTCTTTGCTGCCAATGGCTTACATCCATTTGGACGAAACTGCTCCCCAGGGATCCTGCTCCAACAGCTTTATTGATAAGCCTACATTCAAGTTTGCGGCGCTAATTTGTCATACCAGCGATGGTCTGGTGTTGAATTCCTGAACGAATGTGCAAGCAATATCAGTCTGATGACAAATGGGGCATTCGACACCAGTGGCAGTTTTGAGCGGGCCAAGCACTACTTTTGAAAGAAGATAGTACCTATGCCACCAGTGGTAAAAAACATCTACACTTTTGTCATCTACAAACGATGCTGTTTGTGGATTACTAATGTAGTGCAGGAATGAACTCAGGTAAATTGAGAAGTATCCCAGAATGCACAAAATGAAAAACTTTAGGGCTACACCCTCAGGAGTCTCCTGGTGGCATGCATGTAATAAGGGACTCCCTTGCTATGCTTCTTGGAGAGGCGTGTGTCTGGTGCATGCACCAGAAATTTCTCCAACATCCGAAGTGTGAACAAGTGAGCTCAACTCAGGGGAGTCAAGCACAGAAACACACAACATGTCCGCGAAAAGACATTAAAGGAAATCAAGTAAATTACTGTGTTCTGTGCATTTCTGTCCTATGCTGTCCTGTCCTGTACTATCCTGTGCATCGGTGACAGCAAATGTCAGTAATACGCTTCATCACGTGCACATAAAATGTGCACAACAAGAGGCGCACAATGGCAGAAAAGGGAAAGCTGTGCAAGTGAGCGTCGCTGAGTCATAGGAACATTCAAAAGCTTTCCCCTTTTCTGCCCATGATCTCTCGGTAATACCAGTAAGGCGGCAATGCCAAAAATGACAAGAGACTGGACACACTGTTCACATATTCAGATAGCTGCCACGTTGAGACAAAACAGTCGCAAGATCTCTGCAACGAAAATAGCTTTTTTGTATGCAAAAGTCTTCTGCTTATCATAGGTCTTTTCGTGGGGTCGAGCTCCGGCAGATACAAATAATACAGTGTGTTTGAAGAGGTAGAAACACTGCCAGACCTTGGGATACATAGGTTTGTTGAAGGCCAAATACAAAGGAGTCCCCGCGCCCCAAAAGTTGAAATGAGTATGCCACCTTGCAGACCTGGTTGCTAATGATCACTACACATCCACAGCGGTACAAAGACAGTATGGCAATCCTACAGTCTGCAGCCTTTGGCCCTGGTCCTAGCCAGACTTAAGGTGGGAGGAAATGCAAAACTCACGAGACTGGCCCCAGCATGGCGGCCTGGGCTGCTGCTGCGCGGCTGGCCACCTCTCGGTACCTGCAGTGTGGTGTAGCATGAGGTAAGCAGGTGCACCTAATAGAATGCATTCAAGGGCGCGCCTTAATAAGGGCAAAACAGGAAAGAATATCTTTGCAGCTGGCTGCCTCCCATTTACTGATGTGGAGTGTGCAGGTTGTAAGACGAGGCAATGTACAACTTCAGCAATTAATGGAAGGGCGGGGTAGGAGGGTAAAAAATAACTAGTATACGGGGCCAGAGGTTGTAATTTGTGTAACTTTTGGACGGCACGTGTCAAATCCATTAAGAATTAGATAATCAGAATCCTGACATTGGGGAGGTCTCCAAAAATTTACTGGGTTATTTATCATTGATCATTTACAGGAAATTCTAAATACATCATCGGAATCCTCAGCTCAAGCCCAGTCGATTGGCACCCTTTTTGTGCAAATCGGATTATATGGGGGGGCTGTGTGCATGCCCACAAGTCAGATCTGGCCCAAGAGCCACGCGCGCACGGGTGTGTGCCGCGGGGTGTCTGAAGCCAAAGGAGCGCCGAATCACTCCGAGCTTGCAGGATAGTGCCAGCAGAAGATGCCTATTGGAATGCTGAAGGAAGGAAAGCAATTGCAATCTGTGGGTTTTTAAGGCTACTTGTCTACGCTTGGCAGGTAATGTATATAAGAGCGTCCGCACCTCAGTATTTCCCCTACAACTCTGCAGTAAGCCAATCTTTGCTTGTGGTGAGTCAGCAGATGGATGCAGAATCTAAATAAGAATAGATGGGTACCATTTTTGTCTGGTTAGGGCACTGGTTGGGGGTCAGGCCCCTAGGGGGGGTGAGTGGTCCCTCAGGGGGTCCAGCCCAAAAAGTATACTTGCCTGCCTTCAAAAAATGTTTTACAGCCTTCTGGACGGGGGGTCCAAATTTTGGGGTAGACCCCCCTGACCCACCATCCCGCCCCCTTACCCCCCTTCCAGAGCCTCAACCCAAACAAGAAGGGTACCAATCTGCTCCTCTCTAAAATGGGCATCCATCTTCATACCCACGGCGTGTTTACAACACCGTTTTTTTAAAAGTGGTGTTAAAATGAAACAATAGAGCACTGATTTGTGTTTATAACACCGGTTTTTTTACCGGTGTGCAAAGTACAGGTTTGTAATAAGCACATTTGCAAACTACCCCCGGGGGGTCATTAAAAATTGAGGGTCCGGTCTTTTATTTCCCGTGGTTGGGAAAAGCTTCTTATGGCTTTTGGCAATAGTCCTGTGGCCTAAGAAGGCTTGGAAAGCAGTCGGGAGAAGTGAAAAGGGTTTATGTTGTAAACGCTACGGGTTTGCAATTCCTAACTTGGTTTTCAATTCAAACCGGTTTTTATTAAAATCCCTTAATTTTCTGACCGGAATCGGTTGTTAACACGCTGTCACCACAACAAAAGATTGACGCGCTGCAGAGTTATGGGGCAAAAACTGAGAAACGGACGCTCTTGCAGGCATGACCTGCCAAACACCCACAAGTAGCCTGAAACGCCCACAGATTGCCTTCCTTTCTTCATCATTCCATAGTGCATCTTGTATGATACTAACAGCGTGTTTACAACACTGTTTTTTTAACCAGTGTGCAAAAAAGGACCGGTGTTCAAAAAGCGCTTTTGCAAACCACCCCCGGGGGATCTTTAAAAATTCCTGTGTAATAAAATCGGTGATGTAAACACGCTGATTCTGCAGGCTCCTGGATTGGGTGAACTTCTGTGTGGGCTTTTGTGCATAGACTTGCATCTGGGAGCTCATCCATGCAAGATCACACTGTGCCAGATAGGAGGACGAGCGTCCCAGCATGGGATTTTTTTGAGGGTCCTCAGTGCTGATCCACGACATCAGCGCCTTTTGCTGCCCTTGCAATAGCCAAATTGCCAGGTCAGCAAAAGCCGCTGATGTCGTGGGTCTGTGCGCGTGGTAAGCACGCAGGTGCCCAGGCGGGAGGTCCAAGTCTGATGACAGAGTCGTCCACACAGGCAAAGACCTCTTCCGCATTTGAGCTGTGCTAGTTCCACGTGGAAGCGCTATGGACGTGGATGATGCTGTGAATGTGCCTGGTGTTGCGCCCCTGCACCTATGTCACAGAGTGCACATGCACCTATGTCACAGAGTGCACATGCACCTATGTCACAGAGTGCACATGCTTGAACAGCCCCACTAAGCCCATGTCGTGCTTGAGCAAGTCACCAATGGCTGCATAAGTTTTCCAGCGCGCATTCTGCTGTGGCGTGGTCACTCCGCAGCAGATCAGCCATTTCCATGTTGACCTCTGGGGTGCTTGCCAGCAGGACATCCGAAGGGGCCGCCTTAGAAGGCTGCACCCTCTGCCCCTCAAGAACAACATGGAGCGCAGCAGGTGCCGCCTCTCCATGTCTGTCGGGGAGAATGTGCTCGCCCCACATGTGGCAAATGGGCAAATGTGTTGGAAGCAAAGGGGAGCGCCCTTTTGCTGCAGCACAACAACAAACCGCTTAAGCCGCTTGTTTGGCTTCCATGTTGGCTGGTGTGCCCTCGACTTGTGTGAGCGCGGCATGCCCATTGCCCAATGCCCAATGCCCAATGCCCCAACGTTGGACTACATCTGGTCGTGCAAAAGACCTGCGGTGAACGGAGCTGACCTCTGCCCTGGAGCGCTGGTCATTGATGCTGCGCTGCTGCACGCTGCTGCGGGCAGCGTGCTGTCCACCATGCAGCGGCAGTGCGTGTCCCTTGCCGGACAAGCAGGGCACGTGGCACACACGGCGGCGGTCCACAGCCGCAACCCTCCGCGCCACGCGCGTGCTCATGCAGGGTGTGTGGCCTCGTAGTGTGTGAAGCAGCATGACATATATGGGCATGGTGGACCCCTGGGGAGACATATGGTGGACCCCTGGGAGACCCCTGGGGAGGAGACCCCTGAGGAGGAGACCCCTGGGAGACCCCTGGGGAGACATATGGTGGACCACATGGTGGACCCCTGGGGAGACATATGGTGGACCACATGGTGGACCCCTGGGAGACATATGGTGGACCACATGGTGGACCCCTGGGAGACATATGGTGGACCACATGGTGGACCCCTGGGGAGACATATGGTGGACCACATGGTGGACCCCTGGGAGACATATGGTGGACCACATGGTGGACCCCTGGGGAGACATATGGTGGACCACATGGTGGACCCCTGGGAGACATATGGT
>LKMJ01001703.1_pt1 | contig 19697 bp, 17 predicted proteins | sample 643391 | NCBI WGS metagenome assembly LKMJ01 (sample SAMN04112250, study PRJNA286221) | soda lake metagenome | biome: soda lake; feature: Kulunda Steppe; material: water; isolation source: sample PL-Br10 brine of Picturesque Lake | place: Russia: Kulunda steppe | collected 2010-07 | reverse complement strand
CGTACAGGCGCTTTGCCTTCAGCCACCAGACCCACCCGCTTGCGCTTGATGTCGCGGGTTTCCATCTGCTCAAGGATCCTTTCAGCACCGGGGAAGCCACCCTCACGGGCACCTCCACGACGGCGCGTCTTGCCCACGGCCCAGCTGATGGCCGCCTCTACTGGCGTGGTCGTTGTATCAATGTCATTGCCGTAGAGGCAGAGTCCGGCCTCCAGACGCAGGGAATCCCGTGCACCCAGACCAATCGCCTCCACTTCCGGGTCCGCCAGCAGCTTGCGGACAAAATCCTCGGCGATGGCGCCAGGCACGGAGATCTCGTAGCCGTCCTCACCGGTGTAGCCACTGCGGGAGATGATGGCCGTCTCGCCCATCAGCTCCATCTTCATGTTGTCCATGAACACCATATCCGCAACGGCCGGCTGGAAGCGGCTCAGTACCGCCTCGGCACTGGGGCCCTGCAGTGCAACCAGCGCTCGGTCGGTCATCTCCTCGAGCTGCACATTGTCCCCCAGGTTCGCACGCAGATGGGCAATGTCCGCTTCACGGCAGGCGGCGTTGACCACGAGATAGAACCCATCCTCGTGGCGGCTGATCATCAGATCATCCAGGATGCCGCCCTGATCGTTGGTGAGCAGCGCATACCGCTGCCGGTTGACCGGCAGATCGACGATATCCGCAGGCACCAGACGCTCCAGCGCCTCATCCACCCGGTCACCGGTCAGCCATACCTGACCCATATGCGAAACATCAAAGAGTCCGGCCGCCTTGCGGGTGTGCAGATGCTCCTGCTTGATGCCCAGCGGGTACTGAACCGGCATGCTGTAACCGGCAAAGGGCACCATGCGCGCGCCCAGCTCCTCATGAAGTGCCGTCAGCGGCGTGGTCAGGGATGCGTCTTCTGTAGCCATGATTACAATCCACCTGTGGTGTGTTGATGGTAAGTGGGACTATCTTGCACAAGACAGACAAAAATTTCCAATCGGAAACTTTGTTTCCTCAAGCCGTCACCCAGAGCACCCTGGCGTCCTCTTCACTGACTGAAACCAGTACATGGCCCATGGTGCAGTCGTAATACGCCGAATCGCCGGTTTTCAGTTCAACGGGTTCATAGAACTCGGTATAGAAACGGATGGCTCCGGACAGTACATAGAGGAACTCCTCACCGTCGTGGCGGATCCATTCCGGGAACTCCTCAATGGAACGGGCCCGAACCTGGGTGGTGAACGGCACCATCTTCTTTCGGCTCAGCTCAGTAGCCAGCAGGCGGTGCTCGTAGGTCGCTGTGGGGTGCAGTGTTCCCTCTCCGGCACGCGTAATATCACGGCGACCGCTGGGGGCGGCACCCTCCCTGGGCTCGGTGAAAAGCTGAGGCAGATCAACGCCCAGCCCGTTGACCAGCTTGTGGACGACGGAAAAGGTGGGCGAGATCTGCTCATTCTCGATCTTGGATAGAGTGGACCTTGCCAGTCCGGTCAACTTGCTGGCTTCCTCAAGCGTCAGGTTCTGACCCAGGCGCAGTGAACGCACCCGCTCCCCGAGTTTCAGCGGCTGCAGCGTTGCCTCGGTCGCATCCCCCTGGGTCACCTGCATGGCCTCGGAATGTGTTTCTTTCGGTTTACCGGATTCGTCGGTCATTATGCTTTTGCTCGCACCGTCGTGATGAACAGAAATGGACAGTGAAAGAACCGCCTGCCCTGAGGGCCAGCAACGTGTTTCCACAGACTTTCATTATAGAACGGAATGTTTCCTATAGGAAATATTCGTTGTTTGTGGGAAAATCCGTTGGTACTCTTACAACGTAATCTGAAACAAACAATGCACGAGGACGGAACAATGACAGGCACGCCTGAAGAACTGCTGTATACCCCGAGCCACGAATGGATTCGGGACAACGGTGACGGCACGGCGACCATGGGCATCACGGATCACGCTCAGGAGCAGCTCGGTGATGTGGTCTTTGTGGAACTCCCTGAGGAAGGTCAGGCAGTCGCCAAGGGCGAGGAACTGGCCGTGGTCGAGTCCGTCAAGTCAGCATCCGACATCTATGCACCCGTGGGCGGCACCGTCGAAGCCATGAACGAGGCCCTGGAAGACGCACCGGAAACCGTCAACGAAGACTGCTACGGCGACGGCTGGATGGTGCAGATCAAGCTCGAGAACGCTGACGAGCTCCAGGAACTGCTTTCCGCGGAACAGTATCAGGCCCTGATCGAGGGTTGAACCTGAGGAGGTATCTATGAATGCGAAGTCATCCCTGGCACAGGCCACTCTCGCGCAGCTGACGGACCGCCCGTTCAGCGACCGGCACATCGGGCCGGATTCGCAGGAGCAGGCCGAGATGCTCCAGTCGCTGGACGCATCCTCGCTCAAGGAGCTGATCGACCAGATTGTGCCGGAAAAAATCCGCATGTCGGACGAACTGGCCATGGAAGAAGGTCTGTCTGAATCAGACGCCCTGGCGGAACTGCGCGAAATGGCGCAACAGAACCAGGTGTATCGCTCCTATATCGGCCAGGGATACTACCCAACACGCATTCCGGCGGTGATCCAGCGCAATGTGCTGGAAAACCCGGCATGGTACACCGCCTACACTCCCTATCAGCCGGAAATCTCCCAGGGTCGGCTGGAGTCGCTGGTCAACTTCCAGCAGGTGATCATGGACCTGACCGGTCTGGATCTGGCCAACGCCTCGCTGCTGGATGAGGCCACCGCGGCCGCGGAGGCCATGGCGCTTTGCAAACGCGGTAACCGCCGCAACAAGAGCAATCAGTTCTTTGCCGCGGATGACCTGCATCCCCAGACGCTGGATGTTCTCCGTACCCGCGCGGACTACATGGACATTGAGCTGGTTGTGGCGCCTGCCGAAGAGATTGCCGGTTATCAGCCCTTTGGTGCTGTATTCCAGTATCCCTCAACCACCGGCCATGTATCGGATCTGGGCAAGCTCACTGAAACCGCCAGGAATCAGGGCGCCATGGTATCGGTCGCCAGTGACCTGCTGGCCCTGATGCTTCTGAAGTCGCCGGGTGAACTGGGCGCGGATATTGTCTTCGGCTCCGCCCAGCGCTTCGGTGTGCCCATGGGTTACGGCGGCCCCCACGCGGCCTTCTTCGCCACAACAGACAACCTGAAGCGCTCCGTCCCCGGCCGCATCATCGGTGTTTCCAAGGACAGCCGCGAGCAGCCGGCCCTGCGTATGGCGATGCAGACCCGCGAGCAGCACATCCGTCGCGAAAAAGCGACCTCCAACATCTGTACGGCCCAGGCACTGCTGGCGAACCTGGCAGCGTTCTATGCCGTCTATCACGGCCCGGAAGGTCTCAGAAACCAGGCTGAGCGCGTTCACCGTCTGACCGCCATTCTGGCCCATGGCCTGAAAGCGGGCGGTATTGATGTGCCGCAGCGCTACTTCGACACCCTGACCTTCAGGGCAGACTCCGAGGTGCCCGCTCGTGCCCGTGAAGCCGGCTGCAACCTGCGTGACTTCGGTGACGGCCGGGTAGGCATCAGCCTGGATGAGACCGCCACGGAAGCGGACGTCGAGCAACTGTTTGAGATCGTGCTCGGCAGCAATCACGGCCAGTCTGTGAGCGAGCTGGATGCGGCCATCGTAGCCGGTGCTGAAACCGGCATCAGCGATGACATGCGTCGCCGCGACGCCGTGCTTACCCATCCGGTATTCAACAGGTACCACAGCGAAACCAAGCTGGTCCGCTATATCCGCCGCCTCGAAAGCCGGGACTACTCGCTGGTCCATGGCATGATCCCGCTGGGCTCGTGCACCATGAAACTCAATGCGGCATCGGAAATGATGCCGGTCAGCTGGCCGGAATTTGCTGAGATCCACCCCTTCGCCCCTGCCGATCAGACCGGTGGTTATCAGCGCATGCTCAAGGAGCTGGATGACCAGCTGCTGGCCATTACCGGCTATGACGCCATTTCCATGCAGCCCAACTCCGGCGCCCAGGGCGAGTATGCCGGTCTGCTGGCGATCCGTCGCTATCAGCAGGCCCAGGGCGACAGTCAGCGGGACGTGTGCCTGATCCCGGCCTCGGCCCACGGCACCAACCCGGCCTCGGCCGCGATGATGGGCATGAAAGTGGTCATCGTCGACTGTGACTCGGAAGGCAACGTGGATCTCGATGATCTGCGCGCCAAGGCGGAAAAAGCCGGCGACCGGCTCTCTGCCTGCATGATCACCTACCCGTCCACGCATGGCGTCTACGAGGAGAACGCGGCAGAGCTGTGTGAGATCATTCACGCCCATGGCGGCCAGGTCTACATGGATGGCGCCAACCTCAACGCTCAGGTCGGGCTGGTACAGCCGCCGCTGGTGGGTTCCGACGTATCCCATCTGAACCTGCACAAGACTTTTGCCATTCCCCACGGTGGCGGCGGTCCCGGCATGGGCCCCATTGGGGTACGCAGCCATCTGGCACCCTATCTGCCCGGACATGGCGAAAGCGGCGATTCAGAGGGTGCGGTATCCGCCACGCCCTATGGCTCGGCCGGCATTCTGCCCATCACCTGGATGTACAACCGCATGCTGGGGCGTGACGGTCTGCGTCGCAGCACCGAAGTCGCCATCCTCAGCGCCAACTACCTGGCCCATGAGCTTGAAGGCGACTACACGGTGCTCTATCGCGGCCGCCACGAGCGCGTCGCCCATGAGTGCATCCTGGACCTGCGTCCGCTCAAGGAGCAGACCGGCATTACCGAGGAAGACGTGGCCAAGCGACTGATGGACTATGGCTTCCACGCCCCGACCATGTCTTTCCCGGTACCCGGCACGCTGATGATCGAGCCGACCGAATCCGAGTCCAAGGAAGAACTGGATCGTTTCATCGAAGCCATGCGCGGTATCCGCCGTGAGATGGACCGGGTGGCCAACGGCGAATGGCCAGCGGACAACAACCCGCTTTGCCAGGCACCCCATACCCAGGACGATCTGGTGGACGAGTGGAATCGCCCCTACAGCCGTGAAACCGCGGTTTTCCCATCCGAAGCGGTACGCCAGTCCAAGTTCTGGCCGGCGGCGAACCGGGTGGACAACGTCTACGGCGACCGGAATCTCATCTGCAGCTGCCCAAGTCCGGAGGCGTATCGGGATTAGGGTGAACACTCTAATTTTTTGGCGTAACGTTGGAACCATAGAGGGAGTGCCCGAACAGGGCGCTCCCTGAGTACCACCGGTTGCAGCCCCCGAAAGAAGGAGGGAGGCACTATGGTTCAGGAAACGATCAAAACGCAGGTGCAACAGATGAGCAGTCTCACCCGTAAAATCCAGGAACAGGCCAATCAGCAGTGGCAGAAAGCCAGTGACGAGCTTCAGGGCATTCTGAAAGAAATGGGCGCGGAAAATGCCAGTGAGCAGTCCGTAAAGGAAATCATCGCGGGCATCCGTGAGAAGAACCCTTCCTTCCGGGATCTGATGCTGAATCTGGACGCGGCGACCTATGACGCTCGCAAGAAGGCGTCATGGAATGCCCATATGACCACGGCCTACATCCGGAACAAGGTCGAGGAATCCTATGTCAACGACCTGCAGCCCATGGTGGATAACTACCGTCAGAAGGCGCTGGAGAGCATTCAGAGCCTGAACGCGCAGGCGGAGCGCTTCCGTAAGCGCTTCAGGGAAAAGGCTGAAGAAGCGTAACGCCGCAACACTCCTTTGCTCGCTAGACCCCTTTGCCCCCGTTTTCGGGGGCTTTTTTATGCACGCTCACTGCGCTGCGGAAAAGCCACGCCCGTGCCCGCCAGACCGCAATAGCCCCCCGGATGGCGATCCAGATACTGCTGATGCATGAGCTCGGCGTAGTAGAACGGCTGCCCTTCCCTGATCTCGGTTGTGATTTCACCCAGCCCCGCAGCGCTCAACGCACCCTGGTAACGTTCGCGCGATTCCCTGGCAAGCTCCAGATCCACTTCGTTGTCCAGGTAAATGGCCGAACGGTACTGGGTGCCCACATCATTACCCTGGCGCATGCCCTGGGTCGGGTCATGAGCCTCCCAGAACACCGCCAGCAGATCTTCCAGCGTGATGCGCTGAGGATCGTAGACCACCCGAACCGCTTCGGTGTGGCCGGTCCGGGCGCTACAGACTTCTTCATAGGTCGGATTGGGCGTGTAGCCGCCGGCATAGCCAACCGCCGTCGTGTGCACGCCCGGCTGCTGCCAGAAGCGCTGCTCAGCACCCCAGAAACATCCCATACCGAGCACCACCTCTTTCATACCTTCCGGGAAAGGCGGCTCAAGGGCCGTTCCCAGAACCCGATGGGGTCCGTTCACGGGCATGGGCTCATCCCGTCCCGGCAGCGCCTGCTCAGGCCGGACCATGGACGTTTTATGACTGTTGAAGAACATGGCAAAGGACACCGGTTTCTCCTTGTTTTCGCAACCGTGGGTCATCGCCCCCTATACTATGGGAAACAGACCGGCAACGCATGGCATCCAGATGACTGCACTTCGCACTGGCCTGCAGTGGGCGGGCCTGACACTGCTGCTTGCCACCGGCCCCACACTGGGCGACAGCGTCTACCGCTGCGAACAGGGGGGACAGGTTGTGTTCTCCGACCAGCCCTGTGATGAGGATGCCAGGCCCGAAAGGATCCGTCCCCACTCCCGGGGCCTGCAGTTTGGGTCTGGTTCCGGCGGGCGTTCTGATGAGCCTGAAAACGACGCGCCTAACGCCGGCGCCGACGAGCAGACGGAAGACACCAACGCCTCACCCTGCCGGGATTTCACCTCCACGGAGCGCAGGCGACTGAGAGTGCGCGGCGAACTGGTGCCGGGCATGACCAGGGAAGATGTGCGGGAGTCCCTCGGCCGACCTGCCGAGCAGCATCAGGAACCACGGGAACTGTGGATCTACGTCCAGCGCAGCCGGGGTTACCCTGTCGGAGAGACCCGGATCTATTTCCGCGACGGCTGTGTGGAGCGCATACAGTAAAAAACCCCCGGCGGTTGCCCGACGGGGGTTTTCATCTGACCCAGTGGGTCGACAACGGAACCGGTTTTAGAACTGGTTCATGGTGTTGTCTTTACCACCGGCCTTCAGAGCGGCTTCGCCAGCGAAGTACTCTTTGTGGTCATCGCCGATGTTGGAACCGGCCATGTCCTGGTGCTTGACGCAGGCCAGATTCTTGCGGATTTCCTGGCGCTGAACGTCACGAACGTACGCCAGCATACCTTCCTCACCGAAGTAGCCCTTGGCGAGCTCGTCCGTGGACAGTGCAGCAGTGTGGTACGTCGGCAGCGTGATCAGGTGATGGAAGATACCTGCGTGCTTGGAACCTTCACGCTGGAAGTTCTGGGTCCAGCGGTCCGCCTCGGCAGCCAGTTCGCTGTCGTCGTACTTGCTGTTCATCAGGTCGTTGCGGTCGTACTGGGATACGTCCTTGCCTTCTTCCTTCCACGCATCGAATACCTGCTGACGGAAGTTCAGTGTCCAGTTGAAGGACGGGCTGTTGTTGTAGACCAGTTTGGCATCCGGCACTTCTTCCTTGATGCGGTTGACCATACCCGCGATCTGCCCGACGTGAGGCTTCTCGGTCTCAATCCACAGCAGGTCCGCGCCATTCTTCAGGCTGGTGATGCAGTCCAGAACAACACGGTCTTCGCCGGTGCCTTCCTGGAACTGGTACAGGCCGTTCGGCAGACGCTTGGGACGGTGCAGTTCGCCGTTCTTCTTGATGACCATGTCGCCTTCCTGAACATCGTCAGCGGACTTGACCGGATCCGTGTCGAGATAGGAAGTGTAGATGGAAGCCAGATCGCCAGGCTCCTGGGAGACCGGGATCTTGTGGGTCAGGCCAGCGCCCAGGGAGTCGGTACGGGCAACGATGACACCGTCGTCAACGCCCAGCTCAAGGAATGCGTAACGAACCGCGTTGATCTTGGCGATGAAGTCTTCGTGCGGGCAGGTTACCTTGCCAGCCTGGTGACCACACTGCTTGGCGTCAGACACCTGGTTCTCGATCTGGATGGCGCAGGCGCCTGCTTCGATCATCTTCTTGGACAGCAGGTAGGTCGCTTCTTCGTTACCGAAGCCTGCGTCGATGTCGGCAATGATCGGCACAACGTGGGTTTCAAAGTTGTCGATCTTGTCTTCGATTTCCTTGGCCCTGGCAGTGTCGCCCTTTTCACGGGCTTCATCCAGGTCACGGAACAGGTGGTTCAGTTCACGCGCATCGGCCTGCTTCAGGAAGGTGTAGAGCTCTTCGATCAGCGCCGGCACAGAGGTCTTCTCGTGCATGGACTGGTCAGGCAGCGGACCGAACTCGGAACGCATGGCCGCGACCATCCAGCCGGAGAGGTACAGGTAGCTGCGCTTGGTGGTGCCGTGATGGCGCTTGACGCCCATCATCTTCTGTTGGCCGATGAAACCGTGCCAGCAACCCAGTGACTGGGTGTACTTGGAGGTGTCCTTATCGTACTCAGCCATGTCCTCACGCATGATCTTGGCCGTATACTTGGCGATGTCCAGACCGGTGTGGAAACGGTTCTGGGCGCGCATGCGTGCTACGTACTCAGGAGTGATGTGGTTCCAGGTTTCGCCCTTGGACTTGACCAGGGAAGAGACTTCTTCGATGTCTTTGCGATATGACATGCTTCACCTTTACTTGTGAATGATGGAAAGGACTCGCTTCACACAGGACCAGGCGCCGCCTCGGACACCTTCCAGCAATGAGGTGCGTATTCTAAAAGGTTCCAAGCCATAATTAAAATGGATGCTCTGTATATTCGGTATTTTTTTGGTGAATGCCGAGTGCCTGTCCAGAGACCACCCAGCTCACCGGCTCCGGAAGACCTGCCAGACTCGGTAACGGCCATCTTCCGCAAGCACCTTCGGCTGCCCCAGTGCCCTCTCCATGAGCTCGGCGTAAGGCAGAAACCGGTTAGCAACCAGCCTCAGTTCACCGCCGGGAAGCAGGTGCTCGCGCACCTGTGCCAGAAACGCCTGGGTGACGCTCTGATCCGTTCTGACTCCCTCGTGGAAAGGCGGATTAGTCACCACCAGTCCGAAACGCTCCCGGATTCCGGCCAGTCCGTCTGAAGGCAACACCGAAACCGCGTCCTCGCCGGCGAACAGCACCCGGGTACAGGCGACGGCCTGCCACTGCACGTCGGTCAGCGTGAGCGCCCGTTGCGGCTGCAACTTTCTCAGCCAGGCCCCGATCAGGCCACTGCCGCAGGCAAAATCCAGGATGGGGCCCCGAGGCTGTGGCGGCGTTTGCTGCAGCGTCTCCAGCAGCATCCGGGTACCAGCATCCACTCTGCCCTCACTGAACAGGCCCGGCAGACCGTGGAAACGCAGCTGATGCCCAGCGACCTCTGCTTCATACAAGCCCATGAAATCCTGGATCCGAAAGGGGGCCTGCGCTGCTCCCTTTGCCCACCAGAGCTGACAGTGGCGGCCACTATCGCCCTTCCAGGCCTGGGGAAAGCGCTCACGCAGCTGCCGTGCGCCGCCGGCAATGCCTTCCTTTTTGGCGCCGATCAGTGCAATCCGCCCGTCTTCGCTCACCACGGACCCGGCCAGGGCCAGACGCAGCGCCAGCTCCGCCCGTGACTTGGGCATAAAGACCACGACACTGGCAGTTTGTTGGGGAATACCGGGGTCATCGTAGCCAAAGTACCAGTGCCTGTCCTGGCCACCCTGCCCCAGCCACTGCCCGTAGTGTGTGGTGATGCTGTGGCAGCTGCCTCCAAGGCGCGCGGCCAGCCCATCATTCGGAGCCCCCAGCAGCAGCGAGGACGCCGCGATCTCGTCGCTGTGGCGCAGCAGCAGTTCACTGGCATTGGTCAGGGTCGCATCAGCCATGGGAGTTATTCCTCAGGAGCCCCGGAGTAGGTGAATCGAAGACGCTGATAATACTGACGGACAATGCTCGGGTCATCCGGAACCTCGTAACGGGTCACCGAGCGCACCGCCTCCAGGGCACTGACATCCAGCAGCGTGTGGCCGCTGGGCAGGTGTATCCGCGCCTCCTGCAGGTAGCCCCGCTCATCCACGCTGAAGCGAATCTCCCCACTGTGTCGGGCCTGGGCATCATCAGGCCGGTGCCAGCGGTTGAAGATCTGTTCCTTCATCCTGGCAAGATACTCATTGGCCATACGCAGCCGCCGGGCTTCGATCTCGCTGTAAGGCGATTCGCCCCGGACCTCATCCATTTCCTCCTCGCCCAGTGCCTGCATGCCGCGTGACGCTTCTTCAGGTGGGTCCTCAGGCTCCGGCGGCGGGTCGGGGATATCGGCGCCCAGGTCCAGACCACCCTCATCAGCGTCGGGCACGGCAGTCTCTGTCGGCGCTTCAGTTTCAACCTGTTCCGTTTCCGGTTCTGGTTCAGGCTCCGCTTCTGGTTCAGGCTCGGGCTCAGGTTCAGGTTCAGGTTCAGGTTCAGGTTCAGGTTCAGGCTCAGGTTCAGGTTCAGGTTCAGGTTCAGGCTCGCGTTCTGGCTCAGCTTCTGACTCCGGAGCGGCTAACGGCTCTTCTTCCTCCGGCGCATCGAAATCCGTGCCATCCAGATCAACTTCATCATCCGTATCCCGTGGCAGGTGCAGCTCCTCCTCCGGTTCCGGTTCTGTTTCTTCCGGCTCCTCCTCAGGCACCTCTTGAGGAGGTTCCTCCTCGGCTTCGTCCGTTTCCTCCGGAACCTCCGGGTCTTCCGGCACCGGTTCCGGTCGCATCAACTCCAGGCTGATACGTTCGCCCTGCTCCGGCTCCGTAAACAATTCCCTGAGCATCGGCCAGGTCAGAGTAACCGCAACGAGATGAAGCACCAGACTCAGAACCAGTATCCCCCACCACGGGGAACGCAACAGGGTACGACGGTCCGATGTCATGGCGGACCCGGCTATTCGACAGGCAGTGTCTGGGAAGGCCGGCGGCGGCGCATGAAGCGCTCGCGGGCCAGGTTGACTGGGAACAGGGACAGGTCCATCGCCAGATCCCGGGCCATGGTGACCGGGGAAAGCCCCTTGTAGAGGTTGGCGTAGGTGCCTCCCATTGCCATGATTGAGCGCGACAGATGCAGGTAGTCGCTCTGCAGCACGATCCGCAGCTGATAGGCGTTGGAGGCCAGGTGCGCAGCCGTCTGCAGCCGGCGCTGGAGTCCGGGGCGGCCCTCACGGATCAGGCGCCGGATGGGCTCGTGCGTCAGAGGCGTCACCTGGCGCTTGGTCAGGGTATCGTTGAGTGCGCTCACAATCTCCTGACGTCGTTCACCATTGCCCACCGGGTCGGTGCTCATGCTGATCAGACAGTCGGCGAGGCGGTCGGTATCGCCCATCAGCACCGCCAGCAGGTAATCCCGGATCATAACCCACTTGCCGCGCATATCGACGACGTTGCCCCAGTCGATCAGATAGAGCGCACCATCCGGGTTGACCATAACGTTGCCGGGATGAAGATCACCATGGAATTCCTGATGCACAATGAGATGCTCAAGAACGGTGAACAGGAAGTTCTCGGCGATGCGGCGCTGAAGACGCCGGCGCGGCTTGCCTTCATGGGAGGAAAGAACCTGGTTGATGGCCATGGCATCGTCCAGAAATTCCATTTCCAGAATACGGCCAGTCACATCATACACTTCCGGCACATGCCAGCTGCTCGACTGCCGCGCCCGCCCGGCGAAACGATTCTGTACCCGGGCCTCTTCCTCGAAGTTCAGCTCCTGCTCGAAGCCACGACTGAACTCCTTGATCTGCTCGGACATGGCCTCAAGGAAAGGCAGCAGCTTGGAGTGGGGCGCCCAGTACTGGCTCGAGATGAGCATCAGTTCAATGGCCAGCGACCCCATCTGGAACTCCCGCTCCAGATTATGACGTGCCACCTTGACGATGACCGGCACCAGCACTTCCACACCGTCCTGCATCATGGGCTTCTTGGCTACATAGACGGAGCCTATGGAGCCGGATTTCAGGGGCTTATCCACATCAAAGTTGAAATAAAGCTCCTGCGGTGGCTTGCCCTTGGACTCAATGAAGGCCTGAGTGACCTCGTCCGGGGTCATGGCCTCCACATCCTCCTGGAAAACCGCCAGTTCCCGGGAAATCTCCTCAGGCAGAACGTCGGAGTTGGCCGCGGCCACCTGCGCCATCTTGATGAACAGCGGGCCGAATTCGCGGACCATCTTCGCCACGATCTGCGCCTGGCCCCGGAAATCCTGTGGATCGGTCTGAAGGAAGGGCTTGATGTAGCGGATGGCCCGGATCTGGCGACGCAGAATGACCAGATCACTGCGCAGCACTTGGACGCGACCCAGCATCTCACCCACTGCCGTCTGGTTGATGCGGCGCAGGTGTTTGACGCGGTTGAGCAGATCCACCAGCAGCGGCTCGTAGGTGCGCAGCACCACGCGGATTATGTCAAGATTGAGCTCCACCAGCCCCTTGAGCTCCGGCGCACTGATCAGCTCCTGGAAAAAGTCCCAGAACTCGTCGACGATGGCATCCGGGATCTCCACTGGGCTGCGCAGCATGACCTGGCGCACCAGAAAGCGGATCAGGTTCTCGGTGGATTCCTCGTTGGGAATCAGCCGGTAGCGCCGCAGGTAGACCGTCAGCGCCCTACTGTGCTCGGACAGCGGATGCTCATAGAGGGTCTCAAAGAGCCTGTCCAGCTCTTCAGAGAGCTCCTCACGGGTGATCTCCTCATCACGCATCGCCAGGCGGGCCACCGGTGCAAAGGCCCGTGGCAGGCGCACCGTACTCATGGCAAAATCCCCGGCACCGCGCAGCGCCGTGCTGGTGCGCCGCCGCAGTACCGGAAGATTGATCTCGATGACTTTCTTGTCGTCCTCGGAGCTCATGGACCCTGCTTTTCCCAGGTGGATTCTGCGCTTTCAGTTCAGGGACTCCGGCTGTCAACTCCGGAACCCTGCATTGTATCAGGAAGCAACCTGTTCAGATGGGCATCCTACAACATTATTGAGGAGACTCGGGTGACTGAAACGACTGAAGGGCCTGAACAACTGGCCATACTGTATCAGGACAGCCACCTGGTCGCAGTACACAAACCCGCCGGCATGCTTGTTCACCGTACCAGCATAGACCGCCACGAAACACGCATTGCCATGCCGCTGCTGCGCGACCAGATCGGTCAGCATGTCTACCCGGCACACCGGCTGGACAAGCCCACTTCCGGGATTCTTCTGTTCAGTCTGGATCCGGACACCGCCTCTCGGGTGGGAGAGGCATTCACTGAACACCGCGTACGTAAGGATTATCTGGCCATTGTGCGCGGCTGGCCACCACTGGGGGGCATCATTGACTACCCGCTGCACCCGCGTGATCCCAACAGTAAAAGCCGGAAGCGTCGTAACCGCCAGGCCGAGCCGGCCATGACGCTCTATCACCGGCTGGACACCACCACAGTGCCGGTGTCTGTGGACGGGCGCTACCTGCATACCCGCTATGCTCTGGTGCGGCTGCGACCAGTGACCGGACGGCGCCATCAGCTGCGCCGGCACCTCAAAACCCGCAGCCACCCGATCATTGGCGACGCCAACTACGGCAAAGGGATACACAACCGCTTCTTTGCCGAGACCTATGGCGTGCATCGACTGCTGCTGTGTGCCGTGCGCCTGGCCCTGCCCCACCCCGTTACGGGTGAGTCCCTGGTGATTGAAACCCAGCCCGATGCGGACTTTCGCCATGTCATGGACAGCATCAACCTGGAGCACCCCTGAGGCCCATTGCATCCATCCGGATTTGCACGCAGCATCACCGGAACAGCAAACGGATTGGAGGAGATGCGCATGAAAGTGCTGGTTACCGGAGCCAATGGCCATATTGGAGCCCATGTGGTTCGCCTGCTGGAAGAAGCTGGCCACAGCGTGCGCGCCTTCGTGCGCCCCGGCTCGGATCGTCGCGGTCTCGAGGCTACCTCCCCGGAAATCGCCGAAGGCGACATCCGTGATGCGCAGGCCGTGGACGCGGCGGTGGCGGGCGTGGATGCGGTCATCCACATGGCCGCCGTTTACCGGACCATGGGCGTTTCCGTGGATGAGATTGTGGAGCCTGCGGTTGAGGGCGCAAAGACGGTGTTCGAGGCGGCGGCGCGCCACGGGGTTCGCCGGGTGGTCTATACCAGCTCCGTGGCGTCCGCTGGTTTTTCCTATGACCCTGAGCAGAAGCTCAGCAGCCAGGACTGGAACCACGGCGCCCGGAACCCCTACTACCTGGCCAAGACCCGCAGTGAACAGAAAGCCCAGGAGCTGGCAAAGGAGCATGGTCTGGAGCTGGTGGTAATCTGCCCGGCGATTGTGCTGGGGCCGCTTGATTACCGCATCACCCCATCAAACCAGCTGGTGCGTGACTGGCTCAACGGCGCCGGCCAGACCTATCGCGGCGGTCTCAATCTGGTGGATGTGCGTGATGTGGCCCAGGCCCATGTGGCGGCACTGACCCGGGGCGAACCGGGCGGACGCTATCTGGTCGGTGGCGAGAACATTGAGGTGCGGGAAATCGGGCGGCTGCTGCACACCCTGACCGGGGTCAGACCCCTGCATCTGGGCACCAGCCGGGGCCTCACGCTGTGGACGGCTAAATGGGTGGAGCGCCTCTGTCGGCTTTTCGGCCTCAAACCACCCTTCACCTATGATCTGGTCCATGAGGTGGCGGAACGTTACGCCTATGTGGAGATGAGTGAGGCCAACAGCGCACTGGGGTTACAGCCCCGGGATGCCCGCACCACGCTCACGGATGCCGTTGGCTGGTTGCTCAGCCAGCAGAAAATCCGACCGAAAGTGGCGGACAGGCTTGAAGGGCAATTCCCCCGGGATTTCTAGCCACCACGCCCGGCTCGACAGGTCTCCAGCAGCGCCGTCTCATAGTGCGGGAGCAGCTGTTCGAGCCGATAGCCATCAGGGCGGAACCGTGCGGGGTCGGGGCGCTCCTGACTCAGCAGTGACATGATGCACTTGGCCGCCAGACGCCCTTCACGTTCGGGCTCATCGGTAAGGGAGGTGTAGCGGCAGGCCTCAGGGACGTACTCCGGGTAGGCCAGCCGATCCGGCACCACCGGCACGGCGCCGCAGGCCATGGCCTCGAGCACCGCCAGCCCCTGGAAGTCATGCAGCGCCGTGGAAAGCACCATATCGACCTCTGTCAGCAGAGCCTCGTAGTCGCCGCGGGAGGCGATATGCCCCCAGTGCACAATCGAATGCTCAAACTCCCGCGCAATGCATTCGAAAGCCTCGGGCGCACTGCGGAACTGCTCTCCCACGACACTCAGCCGGAACGGCTGGCCCGCCTCGGCAAGACAGCGCAGCAACGCCAACAGACGGTCCGGGCCCTTATCGTATTCCCAGCGGTGATTCCACACCAGATGCGGCCACTCTGACCAGTCTCGTGGCTGCGCATCAAAAAGCCGGTCTTCGATCGGTACCGGCAGTACCTCGCTTTTCCCCGAAAGTTGTTCGACCAGCCCAGCGGGCTTCTGGTCCGGCACCTGTTTACGCAATACCCGCACCCCCTCCAGAAAACTCTCGCGATTCCAGGCGCTGTTGAACAGAACCCGGTCGGCCGAGAGAGCCGTGTAGAGATTGACCACCCGGGGCTCGGCATTGGGAGTGCTGTTGGCCTGTTGCGGGTAGAAGAACTGGTTTTCGTGGAAATAGGCCACAGCCGGTGTCAGGGCCAGTTTGGGATGCAGACCCCGCAGCACCGCCAGATCCACCATACTGGTGACCAGCAACAGGTCCCACTCCTGTTGCAGAAGCGGCTCTTCCAACCAGCTCAGTGGGTTGCCGCGGATCCGCCAGCGGAAATAGCGTGGCGGCAACGCGCAGTGGTGCCATTCAAAACCCGCCAGATGGCTGGCCAGGGTTTCCCTCCAGCGGCGGTGACTGGCGGCGTCATAGCCAGAAAGACAGAGTACACGGGGAGGCACTGCCGACAACGTCGCCCCCCTTACCAGCGCAGCATTGGCAGCGGCGACAGGGGCGCTTCGCGCAGACGGTGCCGCACCAGTTCCATAAGCCGAGCGTGGAAGCCGGCAATGGGGAATTCCCTTGTGATCTCCCGGTAATCAGACCAGCGCAGCCCAAAACGGCGAACTCCCAGCGTGACATCCGTCCAGTCCGCCTTGCGGAACGCTTCCGCCAGAGGCATATCCAGATCCGGCAGCGGGCGCACCCGATGGTGCTCAATGATCATTGTCTGAACCAACTGCTGCTTGCTTTCCAGTGATGCCTGCCCCAGTTCCGGGCGTTGCGCCAGATAGGCACAGGCCTGATCGGCTGAGGGGACCAGATAATCCAGCGTATTGTTGGTCCAGATACCAATGTCGTGATAGGCCGCCGCGACCTGCAGCAAAACCAGTTCGTTCCCGGTCATGCCGGGATAGAAAGCCCGTGTCAGATTGATGACGCGATACACGTGATGGCGATAGGCGGTGTAATCCCGGTCCAGCATCCGCTGCCAACTGGTAAGCAGCTGATCGACAATGGAAAGGTCCGTCAGCATCCATAACTCCCTTGTCTGGTTTGCACCAAGATTAGCATGCGCATGGCCAGGTCACGATTACGGAAATCAAATGAAGATGTCATGGGCGGACGAAGGGGAAGTCGACCGCCGGCGCCTGCCCGCGCATCAGTTCCGTCAACGCCGCTGCAGAGCCGCACGCATGGGTCCAGCCCAGGGTTCCATGACCGGTATTCAGATAGAGATTGGGCACTGCTGTAGGGCCAATGCAGGGCACGTTGGAGGGCGTAGTGGGACGTAATCCAGCCCAGAACTCCGAGGCGTCCCAGTCAGCACCACCGGGGAAACAATCCGCAGCCCGCCGGACTATGGCGCGGCACCGCTCCAGATCCAGTTCCCGGCTGTACCCACTGAGCTCGGCGGTGCCGGCCACACGCAACCGATCCCCCAGACGCGAATAGACAATCTTGTACTCATCATCGATCAGGCTGACCGTGTAGGCTCGGGACTCATCCCGCACAGGAGCCGTAATCGAATAGCCCTTGGCGGGGTACATGCGTATTTTCACTCCCACCGGGCGAGCCAGCATGGGACTGTAGCTGCCCAGGCTGAGCACATAGGTGTCGCCCTCAACCCGGGTGTGGCGACCATTCTCGATTACCCGCACGCCACTGATGCGGTCCTGCTCACGCTCCAGAGACAGTACCTCGGTGTTGTACCGGAACCGGACTCCGATCCGCTCACACTCCTGGGCCAGACGACGCGTAAACAGCCAGGCGTTGCCTGATTCATCCTCCGCCGTATAGGTAGCGCCGGCAAGTCGATCCGCGATACTGCCAAGAGCCGGCTCCAAACGCAGAGCCTCATCAGGCTGGATCACCCGCCGCTCACAGCCCAGTTCACGCATGGCACGGGCCGGCCCCTGGGCCTGCCTGAAAATACCGTCGCTGGTGTAGAAATGGAGAATGCCCTCGCAACGCTGCTCGTAGTCGATGCCGGTCTGCTCACGCAGGTCCCACAGCTTCTGCCGGCTGTAGAGGCCCAGGTTGACGATCGAGCCCAGGTTCCGGCGTGCCCGCTTGCGGGTGCACTGGCCCAGAAAATCCAGCCCCCACAGCCACTGATTCAGATCGGCCCGGGGGCGGAACAGCAGTGGTGCATCCCTCCGGGGAAGCCATCGAAGCATTTTCAGAGGGGTGCCCGGGTTCGCCCAGGGCTCGGCGTGGGATACGGAGATCTGCCCGCCATTGGCGTAGCTGGTCTCCTCCGCCGCACCGCAGTGGCGCTCGACAACGGTGACTTCATAACCGGCGCGGCGCAGGTACCAGGCCGTGGTGACGCCGATCACGCCGGCGCCAAGGACTACTGCATGCATCAGACCCCCTCAGAGGGAAACGCGCCACAGGCGCATCATTTCAGGTTCATGGTATCCGGCATGGTCACCGCAAGGCCCGCCTTGTGCCAGAGAAGCGCCACACCGATACCGTGAATATTCAGCAGAACGATCAGGGTCCAGTCAAAAGCATGGTTGATTTCGCCATAATCCACCGCCGGTATCGCCTCCAGGATCAGTGAGACGATGGCGATGGTCAGCGTCAGGGCACTGAGTTTGACCAGACGCCCTCCACCCCGGACCAGCAGCGGGTAGCCCGATCGCCACAGCACGGCACCGAGCAGAATCTGGGCGATGCCTGTCATACCGACATAGCCCGCTGTTCCAATCTGCCGGGCCAGGTGAAAGGCATCCCCGGCATGACCCAGGCTGAGCACGTACACGAGCAGAAAGGCACCGGCGGTGAAACCAAGCCAGCCAATGCCCTTGCCCCGGGGATAGCCCAGCGCCTGGAGCCAGCGGTGATTGATGATCCAGAACAGGGTCATGAGCACAATGGCGGGAATCATGGCCCCTTTGAAGATGAAATAGCTTATTCCGTCTCGGCCGGTGGCGCTGACACTGGTGCAGGCATCCCAGTACGGAATGCACCAGTCCACGTGCCCCTGCCACGCCGATACAAGATAGGTTATATGGATGGTGATCAGTGGCAGCAGTCCGGTGAAAAGACCCAAACCGCCCAGATGGATCACCTGTTCCCTGGGTTCTTTCTGATGGTTCACCATAGCTCGTCCGTCATGGTTCATATTCGTTACAAAGCTCCAGCCAACGTTCCACCCCGGCACTGCGGTATTTCTGGCGGTGCATAATAAAGTAGAACCACCGACTCAGATCACGATGCGGCATCGGCAGCGGTACCAGCGAGCCCCGGTCAAACGCATCCTGAAGCGCCACCTCCGACAGACAGCCTATGCCCATACCGGCCGTAACCGCCCGTTTGATGGCCTCGGTATGCTGCAGCTCAAGCAGTACCTGCAGATCCGGCAACAATCCATGCATGGCCCGATCAAAGGTCTGGCGGGTGCCAGAGCCGCTTTCCCGCAGAATCCAGGTGGCATTGAGGATATCCTCATCACTGAGCTGTGCCTTGCCTGCATAGGGGTGATCCGCGGAACAGAACACCACCAGCCGATCTCCCCGCCAGGGTGTCACCTCCAGCTCCGGTGAATGGATCTCACCTTCCACCAACCCCACATCCAGTTCAAAATCGGCAACTTTCTGACCAATGGTGCGGGTATTGGCCACCTCCAGCGAGACATTGGCATTCTCGTTTTCAGCCATGAAGCGTGCCATAATTGGCACCGCCAGATAGTTGCCGATGGTCAGAGTGGCACCCACTTTCACGTAACCGACCTCGGCGTGGCGCGCCAGAGCTCCTTCCAGCTCAGCCGCCTCATCCAGTAATGCGGCCACTCGCGGACGAATCAACCGTCCCAGCTCATTGAGTTGAAGGCGTTTGCCCATGCGGTCGAAAAGCTGTACGTCGAACTGGGTCTCCAGATCACGCAGGGCACCGCTGGCGGCGGACTGGGACATGGCCAGATCTTCCGCGGCCCGGGTGATGTTTTCATTCCGGGCTGTGGCCAGGAAGACTTCAAGTTGACGGAGCGTATATCTCATTATCGCTTTTTCCGATTAACTGTATCTTGATAACCCATTTCACCAATACACTAACCATCGGTTATTGTTTAATCAAATCTACAAGCTGCCATTTATAAGTCATGCGACTTTCGCGGAGACGCGAAACCGCGCATGAAGCCAACAGATGAGGGTCTGCCAACTATGTCCAAGCACAACGTCGAGCGTGTTCTCAGCGTGCATCACTGGACTGATGAGCTGTTCAGTTTCAAAACCACGAGGGACCCGGCTTTCCGCT
>LKMJ01001702.1_pt1 | contig 19699 bp, 26 predicted proteins | sample 643391 | NCBI WGS metagenome assembly LKMJ01 (sample SAMN04112250, study PRJNA286221) | soda lake metagenome | biome: soda lake; feature: Kulunda Steppe; material: water; isolation source: sample PL-Br10 brine of Picturesque Lake | place: Russia: Kulunda steppe | collected 2010-07 | reverse complement strand
GTTTGCATGCAAGTGTGTGTGTGTGTGTGTGTGTGTGTGTGTGTGTGTGTGCGTGTGCGCGCGCGCTACAATGGGCAAGGCAAGAGTGTGTGGATGCGCGACAAAAACACGTGCACAGCAGCAGCACCAGCAGCAGCAGCCACCACATGCGCAGCGCGCACCCACACACCACGGCGTTGGCTTCCTCCAGTGCCGCCCCCGGGTCCAGCACCATCACCTCCGCAGCGGGGCCCTCTGCCGCCCCCGGTGTGACGCCCACCACATCCGTGACGGGTGGGATGCCCTCGGGTGGTGGCGGGAACACCACGTGGGGGGGCAGCTCAGGCACTGTATGAAAGGAAAGAAACAGGCGGATAAAAGGAAGGGGGCAGCTCAGGCTCTGTATGAAAGGAAAAAACAGGCAGGAAAAAGGGGGGCAGGTGAAGACCAAATTGAGCGGGGCGGCGGTGGAGGGACCAAGGCAGGAGTGGGTTACAGGCAATCGATGGTCTACCAGCACCACAACCATCGATTGAATGTGCGGCCCAGACCATGGCGTAGCGCGTGCACTTAGCGTGCTTGCGCACATGCAGAGCATGCATGCGCTTACCTTCCTCCCCCCCATCGACTGGCAGGGGCGGCGGAGCACCGCCCTCCATGTTGCTTGGCCCCTCCTCTGTGGCGAGCACGCTGGCGATGGCGGCCGCGTCTGCAGCAGTGGCCTGCACATGTGTGTGCGCGCATGCATGAGCAGACGTTCGCGCGCGTACATGTCGTCGCGTGTGCTCATTGGCTGGATTGGAGGGGAGCACGTGCGCTTGTGAAAGAATGGGGTCGCGGAAGAATTTGCTAGCTATTTAACAATGGAGGGGAGTGGCGATGGAACACTGCAACTGGAAGACATAAACGTGCTGACAATGTTTCTTCTTCAACTGAAACACGCACATACCTGCCCCCTTTCCTTTCATGACACGAAATCAAAACCTCTCCGCCCGTCTCCGACCGACGTACGTCTTAAGGTGATACTTCCGAAATTCACAACTGTATGACAGAAGGCACTCGCTGCGGCATACGCCTGGGAGCTGGGGACCCGCACAATCACAGCATGCACACACGCTTCTCAAAGACAAAGCACCAGGAGTTCCTGACGCCCAGAGCCTGTCAAAATGCCTGCCACCAGCTGGACATGCGCCCTTACAGGCGGAGAGCTGCCCACAAGACACAGGCCCACGATTTTTGGATATGATGGCACCTGGGCTGCATGTTCTGCACAGGAGAGCCGCGGAGCTTTACTGGTAGCCGCGCCTACAGCATGCGCAATTCACCTGTTGCGCGCATCACTCACCGGCTGCGCATATAACTAACCCGCAGCAGGTAGAAGCCGCACCTGCTGCATACGGCAGCATAACTCACCTCTGGCTGCACAAAGGTTGCTTGCACCGGTTGCGGCGGAGGTTGCGGCCTTCGGCCGCCCAACCTGCACACCAACAGGTCGCGTTCAGCGTGCGCATGCGGGTGTCAGAACTCAGGGCTCGGGTGAACAGCTTTTACACTCCATCTTTCACCTTTGGCACTCGCACAAAAAGGGCCCACAATGGGTTGCAAAAATTTGCATATGGGTGTCATAGGGGGTATTTCACAAACTACAAAGACCACAAAGGGTCGTAAAAATTTTGCATGGGCGTCATTGGGGGGATTTCACAAACTAGAAAGACCACAGACAAGGTTGACAAGTCGTCATACACAGGGGCAGCTTGCAGCATATGGGGGCATGTGGGCCCTGGACCCTCTGCAAACTCTGACACCTCCTCGTCCAGCAGGCACTCCCTTCTGCCTCTCAGGCACTCCAGTACATTGCTGTCGCTGTTGCAGCCCTGTTTGTCCTTCAGGTACTCCTGTGTCCCTCAGACACTGAGTTATATAGACTCTCAGTGTCCCTCAGACACTGAGTTATATAGACTCAGTGTCCCTCAGACACTGAGTAATATAGACAGACACGTGCCTCTTCAGATACTTCGTTGTCTCTTGCAGTCCTCCTCGTCCTGCAGGCACTCCTGTGCCTCTCAGATACACAGTGCTCTTGCAGTCCTCTGTTCAGATGTAGGAGGCCTCAGCTGACAGTTCCACAGGGAAATTGGTGTGCTCAGCCAAGGTCATTCCCCGAGCCCTTGTGGTACATCAACACCCTCATTGCTAGCCACTGTGAGGGACTCCACACGTGTGATGAGCCACCTCATGTCCTCCTCTCCTGGCCTCCGTTTCTGCTCACCTCTCAATGGCCCTGTCCGCCTCCTCGTTGCTGGGCACGGGGTCAAAGTCGAAAACCGTTCGCAAGGGCAGCGTGGCGTACCAGGCCCCCGGTTCCCCTGGCCTGCGCGTGAGAGCAGCAGCAGCAGCAGCAGCTGAGCACGCCTCTCACAATGATTTCACAAAACGGAGACCAAGGTCCCACAGCAGCAGGGAAGCGCACCAAGAGGCGGCGCTGTGCATGCTGCTGATTCATGAGCCGCTGATACATAAGCCGCGGCGTTGCGCCTGCACAACCCACGAGCAGCAGCAGTGTGCACCAGAGGCAGACAGGGCCACACGGCGTGGGCGGCATTGCACCTCCACACACCATGAGCAGCAGCGTGTGCACAGAGCCTAGAGACGGCCGCCTGCTGCCACTTACCTCTGCAGCTGCCTGTAGTCAAGGTAGCAGTGGGTGTTGGGCGTCATGACCACTGGCTTGCCACACAGGGTGGCCAAGATGCCCCCCAGCGATCCGCGCCTGCAGCCGTGCACGCCATGTGCGTTGTGGCAAGGCAACAGGTGTGTGGGAGTTGGGGGTCACAACCGCTGGCTGGCTACACAGGGCGGCCAGGTATGCTCCCAGGTATCCATGCCTCCCCGCCACTCACAAGTTTTTGGCAGGGTCCTATTTTCGATGTGAAGGGGCCGGTTCTGAAAGCCCAAGCAATAGAGGCACACACACAGCAATGTGATGCAAGCATGGACTACAGGCAGTGCTTGCCGCAGCCCCTCATCGCGTGTTCATGAATGCTATGCAATTGCCACCAGGACGTCTCATTCAGTGCCCCAGCAATGGAAGCATGCACTGGATGCGCTCCATTTCCCATTAAGAAAAAGTCTGTCAGAGTCTCAGGATTTTGTAGTTTGGTGTGGGGCAAATATGCTGCACACTCCGGATTTCACAGATGCTGCACAAACGGATATCCGGTTCCTTTTCAGGTTCAGGCAATGGCCGAGACATTCTGACGCCTCTTGCGAAGGCTCGTCATAAAGCAAAATGGTCTGGAACACTGACAGAAGAAATACAGCACCACGCTTATGAAGTAACGAGACCTGATCCTTCGCTTGCAGCAATGAGCGCCGCCGAGGATGCAGCAATAACACTCAATGGTAGAAGCGGTCAAATCCAGGGTGCTTTCCGCTCCCTGCTCCTGAGTCCTCTGGGAAACCGCAGGAGCCGAGTACGCCAAGCCACACAGTCCAAGGTCCATGCGCTTGCTTCGACCTTGACTAGTTTGCTCGACTTGCAAAAACCGGCTGGGCATGTACGCTGAAGTTGGTCGATCCGAGAAGGGCAAAGGATGAGGGGCTGCAGGGAGCCCCATGTGGCACACAAGTCGTGCCCTTGTGTGCCCTTGTGTGCCCCATGTGGCACACAAGTCGTGCCCTTGTGTGCCCCTTACGTGTCCCTTGTGTGCCCTTGTGTGCCCCTTGTGTGCCCCTTGCGTGCCCCTTGTGTGCCCTTGTGTGCCCCTTGTGTGCCCTTGTGTGCCCCACGTGGCACTGAAGTCTTGTTATGCAAGCACGACGAGGGTCACGAGACATGTGATGTAAGCATGACATTTTCACAAGTTGTACACACGCAAGGATAAGCAGACTGCAAGCAGGAGCCTGAAGCCCTTCAGCCAGCATAAGTGAGCATGTGTGTGCGAAGGTGTGCGTGCGCACAGTGCGCAAGCAAGAACAAGAAGCCCTTCAGCCGGCGCACGCGACGCACGTGATGCCCACTGGGTGCGATGCGTGCTCCACTTACCAGGACATCACTGCAACTTCATCAACGTGCGGGGATCCGCCCGTCTCCAGCACCTATAGCAGCAGCCAGGTGAGGGGGTCAGGTAAGTGCGACGACAAAGGCAGGAGGGTCAGGACAGAACGTGAAGGCGACAGACACTTGAGGGGCTTCCTTTCCCCTTCCCCACCCCTGAGATCACAGGCGCACAGTCCTAGCAACATCAGCCACAGCAGAGGCTCACGCGGCACTAAATCACTCATTGGTGCTCGCCAACCCCATTGACGGGTGAAGACTCCCTCTGACCAAGCGGGTCATTCCATCACACCCGGTGCTTGCCATTTCATCACACCCTCTGACCAAGCAGGTCATTTCATCACACCCTCTGACCAAGCAGGTCATTTCATCACACCCTCTGACCAAGCAGGTCATTTCATCACACCCTCTGACCAAGCAGGTCATTTCATCACACCCCCGTGCTTGCCTACCTGCTCTCTCCAGGGCAATGTGCAGGTGACAGGGACACTGGAGGCAACATATATTTTCACTACCCAGCCCGTAAACACAGGCACACACTCGCAGCAACAACCGCCACAGCCTTGACCGCTAGTCCAACATCCTAATCCAACCCTCTCTCCCACAAACCCAAACCCCTTTTCAAATCCATCTTTTGGACCATTCCATGCCCTCCTGCTGACACACAGCACAGGAATCCCTACCCCCTCCCTCCTTACTGCATGGCTCGCACTTAAAGCCTGCGTGGCACAGCTTTACAGAGCCGTCTATTCAGCTAGGGCCACACCTTGTGTTGCAGCACTTGTGAAGCAGCACACTACCACGCGTGATTTCAGCCAGGGCTACGCCTTGTGTGGCAATACCTTGCGTCGCAGCACTTCTGCTGCCTCCACAGTCACATTTAAGTTGGCAACCAAAATGGTGGGCTTTGAACCTCCTCATATGCAGACAATGCCCCCCCGTCCCCCCACACACGCACGCGCACACACAGGCACACACAGTGAACACCAAGTTGGTGCGCAACACTGCGAGCTTTGGGCCACCTCACATGCACACGATGCCTATCTGTGTGCATATGGCGCCCTGCTTTACCCATACGCGCATATGGTGCCACTTTTACCCATGTGTGTGATGCCCTCCTACACACATAAGCATACGATGCACCTGCACCTGAGCCTTAATCCAGAACGTACTCGATGCCCCTTGTGCCTTTTTCATCTCAGGCCATTGGGATTTGCCTGGCCACGCACGCGCGCAAAAATGCCAAGACTCTGAAACCTCATCCAACCCTAGCCCAGCCACAAAAATGTGCTTGAAGCCCGAACCCAGAATTCCAGCACATGCCCTGCTACACGTGCGCATCTGATGCACCATGTGCCTACCTCATCCCACGCCATGGCTGTGCGGTTGTGCACGAGTGCCAGCCAGCGCGCAACGCGCGACACAAACCATGTCTGCAGCTGACTCTCGTTGGCGAGGCCCTCCTGCATGCACAACCACGGCAGTGAGCTGGTGTGTGTGTGTGTGTGTGTGTGTGTGTGTGTGTGTATGCGCGCGTGCGTGCGCGCATGTTGTCTGCTTTTGCCATTTTAATCTTCACACTTGTGGAGCACCCCTAGCTGTATGCTGGTGTAAGGCGTCCTGGTAGGAGGGACACAAGCTTGGCCCCTGGCTGTGTGCCCCCCTTAACGGACCCTGGCCCGGGTCGCGTGCTGCACTTTGCAAAATCGTGGCCCCCCATTGTACGCCGCCTTCACCTGCAATAGCCTCTCTCATCAATTTCCCGCTCTTGGGTGGGCAGCTGCACACTCCAGGGCAGCAGCACTCCAGAGAGCCCCTGTCTCCCCGTCCTTCTCTTCCCTCTCACATCAAGCACAGATGCAAGCAAACGCACAGCTTCAAATCCATTGCTGTTGGCCACTGCTCCACCAACTTGCTGTTCACCACAGAAGTTGCCACAGTGAACGGCAAGTTATTACGTTGGAGTGAGTCCCCCCTGTCCCACCCACTCTTGCGCGCTGCGCACAGACACACGCATGCATGTGACCTCCCACCTGGCGCATACGAGCCTGGCAAGCGCTGCAACGTGCCCACCGCGTCTTGGGCACCTCGTCTGCCCCAAAGTGGATGTACCTGCACGCACACAAATGCACATACATGTCAAAAGCGGATGTACCTGCACGCACACAAACGCACATACATGTCACACACGTATCCGCTAGTGAGGCTCAGGGACGCTTGTGGCAGCTTCCGCACCTTACCCAGCAAGCAAGGAGGCACTAGATCCAGGGGACCAAGCGTGAATCCACAAAAGGAAGCAAGGAAGTAAGGAGGGCAGGCAAAAGAGAAGATCTGGGAGCCTTGGAAGACAAATATCTCGAGTACAGCCTGCTTACTTGAAGGGGAAAAGGCTGACGACCTCATTCAAGACTGTACCCAGGAACTCGAAGGTCTCTTCTTTGCCCTGCACAACCACACACACAGCAGCAGGTAACCTAGATGGGCACACCTTCTGGTGGGAGGCGGGGAAGCAGAGTGCTCATAAAGTTACACTTTGTTCACCAGCAGGAATTACAAAGCAGCATCCTCTTCTTTTAAACTGTGCAGCCACAAAGCACCTGCAGCTTGGCACAAGACCAGATGCATCCGCTTGGTGTGACTATGAAACCCAAAGATGACGTACGGTGACGCATCGTCTTGGAGGCTTGATAAGCAAGACACTCACAGCGCTGCGCATATTGCGCTCCATTGCCACTGCCATTCATACACTCACTGCGCAGTACACGTCCTCATGCACACCCCACTGGTGGGAGACTTGACGGACGTCACCAGTGCCTGCAAGCAGGACAAATTTTGGTAGGAGTGAACACACTTTACATCACCTTGTTTGAACACAATGATTACACAAATGAGTGCCATAGATGCAGCAGCCCAAGGAGGAGCCCAGGTTTTATATGTGCCGAGTCCCTTTGCTACATGTGAGGTCCATGTAAATATGGTCGGGACAAAGTCCAGGTGAGGAAAGGTAGCGTTTCAGCTGCGTTTTGAACGAGGTTTTGGAGTATTGAATATTGCATTGATAACTATCGGAACCGAAACCATAACATCCCCCTTCATTTCTGGAACTAGTGGAACCATCAGTCAAGGGAGCTCAAAACTGTGGCTACTCATGGCAAAGACCATTGCTGCCTCTCTGTTGCTAGGATATCGTTTTCTTTTTAGAAGAAAACGAAGCAGTTCACCCACTGTCCGTCTTTGGTCTTAACCAAGCACTTAAAGCTGGCACACAGAAATCTCAACTCTGCATGTTAGCTGTAGAGGCAGGCCCTGAACCTGACTAGCCAGGATCCCTCTTCCTGGCCATCATCCTATTTTCCTTCCACCTGCTATCCTCTTTCGGGAACACGCTTGACGCAGCATGGGCAAATACAAGTGCACATGTGAGCATCCCGGGATGGGCTGATGTAGCCCTTGCCTAGCACGGCAATGTGGCACTGATGTGCAACTTGCACAAGGCACACTGCGGCACCCACGCACAACATGCACGACACACCCGTGTGCACCCACGTGCTCTACTTGCACGACACACATACACACACACAGAGTGGCACCCACATGAGACTTGGGGGTACGCGGCAAGCGCAGCCACACAGTGCCCAGGCATCTCGATCTCTGGCACAACCTCGATGAACAGCGACGCGGCGTGCCGCACAATCTCCCTGACCTGCAGCCGCGCAGAGTGGGCAGCGAGCGCATGGTGGGCAGCTGGCAAGCTAGTGGGCGCGAGGCGAGCAGCAAGCGAGCGCGTGGCAGGCAGCTGCTCAAACGGCGCATCCGTGGCGCTTCAGCTAATGCTGTGCGCCCTGATGTGCCCTGAGGGTCAAGGCAACAGTTTGACAGCATGACGAGCAGGAGCCCTTGCTCCTCATCTATCCTCCTGTTGTAGGTGGTTCCCCTCTGACATGAAGGGAACCGCCTACAACCCCTCTAACAGCACTCCAACCTTGAGTGCGTGGCACTTGACTGGAAGAGCCTCAAGATGACCTAGCACACAGTAAAATAGTGGACCTGAATATCCTGGTTGCCAGTGTGCTTCCACACACACCGTTAAGTTGCCTGACGCCACTGTTGGACGTACGCAGCAAAGCACTGGCCTTCCCACACAGATGGCACACACAGCGAGATCAAGGAAAGCATACCCACCCCACTGTGCCTGCATCACAGACATCCAACACAAATGCTCCTTCGCTAATGCCCCTTAGCCACTACCTCTCATGCCCCCCTCCCCCTTTCACACACACACACATGCTTGCGTACGCCTGCACGCACAGGCAAAGGCCCGTCTGCCTGCCTGCGTGTACGCAAGTGGGCACAGCACACCCCACGCACCTCTTCCTGCGAGTAGTAGCCGCCCTCCTGCCGCCCTCGCCTGCCGGCCTTGGGCGCCCCGTCAGGGGCCTCATAGTCACCGCCCGCGCCTGCACCCGCGTCACCTTCGCTCTCGTCGTCACTGGGGCCGATGGGCTTGCGCCAGGCCCCCACTGACGTCAGGCGCGGCAGCGACTTGATTTCCAGCCGCCATCCCTGCAGGGGCGGGTCGCACGCAGCAGCATCAGGGCAGAGGCAGAGGCAGTTCGCAACGTCAGCTGCTTGCCCCCTGCTCATGCAGGTGCAGCTGCTGGCACCTGGCAGAGGCACCTGGTAGAAGCATCTGGTGCAGCTGTCTGCACCTGACAGCGGCATCTGACAGCAACAACTGCCCAATCCCTGCCCATGTGCAAGCCCAGCCAGCACACCTGGTCCTCGACAAGGTGCCAGTGCAAACGGTTCAGGCGGTAGCGCGCCATCAGGTTCAGCACCTGCGTGCACCGAGCCCGTTAAGCAACCACACAAGTGAGGCGTGGCCGCGGCGGCGCAGTGTGGAAAGGTGGCGAGTGCCAGTTGGGCGGCTGCAAAGGACAGGTGCCCTTGATGGCTTGGCCTGTGCGCCGTGCAGTGGGCTTGTCTCTGCATGGCCTGAGGGGCTGTGGTGCCAGACGCCTGCCCAAGGCACACTTATGACGCCCTTCCTTGCACTCATGAGGGCATCAGTGCCGTCCCACAGCGCACATCAGCAGAACATGGTGGGCTTCTACCAGCAGCATTTCGGAGCTGCGCGTGCACGAGGGAGGTTTGCCTGCGCCAGGGCGGGCCAGCCAACAGCCAGGCGGGCAACTGGCACACCTGCTTCAAGAACGGGACGGAGAAGAAGTGGCGGCCGCAGTCAAGCAGGAAGCCACGCCATGGGAAGCGAGGGGCGTCGTGCACCTGTGGACACCCGCAAGGAGGGGACAGGAGCTTTATGGTGTTCACCTGTGGGCAACACATGGGCCACATGGGCCGCATGGGCCGCATGGACCACATGGAAAGGAACTGTGGGGCCCAAGTTGAGGACAACAAAATGCAGGGCATCCCCTCCGTCCAAGGGGTACAGCCGGGCCCAGACAAAGGGGGACCAGCACGCGGAGGTCCTGAAGGGGCTGTGGGTGTGGCGAGGGGCACCGTGCACCTGTGCGCTGTGTGGGAGGGGCACCGTGCACCTGTGCGCGCTGTGTGGGTGTGGCGAGGGGCACCGTGCACCTGTGCGCGCTGTGTGGGAGCCAGGCCCGCAGCCCTCAGGACCGGTGCCAGGTGCGCATGCAGGCGCACGCCAGCGTCGGCCGAGGGAGCTGTGCCAGGCGCAGCTATGACCTTGGCGAGCCCAGACCATGCGCGATGCGCTCTCTGTGTGCTCCATCCATGTGCTCCATCCGTGTGCTCCATCCGTGCGCGCCACCCAGAGCAGCACCACCCAGCAGCATCCCCAACCAAGGCGACGCGTGTCCTTCCTCTCTACGCGCGACTTGCAGGGTGAGTAGGCAGCCCGCCGAGGCTTGCTGAGGCTGAACCACGCCCTGCGCCCCAGAGCCTGTCCTGGTGGTAAGGAGCAGCAGGCGGGGCACCCAATCCGCATGCCAGCCCAGCGTGAAGGCGGCCCATGCAGCATGCGCTGTGCCCCAGAGCCTGTCCTGGTGGTAAGGAGCAGCAGGCAGGGCGCCCAACCCGCATGCCAGCCCAGCGTGAAGGCAGCGTATGCAGCATGCGCCGTGCCCGCCCACAATGCCGAGCACGGAGCTCTCAGCAGCACCAAGCTTCCGCGTGTGCCTGCAAAGACGGGGCCACCCGCCTGCTCCTCTTGCCCCGGGGCCGTGCTGGTCTTTGCAGTTGCGTCCACACGTGCATGAGGTGCATGCAGGCAAACCAGCACATGGAGCAGACACTGCACGCGCACCGTGACGCATGGGGCACTCACATCGCGCACACGCATCAGCATGTGCCGTGCTCGTGCACGCACCAGCACGTGCGGCACCTTCTACACACGCACCAGCACATGGGGCACTTGGAGCTTCTGCCAGGGCGGGCCACCACTTTCAGCTTGGGACGGTTCCTGGGGACCGCCCGGCGATGCTGGGGGGTAGTGCGGGGGTTGGGAGGGCTGCAGGGGTAGGCAAGGCATGAGTAGCACCTGCGCACAGGCGGGGGCAGCGCAGACACCGTCAGGCCTTGCGTGCGTGCAGGTGGGGCGTGGGTTCAGCTGGGAAGGGGGGGGGCTTAAAAAATAAGGAGGTAATGCTGGGGTCACGCACACGTGAATGGGTGCTGTAGGTGTGTGAGGTACCAGAGTCGTCATGCATGACCCTCTGGAGACAAGACTGGGGCAGCAATGACTTGATGGGTAGCGCAGGGAGTGAGCAGGACACAAGGATTGTATGGGCCTGGGGGCATGCAGCGTAAAGAGCGGAACAGCAGGGCCCGTCACTGGCCATACATGAATTTGGAAGACACAATCTGGGATGAATGGAGTATGGCAAGGGCCGCGCGACGGCAGACCCTCTGTTTGGGGAGGCCACACCAACAACCATGATGTTGGTGATGGTGGTGGTGGTGGTGGTGGTCAAAGGGGGGCAGGCATTGCGTTCAACAACCAGGCGTTCAACAGTCATTGAACTGTCATTGTGGGCCCCAGAGCCGTGCCATGTATTGTGGGCCCCAGGGCCGTGCCATGTATTGTGGGGCCCAGGGCCGTGCCATGTATTGTGGGCCCCAGGGCCGTGCCATGTATTGCAGGGCCCGGTAACACCATGCTTGAGCTCATGCTGTGCACAATACCCAAGGCACAAAAAGCTGTGGCTCGCCCTTCTCAAGCAAGCTGCTGCGCCATGGCATGCGTCAGCCGTGCTGGGGCGGCGCACCGCATGCAGGGGGGGGGAGGCATCGCTCTGCAGGGGGCCGGATGCTGGGAAATGCGCATGCGGGGTCACAAAAAGTGGAGCGGCAGCAAGTATGTGTGCCTGCACCGCCATTGCCCAATCATGTCAGCACAACTGCGTGCCAGCAGCTGTCCACAGCCCAGCTTGGTATGACCCATAACGAGCCTTGTATGTCTCTCGCATGGGTACATTAACCTGTACGATGGGGTTGACCCTATCATTCAAGAGTGTAAGACCACGCGGGCGCACCAGCACTCAACCTCAGGAGTCCATGTAAATGCTGAGGATGAGGTTGGCCCAGATCTAAGGCTGCATGAGTGTTTGGACACGCGCCTACTTCTTTGGCACTCCAGACCAGCTCTGGTGCGCAGCACAACTTGGTCAAAGCTGATTTGCAGATTTGTGAGCAACACTGGCAGATGAGACGGTGTGACAGGCAGGACCTGTTAAGGACGAGCTACCCACTATGCGTCAATGTAATTGGGAGCACATGTCTATGGCTGTAAAACATGCATGACAGTAAGGATTGGTCCAGGGACCATGCTAAGGCATGGTGTATGAATGATCCGCGCCGCAACAAAGCCCCACATGGGCAATGGGTGAAGCTCATGGTGAAGCTCTGCAGGGATGACCCCACCGCGCAAGCATCAATCCAGCACCAGCCGTGATGACACTCTTGCAATCAGTGACATACCTGCAGCAGGCTCTGGCAGCCATTGAAAAGGCCATGGGGGTTGCTTGCAGTGACATGGCAACGGGCTGGGGGCAGCTGTTCGGCCTGCTGCCCTTGCTGTTGCGATCCGGTGATCCCCAGACTTCGTGGCTCCGGCTCAATGCTCATGAAGTACGCCTCGTGTGCGACGTGCTCTGCAGGTTGGGGCTCCGGGAAAGGTAGGGTTCCCTCATTTGCGCACAGGACGTGCAGCAGGATCGCGGAGCCCTCCTCCTGTGGAAAATGCTGGCTGTCGCTGTCGCTGCACTCCTGTTGCTGTCGATGCTGCAGCACAACCAGGTCTGTGCACTCCCGCAGCTGATCGCACAGCCAGGAGGAGACTTCATGCGCGCGGGGGTCCGTTGATCGGACACATACCCGGGTCGGGCTGGTGAGCTGCATCTTGCATGGTGACACCCATTGGACGTGCTGTGGAGAAGGAATGACGGGCAACTGCAGCTGCTGCATCCTGCGTGCACAGAGCTGCTGCTGCCTTGGGCTAGGTGTACAAAGGGATGCGTCGGACCTGATTGAGCATTAATTTGTGTTTATATTTCTATTTTTGCTACTCCATCGCAAAAGTTTGCTCTATCATTCGTGGAGCAGGGAAATTTTAAAATAAAAGCCAGCATGAAGTTAAAGGTTGCTATTGCACTAGCGTATGTGGCGCTATGCGCCGTGCCTGCCCTCTCCCAGTACGGAGATGGCGCCTATGATGGGTGAGTGTCCCCCGGGCACTTGAAGCCACCATGGTTGGCTCCAATTGTCCCGATTTTAATGTGCTGAGGTGGGGAGGGTAGGCAGAGGACACGCTGTGGTTTGTCCAAGAAGGGGGATTCCGAACGCGTATGCAAGTACATACGTGAGGCATTGCGTGTGTGGCTTGCGTTGCTGCTGGCATGTGCATCACTTTACACAATGCTGCATCAACAACAGGGGGGGGAGCTGGGTGGGAAACAGACTGAGGGCACCAATGCCTCTCTTGCATGCCAGCACCTGCTCTCCCCCTTCCTGCCCTCCCCTGCTGCAGCATCCGCTGCCCTTTCTAGTAGCCCCTTTCATCTTAATATCTCCGTCAATGGGGCTGGGAAGGCACCCCGTCACCATTTGCCCCTCCCCTCGCCCACGCCTTTCCCCTCCCTTCCTTCCCCAGGTACAACTATGAGTACGCCTACGGAGGAGACCTGTACGATGACTACGGGTATGGAGACTACTACGATGACGGCTACGGAGGTGCGGAGCCTGAGGGCGGGACCGTGGTCGCGATTGGGCAGACTGGACGGAATGTTGACGGGTTGCTTAAGCCCTCGGCTTCGCCGTGACCTCGGCAGCACAGACCTCAGATAATGCATAGTTTGGAAGTGAGGGACCCTCTCTGTTGTCTGGCCTGCAGGTCAGGGCAGGGACAGCCTGTGCCTGGCCCTGCTAAACAGCCTAAGCCCCCTGTTGCTTCTCCCTCCCGACTCAGGACAATGTCTAGCTTCCATAACTCTGCTTAGCGACCATTCTTTTACATGGACCCTTGCAGGCTCTTACGCTGGAGAAGGGGGGGCCATGGACTATGATGACCTGTACAATGATGACTACGGGTGCGTGCCAGCAAGCTCATCAGGACTCTTGTGTGCAGGCATGGACACCTTAGCCCTTCCAGTCTGTGCAGCCTTCACGTTCCTTGCATGCTCTCCTTGAATGCACGCGCAAGGGGTGCCTGTGCGCATGTACAGGCTGCAAGTATGCATCTGAGGAATCCTTTGTGCTGGAGCCACACCCCCTCTTTTGGAGAGGCGCGCATGCACGCATATGCACACATGCGCACGCACGCACAAACACACTCACATACACAGTGAGGCAGACATCCAGACAGGCAAACACAGGACGCATGCACATTAAAGGACCATGTTGCACGCCCCTGTTAGTACGTGGACATACCTTTGGCACGCAACAAGAATACCATGAATCGACTGGACTTACTATGAATGGACTGAACTGGCAAGCCTCTTGAGTCTGCGCTTACGAGATTCTGCATGGTCTGGACCTTGGGCATCAAACAGGTACTATCAAGATGCAGACAAGGAGTACTATGAGTACTATGGGTACTATGCTGATGATGACTACGGCTATGGGGACGATTACTACTATGAGGTGCGCAGCTGCCGCCCGAGGTTCTGTTTTTTCTCTGGCAGACCCCCACAGTTCTTACCTGTTGGCCTGATTAACCTCCATGTGTTCCTGAAATGCGATGTTATGAGGCAATGTGTGCAGGCTTTGTCCGGGCAGGCCATGAGTTTCGGTTTTCTTTGCATCTTTATTTTGCAGTATGAAATTAAATGCAAACACTTCTTTTGTCCATAGGCACTTATTCAGTCGTTCAGTTGTTCGTCAAAATCAGCAAAGTTAACAGCAAAGTTAGGGCTAAACGCCAGCCTGGTTGTTTGGTTGATTGGTCTGTGGTTGGTCTTCGCCAGCTAATAAGTATTCCATCATGTCAGACATGAGACAGCATACTGTCTTTGCTGCTAGGAGGTATCAGCAAAATAAAATTTGGCTCTGTGACAGAGCAACAGCCCATGAATCATAAATATAGCCAACATTTCCTCCTTTTCAACTGTGTTGTCAATACCTACATTGTGTATTGAGCTACCGTGCTTTCCTCCCTAATACATTCACACTTGCGCTTACTTGCAGCTGAGGTGTTGGTGCACATATGCTCACATGCACATGCGTTTGTACGCAATCAGGATGTTGACTCGGATGACTGTACCATAGACCCCGTCAAGAACACCCCTGTGCTGCCTGAGAACTCGGTGCCTTGTGACATCAAGATCAAAGTCAAGCAGGTGAGGCAGCGACAAGGGTGGTGATCTTAGGGTCGAGCCTTCCAGTTGCGCAGAGCTGAGCGTCGTATCAGTGATTGCAGCACTCAATAGTAACACCCGCCAGAGGGAACTCCTTAATGTGTGCGTTGGGGCAAAGTCTCGAAAGAATAAAAAGCAGTTAGCGCTGAGGCCATAAGACTGTGCAATAAGAGAACTGCGCAGTACATGTTGCTGCTCGCATTGCATCAAATAATGCACAGCACTTTGTGGGTTCGTGCTTAGATCTGGCTACCTCGAGAGAGGGGAGAGGGTGCCCAGCGCAAAGTGCAGTTAATCCTTGTCTGTTGCCTCTCTGTTATGAGGTGCAGAATTTTCCAGTCTGCTTGGTTTATGCATCCGTGTGTGTGTCTGTGCATGTGTGCGCGCTTGTGTACACACTGCAAGATGTTGGTTGCCAGAAACGCAGCATTGCCCAAGGCACTGTCTTGTGAAACTGCACGCAGGGCGGGGCTGCTGCCGCGGACATTGATGGCATCTACAAGTTGGAGTCGTGCTACAATAACAAGCCCCTGTACAGGTAGGCTGGCCGCTCCCTGCATTCTGGCGCCGCGCTGGACGGCAGATGAAGTCTTGGGCGTTCTGGCGCTGCGCTGGACGGCAGTTGCGGCCTTGAGCATTTTGCTGCACATGGTGCACCATACATTTATGCCCATGCACAGTGCAGGAGATTGGGTGTCTCTTGTGCTGGGAGGTAGGTTGCTTTCAGGAATGCCCAGCTCTGCCGCTTGTAGCTGGCTGTGTTGGGAGAGTCCCGCATCAAGGACCACAATAGTGTTCTTGTGTCGTCCAGAGTGAACAGCGGCCCTTGCTCTGATAGTCATGAGAGTGTCCCCAACAAATTGTTAAGTGGCTTCACATGCACGTGCTTGCTGTGCATGCATGCAGGCGTAAGAACAGCCCGCCTGGCCAGGAGCGCGCATTGTGGTACTCGTCCACGTTCGGTGACTGGGACCTGAGCAAGGTGCGCGCATGCACCCAGCCGGGCAGGTCAGGGTGTGGCTGATGCCGCCAGCCCGCGTGTGGAAGGCATACTGGTACGCGGGCTCAAGCATATGTATGTACGAGCACGCTCGAATCTCATGACGCTTGCGCGCGCTTGCACTCCACATAGGCACGCACACACACGCACACACACACACACATACACACACGCACGCACGCACGCATGCAACGCACACACACTAGATACACATGCACGCACACACACGAGATACACAGGCACAGGCGTGCGTGCATGCGCATGCAGGGCTCTGAGCCCAACGAGGCGGACGTGCTCATGTACGGTGGCGAGATGGAGCACGTGTCCGCGCCCGTCTTTGTGACCAACTGGTGAGCAGAGGGCAAGCAGGGCAGGCATGCCACGGCGCCCCCTGCTGGACTGTGGCCCCGCCGCAGCACCCCGTGCGACCGCCCGGGCATGCAAGGGGCTGCATGCCTGCCCTTGAAAGCCTCCGGGGCAGAGTGTCCGGGGTAGTGGCCACCAGGGGTGTGCCGGGGCTTGGGCACCAGAGCGCGCGGTGCTGCAGGTCTGCGGCCTCTGGCGGTGGGTGCCTGCACCTCCTCGCACCTGCTGCCCATCTCCCACCACCGCGCGCTCCTCTGCTCAGGGACATGCACGAGGACCTCTGCCTGTGCTCTGCAAATGCCGTCCCAGCCACCTCATCAGGCCTGTGCGCACACTTATGCCATGACCCGATTGCAAGCCGCCCTGTCCACCTTTTCCCCCTCCTCCAATTCAACCCCTTCCTCTTCTTCGGCCCCACCCTTCTTTCCATGCACACAAGACACCACCGTGCTGCATGCGCATGCGCATGCCTGGCCCCCGCCCCTTTCCCCCCTTCCCCTCCCCTCCAGAGCCTGCCTAGGCGCTTGCAAGACTTGCTCACAACACCCACAGCCTGGGCGTGACACACCAACGCCTATATCGCGCTGGTACCTGCAGCACTTGCCCCCGCAGCCCCTGCAGCAGGCGCAGGGCCATGACCCCCCCCCTGTGTCTCCACCACCCTCCGCCCACAGGCATGTGCAGGACCTGTCCAATGACGCGGACATGGACGCGTTCATGGCCAGCAACGCTGACGTGACGTGCGCGGACGGCAAGGTGTACAAGGAGGACCCCAACCCGCTCACGCCCAAGGTCACCGGCCTATCCCCAGAGGAGATGGAGGCCAAGTACATGCAGATCTACAGCAAGTGAGTGCGGTGGCAAGACCTGCGGTGAGAGGGAGCACGAGCAAGCCTGTAGTCAAAGCGCGCTGGCAACTGGGCGTGTGCAGAGCTGCAGCGACTGGTGGGGGCCTCGCGCCGGCAAAAGTGGGCCGCCTCATTGCATGGACTTAGAGCAATTTGGGTGGCTGGCTGCAGGCTGGCTGACCGCGTTGTGCCTGCAGCACCAGCAGGTGGCAGGGCTTAGCAGCGTGGCAGCAGCGGATGCTGGGCTGGGCTACGTGCACTGGCTGTTGTGAGCACGCATGCGACAGCTGGCGCTCTGGGCTGCATGCACTGGCTGTTGTGTGAACGAACCCAACAGTTGCCGCCCTGAGCTGCATGCAGTGGCCGTAGTGCGAACGGGGCCCCCCAGGGTGCACGCCTGTCCAGGACAGGGGCGCACGCCCAGGCTGTCGTTCATGCGCGCAGCGACATGCAGTGCGCTCGCACTCCGGCTTGAACACACACGCACCCGCGCACCCACCAGCCAATGCGCGTGGCACAGCACTAGGCATCCACATGCGCACATGCACGCATGCGCGCACGCGCATGCACACCGCCCCCCCCCTCCCTCCTACTGTGCCCTGCAGCATGAAGCGTACTGAGCCCAGCCCGGAGGTCAACTTCACGTTTGTAGTGCTCATCGTGGTCATCGGCCTCACCATCGTGCTGGCCATCCCCTACTTCCTGCTGCAACGCCGCGTGGGCGCCGGCCCCGGCAAGAAGGGCGCCAACAGCGGCTCCTTCATCACAAGCTTCGCAGAGGTGGGTGGGGGCGCCACTGCGCAGGCTGGCCGCCGCGGCTTGCTGGTGCTCTGCAGAGAACGGAGCAACCCACGCCCGCCTGCATCAGATGCATGGGCCTCACCGCAGTAAGTTGTGGAGGGCCACCCACGCCTCTGGTCTGCAGCAGCGTGCAGTCTCACCCGTGCGGTCCGGTACCACAAGCAGGAGACACGGTCTCATCTGGTCTGACGGCAGGCGAGTGGGACACGCGCTCCGGTGCCATGCACGTACGTGCAGGCCATGCCTGAACAGACCCCGGGCGCACATGCACATATGATTGCACCCGGAGGGCGGGCCGGGCTGCCACATGTAGGCCGTGGCAAAAGCCACCCAGATCCTGCCTGCGAGCTGCCGCTTGCTGCCCTGCTGGCACTGGGGCGCTCGTGCACGCCCGCAGCTGCCTGCCCTCAAGCATATGGTGATGCGCACACAAGGGCCCCGCCCTCGTCTTGCAGAGCCATCACCCTCTCATGAGCGTGACCGTGTTGCCTGCTCCAGTGCGAGAGCACGATGCGCGGGTGCCCGAGGGTTGAGGGTTTTGAGCGCTGACCTGCGGCTTCTATCTTTATGTGGCTGTGCTTCGCAGGTCCTGCACAGGAACAGGAAGCTGCAGGGTGGCCATGTAAACTAGAGGGACTGAGGCAGGAGGGAACGTGTATGATAACGGGGGGGCCAGCAAAGGCGTCGGAGGAGCGCGGCGCACCGCAGACGCTGAGTGTGGGCAGTGAAGAGCATGGGCTCAGGCGCTGCACACTCGGCCTCTCTTTTTTTTCTGGCGCCAGGGCATGTTGGTAGCACACCCTTGGGCATCATCGTGATGCTAAGCAGCTGCTGTGCTCAGTGTGCAAGCTGGCACAGTGTGTACATGTCTTGAGCGTGCGCTGCATCCCTGCCTTGGCGCTAAGGCAGCCCCTGGGAGCAGCTTTGAAACCTCGTTGTGTCGCTGCCTGCAAGGGCTGCCCGCCAGCTGAGGGACTGGAGTTGGTGCATGTGACCTTTGTGCTGTGACCACGCCACTGATACCCTACAATGCGATCTGCTCTTGCAAATGCTGTTGTTGAGTTGGGTGCGATAGAAGGAGATGCCAATAAACTTTGCAAACTTTTATCACATGTCATGATTCATGACCTTATGCAGTGGGTTCATTTGTGCCAGGTATGAATTTCTCGTAGCAGTCAGCCTGGTTTGGTTGTCGACCTTGAAAGGTTTGTGGCTGGTCATTGCCAAACTAAAAGTAGCCCGTGTTGTCCCAAATTGAAATACGGAAGCATGCTGTGCCTCCAAGAAAGGAAGTCGGAGGCTTGCAAGGCCTTCAGATGAAAATTGCAACCACCAGCCTGCTCATAATGTTTACAAGTTAGGGTCGACAGCCAGCCTGGCCGTAAGGCTGCTCATTAGTTATGTTACAATGTGTTTAGACCTTCTGCTGCTCATGAAGATGATGAACCAAAAACATTGCTTGTTTTGGTTCTGCCCAAAAGAGGGGTACAAGAGAGGGTTACAAGAAAAAGGCCTTCAAGAAGTGCGACTGCTAGCCTGCTCATAAAAAACTATCAGTGCATGCAGGAAGAAATGTAGCTCGTTGTTTTTCAGGCCCAGAAAAGCAGACACATTGTTTACGTCGGAAATGTTTGGGCTGTTGATTCAACAAGTTTACAAGTTTAAGTTTGACCTTCAGCCTGAGGTAGTTTGACTGATCAGGTTGCTGGTGAACACCAGCCATCAAAAAAATATCCATAAGTTTAAGTTTGACCTTCAGCCAGGTAGTTTGACTGATCAGGTTGCTGGTTAACACCAGCCATCAAAAAAACAT
>LKMJ01001701.1_pt1 | contig 19700 bp, 14 predicted proteins | sample 643391 | NCBI WGS metagenome assembly LKMJ01 (sample SAMN04112250, study PRJNA286221) | soda lake metagenome | biome: soda lake; feature: Kulunda Steppe; material: water; isolation source: sample PL-Br10 brine of Picturesque Lake | place: Russia: Kulunda steppe | collected 2010-07 | reverse complement strand
CGAGCGTCGGCCAGCAGCGTGTCGTCCTCCGCAGAGTACACCTCGACGTCGACAGTTCCCACGTCGTCCCCACACCGGACCACGTCAGCTTCAGCGTAAATATCGCCGGTAGCGGCGCTGAGGTAGTCGATACGCATGTCGATAGTCGGGACGGGCTGGTCGACCATCGAGACGAGCGCCGCACCGCCCACGGTGTCCGCGAGCGTGAACGTGACGCCGCCGTGGGCCATCTGCCGGTCCTGATTCCACGAGAGGTCCTCGCGCATCTCGAGATACCCCTCGGCGTGACCGTCCTCGGCCTCGGTGACTTCGACGCCCAGTAGCTTTGCGAACGGCATGCCTTCGAAGAACGCTTCGATGTCCATATGCCGGAGTATCACCGCGGTCCACAAAAACGTGTGCGCTCTCGAAGTATCACGAGCACAGGGGATAGAGAACGTCTGGCCGGGCCGGTAGAGCTACTCGTGTCGAGAGAGCCTGATTGTCACTTCGGTCCCTCGGGGCTCGGCATCCGAGACGGTGATGGTCCCCCCCGAGCGCCTGACAATCCAGTAGACGAGCCACAGTCCGAGCCCGCTTCCATGATACAGTTCGTCGCTGGTTCGCCCGCGTTCGAGCACGTCGCGGTCCATCGAAGGAATGCCGGACCCATCGTCCGTTACACGAACGACGACGGAGTTGTCGTTCTGCATGAGATGTATCTCGACTGACGGGGACTCACCGTCGTGGTGGACGATGGCGTTCGTGACGAGTTCCTCGACAGCCTGGTCGATATCGACGGTTGCAGACGCCACCGCAGGGCCACTCGCCGCCACCGTCAGCTTCGCATCCGGGAACTGGTCGCCGATTCGTGAGACGAGCTGTTGAACTCGTTCCGTGAGGGGGACGGCTGTCCGCTGTGGCTGGTCGGCGAGAATATCGGTGATGCGCCGGGACTTCTCGCTTGTCGTCAACAGCCCGTCGATTTTCCGGAGCATCGTCTCGACGAGTTCCTCCTGGTCTGGTGCTGTCGCCAGACGGAGCTGTTCCGCACGCAACCGAATGGCTGTGAGGTCGTTGCGCAGGTTGTGACGGAGCACCCGGTCGACGACCCGAAGCTGGACCGAGCGACTGGCCGTATCAGTTACGTCTCGCATGACGCCGACGACACCAGTCACCTCGTCGCCCTCCCGGAGCGGGTAGTACCGCACGTCCAGAGTTCGGTCGCCCTTCCTCGGATGCGAGCGGGTCGTCCGGTAACGGACAGTCTGGCCCTGAAGAACGCGGTCGAGCTGGGACTGTACCTCCGCGTAGGTGTCGGTATCGACGAGCTCCTCGAGCGTCCGGTCGGTGATTTCGTCCTGCTCGACGCCGTGGTAGGCACAGTACTGTGGGTTGGCGAAGAGATACCGTTCGTCTCTGTCGGTGGCCGCAATCAGGTCGGTTGCGCCGCTGATAGCCCGTTCGTACTGACGAAGGTCGTCCTCACGGCGTTTGAGCTCGCGTTCGAGCTCCTTTTGCTCGGTGATATCCGTCTGAATCGCCACGAACTGCTGAACGTCACTGTCGGCGTCGAGAATCGGTGCAACCGTCTGGTTCGCGTGATACGTTTCCCCCGACTGTCGGCGGTTGATTATCTCCTCCTCCCAGACAGCCCCCTCGCTGATAGTGCCCCACAGCCGCTCGTAGTACTCGTCGGACATCTCGCCGGAGTTGAGAAGTTCGGGGGTGTGTCCGACAGCGTCGGCCTTCTCGTAACCGGTGATTCGCTCGAACGCCGGGTTGACGTACGTGATTGTCCCGTCGGTCTCGGTGATGTAGATGGCGTGGCCTGCGGCTTCGACCGCACGCTTGAACTGCTCAAGTTCGGTCTTGTAGCTCCGCTTGTCACCAACGTCGCGGACGACCAGCGCGACTGCCGGTTGTGTCCCCCACTCGACACGCGTGGCGGTGAGCTCTATCGGCAGCGTGTCGCCGGTCGGCCGGGCCAGAGTCACGTCAGTTCGCTCGACGAACGTCACGCCGCGTTGAACGTCCTCGACCAGTTCACCGAGCGAGAACGGGGCCACGACCGGAAACACATCCTCGACCGCGCACCCGACGACGCTCTGTCTGTCATCGCACTGTAGCAGTTCGAATCCGGACCGGTTGACGTACGCGAGTGTGCCGTCCTGCACGACGGCAATTGTATCACGAACCGCGTCGAGCAGCGTTTGCGTCCGCGTCTCCCTGTCGACGAGCTCGCGCCGGTTCTCGTGATACTCGACGGCGTCGTCGATGAGCGTCGCCAGCCGCTCCCACTGTGTGCTGTGTCGTCCCTTGATGAGATACTCGGTGACGTCCGCAGAGATTGCACGGCTCGCGACGGCTTCGTCGCCCTCACTCGTGAACAGGATGAACGGAAGCACCGGATACTGCACGCGGACGGTTTCGAGGAACGCGACGCCGTCCATCTCGGGAAGGTCGTGGTCGCTGATGATGCAGTCGACGGGCTCGTCCGACTGGAGTAACTCGAGTGCACGCTCGACGGTGCTGGCCGCGACGACATCACCCCCGAGGTGGGACTGAAGCGCTGTTCCACAGCTGGTGGCGAACGACTCGTCGGCGCTCACGACCAGAATAGAGAGACCCCCAGACTCAGCTGTCGAACCCATTACAACCGGGTGTTCGTTGCAGAGTGTTTAACTCCTTTGGCAGTTGCCACGGTGTGGGACCAGTTCATCCGCCGAACTCGCCTCTCCTGGCGATGGGCAGCTGGACCACGAACACGCTCCCGGTCGGTTCGTCGTCGTTCTGTGGCCGACTGCCTTCGGAGCGACGGTCCGCTCTGTCCTCGACCCAGACCTCGCCCCCGTAGCTGTCGACGAGCGTCTGGACGAGATAGAGGCCGACGCCGGTCCCGTCGCTTTCGAGTCCTTTCTCGCCCTTGCCGAAGATCTCCGCTTTCTGCGAGTCGGGAATCCCCGGGCCGTTGTCGGCGACGCGGACTTCGACGATATCCTGCTCGTCGGCCAGTGACACAGAGAGTGTGACCTCCGGCGTCTCCTTGTCGTTGTGCTGGACAGCGTTTTCGAGGAGGTTCCGGAACACCGAATCGAGTATCTCGTCGCCGACGACGGACACGTCGGGAATCGACCCCCCTGTCCGAATCTCGGCGTCAGGATGGGTCGACTCGACCTGGTCGACGACCTGGTCGATGGTCGGAATCAGCCGGATGCGCTTGTTCTCGACGTCGGACTGGCGCATCACCTCCGCAAGTTCGCGTGCAGTCCGCGTGAGCTCTATCGCGTGGTTCGTACTCTCGAGCACCGTCTCGAGATGAGTCGTTCCCTCGTCGCCGACGTGGTCCTCGAGCAGTTGAGCGTACGACAGGACGACCTGTAAGTCGTTGCGGATGTCGTGGCGCAACACCTGGTTGAGGATGTCGAGGTTGTCTCGCTGCTCTTTGAGCCGCTGTTCGTAGGCCTTCCGTGCCGAGATATCCTGAACGACACCGTCGAAGACGACCTCGCCATCGACGGTGCTGGCAATGGCAGTGATGTTGCCCCAGATGCGGTCGCCTGCGAGCGTTTCGAGTTCGAGTTCCCTGTTTCTGACGGTTCCGTCTGCGACGAGGTCCTCGCTGAACTGTTCACGCTCGTCGGGGTCGACGTACAGCGAGCGAACCTGTCTCTCCCGGAGCTCCGCTTTGGAGTCGGCGTCGAACATCTCGACCATCCCCTGGTTCACCAGCGTGAACTCGCCGTCGTCGCCGGCGGTGTTCCGGTAAACGCCCAGGGGAAGGTTCTCGACGAGTCGCTCGTAGCGTTCGAGCGTTCGCTCGCGCTCTTTCTGTTCAGTGACATCCTGAAACACACCACGCAGGAGTTGCTCACCGGTCTCGGTTTCAGTCATCTCGCCCCGAGCACGTGCGTAGCGCCGTTCGCCATCGGCAGTTCGAAACCGGATATCGTGTTCGTACCAGTCGCCGGTCTCGAGCGCCTGCTGGATTGCGTTCTGTATCCGCTCCTGGTCTTCCGGGACGTAGCACTCGACGGCGCTCTCGATGGTCGGTTCGAAGGAGCTGTCGACGCCGTATATCTCGTACACGCCGTCGGACCACCACAGTTCGTCATCGGCGGGGCGGTACTCCCAGATACCGATGTCGGCGATTTCCTGAACGCGCTCGAAGAGAAACTCCTTGCGTTCGAGCTCCTGTTTCCGTTCTTTCTTGTCGCTGATGTCGCGACTCAGCGCGATGAACTGCGTCTCGCCACCGAACTCGATTTTGCGTACCCAGACCTCCACCGGGAACTCCGTCCCGTCCTTCCGGCGGTGGACGCCCTCGATAGCGTGGTTTCGCTCGAAGTCCGCCTCCGTCCAGAACGTGATGAGGTCCGCCTCGTCGTGTCCCACCTCGATATCCGCGATGGTCATCGAGAGCAGTTCCCCGCGTGAGTAGCCGAGCGACTCGACGGACTGCTGGTTCACTCCGATTATTTCGCCGTCCTCGCCGTGAACCGTAATCGCGTCCGGGGACTCCTCGAAGAGCACGCGGAGTCGCTCACGGCTCTCGGCCAGTTCCTGCTGTCGTTGCTTCTGCTCAGTGATATCCGCCTGTACCGCGACGAACCCGGTAACGTCCCCGTTGTCGGTCACCGGCGCGATGGTCTGGCGGGCGTGGTACAGCGAGCCGTCCTTACACCGGTTGCGTATCTCTTCGGCCCATCGCTCGCCGGTCTCGAGCGTCCCCCACAGCTCCGTATAATACTCCTCCGACATCTCGCCGGAGGAGAGAATCCGTGGCGTCGCCCCAATCGCTTCGTCAGCTGTGTACCCGGTTATCTCCTCGAACGCCGGGTTGACGTACTGAATTTTGCCTTCAGGGTCGGTCAGATAAATCGCGTGTCCGGAGGCCTCGACCGCCTGCTCTAACCACTCGAGGCGGACTTTCCGTTGTCGATGGTCGGTTATTTCGTACAGCTGGCAGTGGATTTGTCTCTCGTCGTCGCCACCAACGGCGTGACCGTCGAGTGAAACGACCACCAGAGCGTCATCCGCCCGACGGAGCGTGAACGTGCCGTCTACGTCCCCCGTGGATTCGGCACAGCGGGCGAGTAACCGCTCGAAAGCAGACCGCGATTCGTCCACGAGAAGCGAACGAAACGACATCCCGACGGCGTCGTCCTCGTCGTATCCGAGCAGTTCGAGCCAGGCGTCGTTGACGGTGCGGATGCGACCCTCGCTGTCGAGTATCTGATACGGGAGCGGGACGGCGTCGACCGGAACCGACCCGCCCTCGGGAGCGTCGTCGCGCCGGTCCGGGCCCCTGTCGGACACCCCAGAGGAACGGTCGTACTCCTCGTTGGGTCCTGAGTCCATGACGGATACTCCGGCCCCTCGCATAAAGAATATCTGCCTGATTATCACGACGAGGGAACCAGCAGTCCGTGTCCCCTCGACGCCGCTCCCGGGTCAGTCCGGCGACGGATTACCCGGCTCTAGAACCGTCCGTTATCCGGCCCCGCACAGCAGGTCCTCAATCAGGAGTCGGGGTCCGGTTCCCGGTACTCCTCGTCTGGGCGGAACTCCCTGAAGCCACCGGACCACAGGTCACCGGGATACGTCTCCTCGTCCCACTCGTCGTACAGGATGAGGTCCCCCGTGGGTACGTGATACGCCCGGATTGTGACGGTTTCCGGGTCGTTGAAGCTACTGGATGCATCCTGTATCCCGAGTTCCAGGGAGTCCCCCGGTTCGGCCTGCTCTGTCCAGGTAAACACGACCGGGTCGGGGTCGTACCAGTCCTCGGTGTCGTCAGTCGGACCGTTCTCTAGCACGTACCGTATCTCGTCACCGCTCAGGTCCTCACCGCTCTCGTGTGCTATCGTGAACCTGTAGCGGTACTCGTCCTGGTCCCACGTCGGGTGGACGTGCAGATCGACGTCCCATGTTGCAACGGGGTCGTACGTCTCCCTGACATCGAACGATTTCAGAATCGCCGAACTGTCGTGTCCGTCCCAGACAACGTCGACCGTCTCACCACGCTCGAAGCTGAGCTCGTCCCAGTCGGCGAGAACGAGCGTGAGCGTATCCCCAGCTGTTATCCGCTTGCTGCTCGTCTCCAGCGCCAAACCGGACCCGCGAACGGTAACTCGTTCGCTGTCGATTGCGTCCCCGCCCACGTAGTCGATCGTCGCTACCTCGCCCTGTGCGTCGACGAGCGTCTCTCCCCAGTCGATACGAAACTCACCCTGGGGCGCAGTCTCCTCGCTCGACTCGGCAAGGTCCAGCACGAACACCCCGATAACCATCGCGGCAACGATAGTCACGGCAATTATCAACACCATTCCAATAACGGAGGTGACAGCACGGTCTCGCGTCGAACGCATTATCGAAGGTCTTGGATACGCTGTGTTTGCATCTTGGGCACGTATATACGGTCTATTATAGGAGCCCCGACGGAGGCCGCGTGTAAGGGTTAGCTGACTCAGTGTTTACTGTATTGCGAGAGTCGGTTTCGAGCGCCGAGAACCGCTTCCGAGCGGGGCGGTATCGTTGCAGTCCTCGGAAAACGCGCCCCATCTTTCCGCTACCGACTCCGCTTTTTCCCTCCAGTCCAAACAGCGGCCCATGAGTCACCTGTTCTCCGAGCTCTCGTTGCGCGAGGTGACGGTCCCGAACCGTCTCATGGTCTCGCCGATGTGTCAGTACTCCTGTGACGACCGCGACGGTCACGCGACCGACTGGCACCAGGTCCACCTCGGCTCCCGCGCTACCGGCGGCGCGGGCATCGTCATGACCGAGGCCACCGCCGTCGAGGAACGCGGGCGCATCTCCCCGGAAGACCTCGGCATCTGGACCGACGAACATATCCGCTCCCTCGAGCGCATCACCCGGTTCATCAAATCACAGGGCAGCGTGCCGGCGATTCAGCTCGCTCACGCAGGCTGGAAGGCCTCGACTGTCCGACCGCGGGACGGCCACGATACGATTCCCGCTGACGAGGACGGCGGCTGGACCGTCGTCGGCCCCACGACCGACAGCTTCCCCTACGACCGGCCGGAGCCGGACATGGAGCGACTTGATTCCAACGGTATCGACGAGGTTATCGAGGCGTTCGGCCGGGCAGCCGAACGGGCGGTCGAGGCCGGGTTCGAGATTATCGAGGTCCACGCGGCCCACGGCTACCTCCTCCACGAGTTCCTCTCGCCGGTCACGAACACCCGCGAGGACGACTACGGGGGCGACTTCGAGGGTCGAACCCGCCTCACTCGTGAGGTGACTGCCGAGGTGCGCGAACGCACCCCCGAGGACCTGCCCGTGTTCGTGCGCATCTCCGCGACGGACTGGCTGCCCAAACAGGACTCCTGGACCGTCGAGCAGTCGGTTCGGTTGGTCGACCAGCTGGCCGAGCTGGGCGTCGACCTCATCGACGTGAGCAGTGGCGGCATCAGTCCGAACTCCTATCCGGAGTACCAGGGACCGAACTACCAGCTTCCACTCGCCGAGCAGATTACAGCAGAGACCGACGCCGACATCCCGGTTGGAACGGTCGGCAAAATTACGACGCCCGAGCAGGCCGAAGCCATCGTCGCCAACGGACAGGCCGACCTCGCTATCGTCGGGCGAGAGTTCCTGCGCGACCCCTACTTCGGCCTCCGCGCCGCGGCCGAACTCGGTGCCGAGGAGGTCACCGGTCCGCCGCAGTATCGCGGACTGTTTCGGGACTGAGACGGTTGGGTCGAACCGAACGCCAGCGGCGACGTTCACCAGCAGCTAGTACCTGGCCAACAAGAACGCATCAGTATGGGATGGGCGGTCGAAGCGAGCGAGATGGCGTTTTCCCCCCACTGTCGTCATCGTGAGAAGGGAAATAGCTGCTGGCGGGACCGGAGAAATACAACAGTCATCAACTGAAGATGAGAGTACATAAGTTCGAAGTATATAGTAAATAGATGTGGAGAGTACAGTAAAGTAGTTTGATAATTAAATCAAATAAATTTGAAAGTAGAAGAGTTTACGTTATAATTTGCAGTGAATAGGTGTAAAGTTGAAACCAGAGTCGTTCATCTGCCGAACGGGCGTCGCAAAGTCATCACCAGGCTGAGCGTGACATTGATGGGGGAAGCCCTGTTGACTCAGGGTAATGACTGACACGCTTGCTCCGGCCGAACCGTACACGAGAACGTTCGAGGCGGCTGTCGAACACGTCGACGGACGGGAGGTCGTTCTCGAAGAGACGTACTTCTACGCAGAGAGCGGCGGCCAGCCCGCCGACCGCGGGACGCTGGCAGACCACGATGTCGTCGACGTACAGTCCACCGACACGGGCGTCGTGCACACGCTCGCTGAAGCGCCTGACGTGGCCCCCGGAGACATCGTTACCGGGCGCATCGATGACTCGTTCCGGACCTACTGTATGCGGGCGCACACGGCCAGTCACGTCGTCTACGGCGCTGGCCGCCAGCTGCTCGAAAATCTGGGGTACGGCGGGTTCGATATCTCGCCGGAGAAAGTTCGCGTCGATTTCACGACGTCGACGAATATCGACGACGGCGTGCTCCTCGAACTGGAACGGCTCGCAAACCAGGCCGTCTGGGAGTCACGGCCCGTCTCGTGGGAGACACTCCCGTCTGCGGAAGCCCTCGAAGTAGCGGGAATCGCGTTCAACACGAAAACCGAAGAGGGAATCGCTGGAGACACGGTTCGCGTCGTGACAGTCGGCGGGGCCGGGAGCGATGACGGGCCGTGGGACGTTGCGGCCTGTGGTGGAACCCACGTCGAGAACACACGCGAGACTGGGCCGATTACCGTGTTGGAGCGGTCGAACCCCGGAGAGGGGCTGACACGCGTCGAGTTCGCGGTCGGCGAGCCGGCTATCGAGCGCCGAATCGCCGAGAAGGAAGCAGCGTACGAGGCGGCCGCGGCTGTCGGGACGAATCTCGACGGGCTCCCGGCGTTCGTCCGGAACCTGCAGGCAACCGTCGAGGAGCTCGACGCGGAGCGGGCCGAGCTTCAGGAACGGCTCGCGGACGTTCGCATCGACGAGCTTCGTGACGAGGTATTCCAGCGTGACGGTGGGACGTGGCTAGTCGGCGAACTCGAGCGACTGGGACCGAACGAGCTCGGAGAGACGGCTGCAACGATGGTCGGCGAGGACGCAGACGTGGTCGCGTTGGCCGGCCGGGACGGCGGAACGTTCGTCGCGGTCGCCGCGAGCGACGGCTTCGACGCGGCGGCAATCGTCGACGACGTGACCGACGAGTTCGGTGGCGGTGGCGGAGGCAGCCCCGAGGCCGCACAGGGCGGTGGAATCGAGGCCGACCCTGCGGAAGTGGTCGCGTCTCTCAGGGAGTGAGACAAGCCTACTCGAAGTACTCGTCCAGTCGCTGTGCGGCCTCCTCGGCCCTGGGCGTGACGAGTGCAAAGCGCATCCAGTCGGCGCGCGAGTCCCCGAACGCGTCGCCGGGCATCCCCGCCACTCCGGCCTCGTCGATGAGTTTCTCGATGTTCGCCATCGTCCCCGGCATCTCGGGGAACCGGGCCATCACGTAGAACGCCCCCTCCGGTTTCGTGTACTCGGCTCCGGCGGCGTCGAGCGCGTCGGTGAACCGGTCGATTCGCTCCTCGAGCATCTCACGGGACGCCTCGTAGTACTCGGGACCCGTCTCTCTGAGCGCCCGGAGGACGGCGGTCTGGGCAGGCCGGGAGATGGCGACGTTCGTGAGCATGTGCCGGGTCCGTGCCCTGTCGACGAGGCCGCCGTAGGGCGACGGACTGTCCGGGTGTGGGAAGATGGCGTAGCCGACCCGCCAGCCCGTTATCGCCATCGACTTCGAGAAGGCGTTCGTGACGACGTAGTTGGGCGAGTCAACGGAAAGGGCAGAGGTGAACTTTCCCGAGTAGTCGAAGTGGTCGTACACCTCGTCGCTGACGAGTAGGGCGTCGTACTCTTCGGCGACGTCGACCAGTCCCTCGATGGTCTCGCCGTCGTAGGTGACCCCCATGGGATTGTTCGGGGAGTTGACGACGATGACCGCCGTCTCCTCGCTCGCGTGTTCGCGGACGGTTTCGGCATCGAGATGGCCGTTCTCGTCGACGGCGACGAGCGTCTTCTCCGCTCCGAGCAGACTGATACGCCCGTCGTAGTAGGGATACACCGGGTCGGCGGCGATGATTTCGTTGCCGTCCATCGCTTCGAGGCCCCCCGCCATGGCGAGGTGGTTCGCCTCGCCCGCGCCGTTGGTGATGACGACCTGGGAGATGTCGACCCCCCGACGCTGTGCAATCTCCTCACGAAGCTCGTCGAGGCCGACACTCGGCGGGTACTGGAACTCGTCCGGTTCCGCGCCGGCGTACTCGCGCAGCCCCTCGCGGAGCGCCTCCGGGGGCTCCCAGTCGGGGTTCCCGCTGACCATGTCGATAACGTCTCCCTCCGCTTCGCTGGCGTAGCGCATCACGTAGAAGAACGGTGGCGTATCGTCGTCCATACGGACACCTGCGAGCGGTATCCACGTGTCTCTTGCGGTGGCAGTCAGGGGACCGGTCAGTGCGCAAGATACTCAAGGGCTTGTGACAACAATCGAACATGCCTGGATTGGACTCCCCGCGACGGCAGTTCCTCGCTGGCGTCGCCGCGACCGCCGCCTACGCGGCTGCAGGGTGTACTTCGGCCCCGCGGTCGGGAGCAGACGACAGGACTGCGCCACAGGGCTGGCTGTACGACCCGACGCCGTACACGGAGGTGCCGATACGCCTCGTACTGTTCGAGTCCCCCACAGAACTGGTCGGGCTCGAAACCCACCTCCATCCCGAGGTACTGGAAGACAGGCCCACCGGGCTGTACAGACACGGCCTCGACCCGAAGGCGGTCGAGTGGACGATGGTGTACGGGGACACCCTGTTCAGAACTCCACAGGTGGACGCTTACGGCGGGACCTTCGACGAGAAGACAGCGGGAGAGTCGACAGCGACCGCCTTCGAGAGCGAACCGGGAGATGCCACGGAGCTCGATAGCGTCGGCGAGTTCGAGCGGCGACGCTACAGCGACGACCAGTACGGCGTGTATCGGGAGGGTGAAGCGGCGTGTATCGACATGGTCGAAAGCGAGGCGGTCCCCCAGAGCGGCGAGGAGAGCGTCCGCGAAATCGTTCAGGGGAGTTCGTCGTCACCGCTGGCCGAGCTTAGCGACGGGCTTGCAGGCCTCCTCGAACTCCTCCGTTTCGACACCGCCACGTCAGTCACCGTTCAGGTCGACGACGAACAGATACGGGGAAGTGGATACGGCTACACTGCGGAGGGTGAGACCACGACAGTTCGGTTCGCACAGCTGAACGATATCGGGTTGCTCGACGACCTCGAGACGTTCGCCGCGGATATCGATGGGCTCACTGACGTCACGGTCGAGAAAGACGGCGACCTGCGCTGGCTCGTCGGGACCGTCGATACCGGCCGAATCAGCTTTGACGGGACGATGTTCGATATCCTCAGTGTGTCCTACGAGCGAGCGCGGTCACCGCTCCCAGTTTTTCGCCGTCTCGACGAACGCCTCGACCGACTCGACGGGGGTGTCCTTGTGGACGCCGTGACCGAGATTGAGGATGTGACCTTCGGGGCCTGCAGCCTCGATAATCTCCGCCGTCTTCTCCCGGACGAACGCGGGGTCACCGTACAGATACGAGGGGTCGAGGTTGCCCTGCACTGGCGTCTCGCCCAGCTGCTCGCGGGCGGCCGCCATCTCGACGGTCCAGTCCAGGCTGACCGCGTCGGCCCCGCTCGATTCGAGCAGGTCGAGTCGGCCGTTCATCCGCCGGGCGAAGATAATCGTCGGCACGTCGAGGTCAGCGAGAATCTCCTGATGCAGGGGAAGAAGGAACTCCCGGTAGTCCTCGGTCGTCAACTCGCCGGCGTAGGTGTCGAACAGCTGGAGCACGTCTGCCCCGTTGTCGACCTGGAACTGCAGGTACTCGCGGACGACCTCGGCGAACGATTCCAACAGCGTGCGGAACGCCTCGGGGTGGCGAGCGCGGAGTTTCCGCAGCGGGAGATGTGTCCGACTCGGCTGGCCCGCTACCGCGTAGGAGGCGAGCGTGAACGGCCCGCCGGCGAAGCCGATGAGTGCGGTCTCGTCGCCGACGCTGTCGTTCAGTCGCCGGAGAAGCGCGCCGACGTAGCCGAGCTCTTCGCGCACGTCGTCGGCTGTTCGGTCCGTCTCCTCGGGACCCTCGACGGGGTTCTCGACGACGGGGCCAACGCCGCTCTCGATGTGATAGGAAAAGCCAAGCGGTTCCAGCACGGTGAGGATGTCCGAGAACATCACCAGGCCGTCGGGTCGGTAGTACTCCCACGGCAAGAGCGTAATCTCCTCGGCGACTTCTGGCGTCTTGATAGCTTCGAGAAAACTGTACTCGTCGCGTATCTCGCGGTACTCGGGGATGTGTCTGCCGGCCTGTCGCATCATCCAGACGGGTGGCCGGTCAGTTCGCTCCCCGCGGGCCGCGCGAACGAGCAGGTGGTCCATCCTCTGGAAGTTCGACCAGCGACCGTTAAGCATTTGCGAACTGCGTCGATGAACGACGAACAGTGGTCGGGCAGTTTCCGTCCGGTAGCCGGAAGGTTCAAATCATAGGGTGTGTGAATAACACACATGGGGGAGCGGATACTGTTGCCACTCGACGGGAAAGAACACGGCAGGCGTGCCTACGAGTTCGCGGCCGAGCTCTTTCCCGAAAGTACGTTTGTCCTGTTACACGTCATCAACCCCTCGGACGCGAGCGTCGCGGTCGACGGGACGATGACGAGTTTTCCGGAGGGGTGGTACGACCAGCAACGAGCGCATGCAGAGCAGGTCCTCGAGGCTATCGTCGAGCGAGCAACCGAGGACGGTATCGAGACCGAAGAGGTCGTCGAGCTGGGCAAGCCGGCCCGGAAGATACTGGACGTGGCCGAGTCGAAGGACATCGACCACGTGGTGATGGCGAGCCACGGGAGGCAGGGCGTCTCGCGGCTCTTGCTCGGGAGTACGTCGGAGACGGTCGCTCGGTGTTCGTCAGTTCCGGTCACGATTGCACCCTGACTGGCAGAGCTGTTTCCTGCCCCGGCGGGAAGAGAGCGTGAATGTGTAAGGTCTTAGTAGATGGGAAGATGAGTTGAGTGCAATATGAACGTCGAAGATGTCATGACGAGTCGTGAAGATGTCGTCACCGTCGAAGTGCCGGGTACGCGTGACGACGCGCTCGAATACCTGCAGGACAAGCGATTCTCTTCAGTTCCTGCCGTCAAAGAGACGGACAACGGTGAGCAGTTTCGCGGTATCGTCTCACGGAGTTCGCTCATCAAACGCCCCGACGAGGACCAGCTCGCCCTGCTCGCCGAGGATGTCCCCTCCACGACAGCCGACGAGTCGGTTTCCGCGGTCGCCGACCTGATGGTTCGAGAGCAGGAGCGGCGAATTCCCGTCCTCGATGGCGAAGACCTCGCCGGTATCGTGACGGTGACCGATATCGTTCGCGCAATCGCCCACGGAGAGGTCGAGGAATCGGTCGAAGTCAGCAGCGTCTACAGCGATGTCGTCAACTGCGTCTACAGCGGCGCGCCCCTGACCGTCGCCGAGCGCGAGCTCGCACACGCACAGGTTCCCTACGCAGTCGTCCTCGACGACGAGGGCGACATGACCGGGATGCTGACCGAAGTCGACATCATCGACGTGGCACGCGTCGTCGAGGGCGAAGAAGACATGGGCGAGTCGATTGCCAACCAGGACGACGAGTGGGCCTGGGAGGGCATCAAGGCGGTCGGCAACAGCTACATGCCGACGCGCAACGTCGAGATTCCGAACGGCCCCGTCGAGAGCTTCATGACGGCCGACGTCATCTCCGTGAGCACGAAGCGGCCGGTGAAAGAGGTCGGACAGCTCATGATAGAGAACGACATCGAGCAGATACCGATTGCCAGCGGCGGGCGTCTCTCCGGCATCGTTCAGGACATGGACCTGCTGGAGGCGATTCGATGAGCGACGAGGGTGACCGTCTCACCGAGCTGGCGAAGCGTCGTGGATTCTTCAACCAGACCGCCGAGGCCTACGGTGGCGTCGCCGGCTTTTACACCTACGGCCCGCAGGGGGCAGCGCTCAAAGACAACGTCGAGGCCGCCTGGCGCGACCGCTATGTCACCCGCGAGGGCCACATGGAGATCAACGCGCCGACCATCATGCCCGAGCCGGTGTTCGAGGCGTCGAGCCACCTCGAGACGTTCACCGATATGCTCGTCGAGTGCGCCGAGTGTGGTGAGAGCCACCGTGCCGACCACCTCGTCGAGGACCATCCCGACTCCGCTGTCGAGGACGCCGAAGCCCTCCCGAACGAGGAGGTCGCCGACCTCATCGCGGAGTACGGCGTCGCCTGCCCGACCTGTGGCGCGGCGCTGGCCGAGGAGCCGGTGGAGGACTTCAACCTCATGTTCGAAACGAACATCGGCCCCGGCAGCTCCTCGCCGGGCTATCTCCGGCCGGAGACGGCACAGGGCATCTTCGTCGACTTTCCCCAGTGGGCCGAGTACGCCCGCAACCAGCTCCCCTTCGGCGTCGCCCAGATTGGTCGCGCCTACCGGAACGAAATCAGCCCACGGAAGTCCATCATCCGCGTCCGGGAGTTCACGCAGGCCGAACTCGAACACTTCGTCGACCCCGACGAGGACGAACCCCCGCTAGAGCGTGTCGAAGACGTGGTGATTCCGCTCTACTCCGTGAGCCAGCAGGAGGCAGACGACGGCGGTGTGCAGGAGATGACGGTCCGTGAAGCCGTCGACGAGGGCGTCATCGACAGCGACTGGCTCGCGTACTACCTCGGTCTCTCGAAGGAGTGGTACGAGCGAATCGGCGTCGATATGGGCCGGTTTCGCTACCGCCAGCACCTCTCGGGCGAGCTCTCCCACTACGCCTCGGAGTGCTGGGACGCCGAGGGTGAACTCGGCGGGGACTGGGTGGAGCTAACCGGCTTCGCCACCCGCGGCACGTACGACCTCGACAAACACGCAGAGTACACCGGCGAGGAGTTCTCCGTGTTCCAGCAGTACGACGAGCCCGTCACCGTCGAGCGCCCGACGGTCGACCCGGAGATGAGCTACCTCGGGCCGGAGTTCGGCGGCGCAGCGGGCGACATCGTCGACGAGCTCGAATCGCTGGCAGCGCGCGACCCCGACGCCTTCGACGGCGAGACGGTCACCGTCGAGGTCGACGGCGACTCCCACGAGATTCCCGTCGAGCAGACCGGTTTCGCCGTCGAGGAGGTGACCGAGTCCGGCGAGCACGTCAGACCCCACATCATCGAGCCCTCCTTCGGCGTCGGTCGGCTCGTCTACACGGTGCTGGCTCACAGCTACGAAGAGGACGAGGTCGACGGTGAGGAGCGGACGCGGCTGGCGATGCCGCCCGAAATCGCCCCGACGACGGTGGGCGTGTTCCCGCTGATGGACAAGGACGGCCTCGGCGAGCGCGCTCGCGAGCTGGCGAGCGAACTCCGGGAGGCGGGTCTCGAAGTGACCTACGACGACTCGGGCGCAATCGGACGACGCTACCGCCGGCAAGACGAGGTCGGCACCCCGTTCTGTGTCACCGTCGACTACGAGACGCTCGAAGAGGCGACGGTGACGGTCCGCGAGCGGGACAGCACCGAACAGACCCGAGTGTCCCTCTCGGAGCTGGCCGAGACGCTTCGTGGGCTCCGTGACGGCGACGTGGCCTTCGGTGAACTCTGAACGGATGGCCGAGACGACAGTCGAACGAGCGCGGGTCGTGCTGCGTGAGGGGGAGATTGGCCGGCGGCTGGTCCACGCCAGCGGAGTCGCCTTGCCTGCACTGTACCTGGCCAACCTCACCACGTGGACGCAGACGCAGGCGCTGTTCGTCGTTGGCGCTGTCGTCACACTCGTTCTGGAAGCGCTCCGTCACTCCGGGCGAATCGACTGGTGGATATACACCCACCTGACCCGCGAGTACGAACAGGAGACCATCGCCGGGTACGCGCTGTACATGCTCTCCAGCGCGGCCGTCGTTCTCGTCTTCGAACCGGTGGTCGCGGTTCCCGCAGTCCTGATGTTGATGGTCGGCGACCCGATAAGCGGCCTCGCCGCGTCGGGCGAGTTCCGGCGGGTGAAACGACCGCGCTCGCTGGTGACGATGTTCGTCGTCAGCTCGCTCATCGCGGCCCCCTTCCTCTACGAGACGCCGCTCGCTGTCGTCCTCGGCGGACTCGGGGGGATGGTCGCCGACGGCGTCAAACCAATCGTTCGGGGCCACGTCGTCGACGATAACCTCACCATCCCGCCGGTCGCAGCAGTCCTGATGGCACTGGGCATCGAGCTGACAGCGCTCATCTGAGTTACCAGCTCGTTGCGAAACAGTGTCGCTGGCGTCGACATTTACGTTTATATAATATCAGCAACGCTAGGGAGATACATGAGGCTGATTGAGCGCGGGTCGGGGTCGCCCCGAATCGCTGTCGTGGGTGGAATTCACGGCGACGAGCCAGCCGGTGAACGCATCGTCGACGAGCTTGCCGAGAGTGTGACAGTCGCTGACGGGACGTTACAGCTCGTCGTCGCCAACGAACCGGCGCTCGAGGCAGGGCGGCGCTACCTCGACACGGACCTGAACAGGACGTTTCCCGGAGATATCGAGAGCGAGAAGTACGAGACCGCGCTCGCCCCACGGCTCATGACAGTGCTCGATGGCGCAGACGCGATTCTCGCGTTACACACGACCCACAGCGCGCCGCCACCGTTTGCGATCTACACGACGCTGACAGACACCGTTCGAAAGAGCGTTACGGGCATGCCCGTCGACCACGTCGTCGACGCGGGCAGCCTCCGGGGGACGACCCTCGACTCGAAGCTCCCGAACACTATCAGCCTCGAAACCGGAAAGCAGGGGAGCGACGAAGCCGTCGAGTTCGGACTCGAAGCCACGCGCGATTTCCTCCGGGTCCACGGCATCATGGACGACAGGGAGCCGACCTATTCGGAGACGATGGCGGTCACCGTCGACGAGGAAGTTCCCAAAGGTGACGGCGAGCCAGAGGTGTTCTACCGGAACTTCGAGGAGATTCCTGCCGGCGAAGTGTTCGCACGCGACGACGTCTACACCCACCGCGTCACCACCGCTGGCACGGTGCCCGTCCTCGCGAGCGAGCACGGCTACGACGATATTTTCGGCCTCTATGGTCGAGTGACCGGGACGCTCGAACCGCCCACAGAGAGATAGCGCGTCGACAGGCTGCTGTAGGCAACAGCCGGGTGAGAGGAGATACCTTATTACGTAGGCATATCTGCCAAGTAACGAGAGACTAACATGCAAACGATGCAGGTAACGAAGGTACTGTTTCCCAATGTTGCGCGGCGAAGTTTCACGCTCAAGATGGCTGTCGGGTTCGCACAGATTCTCCTGGTGACAGTGGTGTTCGCAGTGCCGGTGTCCGCTGAGCTGTCGGCAGCTGTCGAGACGGGCGACGCCGAACGGGTCGGGACCGTCGCTTTCTCCGGTTTTCTGGGGTTGATTGTACTCACCGTCATCCACCTCGGGCTGTTTGCGGCGACGGTCGGCGGGAACACAGCGGCGTCGCTCCGGACCCTCGAAACGAAGTCGAAGCAGATTGGAGACGGAGAGCTAGACGTGGAGCTGTCGACGCGGCGAACAGACGAGATCGGGCGGCTGTACGACTCGTTCGAGACGATGCGTAACTCCTTGCGGGAGTCACTGCAGGAGGCGGAGGACGCGCGCCAGGAGGCCACACAGGAGGCAGAGCGCGCCGAGCAGGCCCGTGAGGAGATTGAGAGCGAGCGCGAGGCGCTCGAGAGGATAAACGAGCGCCTCCAGACTGACGCCGACCGGTTCAGCGAGACGATGGACGCCTGTGCGTCCGGTGATTTCACCCGGCGTCTCGACGGCCAGAGCGACAACGACGCCATGGTCTCGATCGAGGAGTCGTTCAACGAGATGATGGACCAGATAGAGGGGCTCGTCGGGCGCATTCACGTCTTCGCCGAGGAGGTCGCCGACGCCTCCGAGGAAGTGAACGAGCGGGCGACGACAGTCAAAGACGAGAGCGTGGCCGTAAGCGACTCGGTCCGGGAGATATCCAGGGGAGCTGACAGCCAGACCGAGCAGATTCAGACCATCGCACAGGAGCTCGAAGGGATATCCGCTGCAACCGAGGAGATTGCCGCGAGCGCCGCGGAGATAGCCAACACCTCGCGTGAGGCAGTCACAGTCGGGGAGGAAAGCGGCGAAACCGCCGCACAGGCAATCAGCCAGATGAACGCCGTCGAAGCACAGACTGCCGCCGCGGTCGAGTCCATCGAAGCGCTCGACGAGGAGATGCAACAGATAGGCGACGTGACCGAGTTAATCGCCGAAATCGCCGAGCAGACGAACATGCTCGCGTTGAACGCCTCCATCGAGGCCGCCCGCGCTGGCGAGGCCGGCGAGGGGTTCGCCGTCGTCGCCGACGAGATTAAATCGCTGGCGACAGAGACCAAGGACGCGACCGGCGAAATAGATACGCTGATTACGGAGATTCAACAGCGCACGGACGACACCGTCGAGGATATCCGTGAGACGAGCGAGCAGATTTCCTCGGGACTGGACACCGTCGACGAGACCGTCGACGCACTCGAGCGCATCGTCGAGAACGTCGAGGAGATAAACACGGGCATCGAGGAGATAGACCACTCGACCGACAGCCAGGCCGAGTCCGCCGAACAGGTCGTCTCGATGATCGATGACGTCGCCAACATCTCGGAGGAGACGGCGTCCCAGTCGACGAACGTCGTCGAGACAGCCGAGCGTCAACAACAGTCCGTCGAGTCCGTCTTCTCGCGGACCGACGAGCTCTCCGAGCGTGCCACATCACTGCGGCAGATTCTCGACGAGACGACCGTCCGAGAGCAAAAGGCAACTGAAACCGGTCCACAGGAGGGTGCGATATGATTACCAGCCTCACGACGTGGTTTGCAGTCGGTGCGGTCGGGATGGCGCTGGGGACGCTCCTGTTCGTTCGTGGCGGACTGACGGCCGAGAGCGGGTCCGGAAAGTACTACGCGACTCTGGCGATTATCAGCGGTATCGCTGCTGTTGCCTACGCGCTGATGGCGCTCGAACTTGGCTGGGAGACCGTCGACGGTCGGACCGTGTTTCTCCCGCGGTATGTCGACTGGCTGTTGACGACGCCGCTTTTGTTGCTGTATCTGGCGATGCTCGTCGACGCGAGCAGGGCAACGATCGGGAAGCTGTTCGCCGTCAACACCGCCGTCATCGTGGCCGGGTTCGCCGCCGCGTTGCTCCCCGGCGTCGAGCGGTTCGCACTGTTCGCAGTCGGCGGCCTCGCGTTCGTCGGCCTCGTCTACCTGCTCGTCGGTCCGCTGACCCGGAAGGCACGGGGACAACAGACCAGGTCGCTGTTTCTCTCGTTGCGGAACCTGACGGTCATCCTCTGGTCGGTCTACCCAATTATCTGGCTGCTCGGGCCGCCCGGACTGGATATGCTGACGCCGCTCGTCGACGTGATACTGATTACGTACCTCGACCTGATTACGAAAGTCGGCTTCGGGCTGATTGCGCTCAACGCGAGTGCAGTGCTCAGCGAGGAACTCGGTGACGTAGCTGGGGACGAGCCAGCGATGGGATAGCCCGGGACAGAGTCGACCGATTTCGTCAGTCGTCGGCCGCGACCGACTCGTCGTGGTGT
>LKMJ01001700.1_pt1 | contig 19704 bp, 9 predicted proteins | sample 643391 | NCBI WGS metagenome assembly LKMJ01 (sample SAMN04112250, study PRJNA286221) | soda lake metagenome | biome: soda lake; feature: Kulunda Steppe; material: water; isolation source: sample PL-Br10 brine of Picturesque Lake | place: Russia: Kulunda steppe | collected 2010-07 | reverse complement strand
CACTTCGTAGATGTCGCGTGCCTGTAACCCAATGTCCCGCCCGAGCGATAGATCTTCAAGATATGACTCAACAGAGTCCATCACACCGATTCGACGAGGTTTCGGGGATATCTCAGAGTCACAGTGGCCACAGGAATCACGACCTTCAGGGAACGAAGCGTGACATGACGGACAAACATAATCCTCTGCAAGTTCACGGTTCCCAGATTCGGTCAGTGTCTCATGCAATACCTCTGACTGGAAATCGTCGTAGTTGACGCGTGTGGTAACGTAGGTCCGCCCATTGTGGAGATACGCCGAACCAGGATGCAATTCATTGATTGCCATCCGCATATCTCGGCCACGGTCGCTTCCTGCGAGACGTTCACGCTCGTACCCCTCTTGTACGAGAGTCAATCCGACGGAGGACGATATGTTTCGCATATTGAATGCGAACTTACTCTGACGGGAACTTCGGAGGAACTCAACGTAGCCTTCTGAGCGCATATCCTGCAGGTGATCGTTGAGTACGGACTTGCGTTGGGTGAGCTGTGTGAGTTCATCCCGGAGATCGTGTATCGTTTCGTCGTCAACGGCTTGACGAAGTTCGCGATTGATTTCCCGTTCTCGTTCGGCAAGCTCATCGATTGTATCCAGAATCTCGTCGGTATACGTTCCGAACTGCTCGACGAACCGGTCGGAGAAGTTTTCAATCGCATCATCCACAAGATCATCAAACTCATTCGAAGCGACGAGCACTGTTCCGGAACAGTCTGTATTTGAGCACGTCGATGGATGGTCATCGGAATCAAATTTCAATCCACACGACCGACAGTATGCATAGTCGAGTAGAGATTCGAGAAAGTCAGCTAGTTCAGCCCGGTGATCGTGGACAACCGTCTCGAGAACCTCAAGTTTCGGGCGACGCGTTTCCATTTGGAGTTCCTCGTTCGAAAGGAACAACAGTTGTGTGAGTTTACTGTATGTTTCTCCTTTAGATACGTCTGCATCATAGTCATCTCCACCGAGAACACGTGTTTGTCGCCCTCTGCGTTCGACCTGCCAGTCAATGGCAAACTGTGAGGCAATGAAGTCGAATACGGCCCAACTCAGAGAGACACGAAGGACTTCTTCGTTGTGCTCGTTCAGCGGAACATCTTTTGGATCTGTCTTGATCAAATCAGCTGGGTGCTCATAGTAGTAATAATCAATTGGATTCCGCTGGCTCACACTGTGGACGAGTGCCGACTTTGAGCTCCGCCCGGCACGTCCAATACGTTGCAAATAGGCGTTCATGTTCGGCGGCGTCCCGAACAGTAATAATGAGTCAAGCGCGCCAATGTCGACACCAACTTCCATCGTTGGACCGGATGAAAGGAAGTGCGGATGTTTTCCTTCTTTGAATAGATACTCGATGTTACGGCGTTTCTGCTTCGGTGTCGTACCGAGATATACCTCGCTCCAAAGGACCATCGGTGAGGAGTAATCGATGAGGAATGCACGGTGATTGTATCGTGGATGCTCTGGGTCTTGTTGTTGCTCAAAGGATGTGCGGAAGGGAACACAATCATTAGGAGTTGCGTCGAAAGCCGTTTCCAGGGTGCTGTAGGTAGTACCCTTTTCCGGTCGATAGACGAGTTCGTCACCAGCTCCTGCGACGGTGAGCTCGAGTGTACTCGCCGCGAACGAGACATACCCATCGTCGGGATCGTAGTCAACAACTCCGTTGCTTTCCATCGAGATTACTGATTGACCAACGTCGTCACGGTTGAGTTCCTCACGAATCTTATCGACGTGGATATTGTTGCCATCAGTGGCCAGTATGCGTGCTACCTCATACTCTCCACCTGAGAGGCTAATATCTGGATCTAGGCGGACGTCAAAGATACCATCCCGAACGAGTGAGGGCTCTCGTTCCGAAAACCGTCCACCATACGTGTGAGGGATCGCTCGTCTAAACAGCCTGTCTTCGAATGCGTCTTCGGCATCCCACCGACGTCGGGCTCGTCCCTTTAGACGGTGTCGTAGATTTACACTCCCTTCTTGAACGTCACGGAGTGAAGAGAGTGATTCTTCTATTTGATCCAGTTTCTGGTTTGCTGTTTGGAGTACGGCCTTGAACGATACCCATGATTGACCAGGCTCTTGATTTGCGATCACCCCATCCACAAGAAGTTGATCCACGGAGGTATCCTCTTCTGGGTCGTTGAAATCGCGACCCAGTCTGTTCATATGTTTGTGCGAATCAGCAAAGGAAAGCATCTTTGCGGATTCAAATCCTTCCTCATCAGCAACACTTCGGAGAAGGTACTGTGAAGTAGTTACAGCGAGGTTGTTCGGACTGCGAGTTAGTTCTGTGTACCGTGTCCCGCGACCCGATATCTTGTAACCCGTTCCAGAATGATAGCATGGTGCTACGGATCGGAAATCTGTCGGGCTGCGAAGTTGACCTGACGGGTCAATCGTTAGGTACTCCTGAGGTTCGACTCGCCGAGTTTCAAGATCAGGTGAGCTGCACTCACACATTGAGTTTGCAGCACCCTCGAATTCACAGTTAGAACATGTGACACGGTCAAACACCTCGAACAAGCCAGCTTTGACAAACGTTCGTGAGTTGCAGTGACAGGTTCCTGGGGGAGATTCTTGATAGATTTGTTTCTCACAGGATTCCTTCTTACATACCCATGGAAGGACATGTGTATTTGTCACAGTCGCACCACACGAACAACTGGTGCTCCCAGATCCAACGCTGATGTGGGTTTCTCCGCATTCATGACAGTCGACTGCCTGGGATGAAGCGACCATTTCAAAATCGTTCTCACCACACTCGTGGCAATCGAAGGATGCAGAGATTGTCCGTTCGCAGGATGGATTGACACAGGTTGCTGTCGATTCATCGGTTCGAACCGTTCGAGAATCACATGATGGACAGTCAGTCGCCGGCGTACGGTCACGTCGCTCCCCACATTCCGTACACTCTAAGGTAGGTGAAAATGTCACACGAGCTGTCGGCACATTCTCGCCACGTGCTGCTGAGCAGCGTTGACAGGTATGTTCTGTATCCCAGTTCCTTCCCCCGTGCTCTGTTGGCATGTATGGGTCGAGTTGATCACATTTCGGACAGTACCATGCAACGAGTGCTTCCTCATCGCCGTGTTTGCAGTAGGTCGAGCGTGTAATGAACGTCCCCCCGCATTCCGTACATTCGTCACGCGGCGACCGATACACTGCATCACAGGTAGCACATGCGTAAAAACCATCAACTGGCCACGAAAACATATGACTACGGTTTTCGAGTAGTCCGGAGAACTCGCCAACCGTTCGGAAGTTACTGAGCAATCGTGTGGCCTCAACCGTCGAAAGCCCGTATTCAGACTCGAACTCATCGAGAAGGTCCGACCGTGTCCGTGGCAGCTCATTCAATTTCGAATGAAGGTGCTGGATCATCCGTCTGACCGTATCATCAGGAGACTCCTCCGAGAGGTAATCAAAAAGAGCGTCTGCAACTCTGTCTTCGACAAGGGTATTGTCCAATGTGTCGTGTCCGTCGACGACGAAATTTTCAGGCTGGAATGCTCGGGGAGTCGCCGATGCGTTCCGAGCCATTTCTCGCAATTGTTCGTCTGTAATTTCTTCGGAAAGAAGCGTTTCAGGGGGCTCCGTTGGAGTTTCGAACGTCAATTCACGTGGGTTCTCTCCGACGTGTGAGATCTCCTCAACGCCGCTTACCTTCCGGAACAGTTCTTCATGGTTTCCGACTGTCGCACTACTGGCGATAACCTGCAGATCGTCTTCACCGAACCGTTGCTCACGGAGCGCGCGGAGACGCTTTACTAACCACGAACTGTATGACCCGAAAAGCCCTGTGTAGGTGTGAACCTCGTCGAACACGAGGAAATCGGGTTCATAAATGAAGGTACCGTGTTCGTCTGGTGCGTTGACATTAAGCGACTTCAGATTAATTGTATCCGGATTCGTCAGTACGATGTCGACGTCTTTCTGAAGGATATCTTTCTTTGTTAGATGTATAAACTCGAGTGGAACATCATCCTCACACATCGGTTTTTCTGGTTTAGCGACGAACCGCCCTGCTTCGGGAATGACACGGATTCCTTTTCCACAGGTCTTGCACTTATCAATATCTTCATTATATCCTGGACAGTCGAAATATTTGAACGACGAACGAAGATATCCTTCTGCACCCTTGTCACCGGTGTTTGTCGGAGTATCGCCATCATAAATGCCAACTTTAATTCGTTTTCGCGCCGGTAGCTCAGCGTTGATTTTGTATAAATACTGTATGAGGCGTTTGAGCTGGTCTTGTGCCAACGCTTTTGTAGGATAAATCAGCAGAGCTTTCACACTGTCTCGATCACAGCCGTCTATTTCACCCTCTCTGGCTCTGAGGATATAGTCTAAAATCGGGATAAGCCATGCTTCCGTTTTGCCACGCCCGGTTGCCGCAGTAATAAGTGCATTATTACCCTCTTTTACGGTTCGGATACTCCGTTCCTGAAAATCATAGAGTCGCTTGAATCCGAGTTCCGAGAACGCATGTTGGATTTGGTGGTGGATCCCAGCATCTGTTGCAAACTCCCTCCATGACGAATCGCTCCAGTTAGGGATATCGAGGGCCTGTAAATAGGGGCCTCGGGAGCCTAGAAATTGCTCATTTGCGTCAGTACGCTGGATTCTGTGATAGACGCTTCTGGCAGCAGGTCCAAGATCACCGAGTAGATGTTTGGTGTACGCTTCTCTAACTTCCTCGGCACGCTGAGCAGGATCGTTCATTGTGTATCAATCCGTAGTTTGATCGCCGATTCGAGTTCGTCGACTTGCTTGATTTCCGCTAGATTGTCGGCAGTAAACTCCGTGAGTGAGACAGACTTCTGCTCGGTAAACCTCCGTAGTTTAGTTACAGTAGAGTCACTAAGGTCGTGTTGAGATTTGAATGACTCCCAACCATGTTTTCCACCAGCCTCATTCCATGATGATTTGAGCCGCTCCCAACGTTTCCCCAGTCCTGTCGGATTGTTCGACGGATTATCGATCTCGGTTGAAAGGAATTTGTCCATATTATACAATACCTGTGAGAATTCGGACTCTCCACCGCTAATAATTCGGTTTAGTTCACGAGCAGCGTTGATATCGGTCCGCCACCGCTCGACCTGCTTGTCGATCTCACTCTGTGTCGTCGACGTGGCTTCCTCTACAGCATCCCGAGCCTTGTCGATATCATCCTTAATGTCCAGCAGTCGATCTTCATCTGCTTTTTCAATAAGTTCCTCGTCACTAATTTCTACAGCACTGCGTGCCCTACTCAGTGCATCATCGACCTGCTCTCGCTGCGATTGGTTGAATACCTCTGTGAGAACTCCTGAATAGAAGTACAAATTACGCATTGCTTGGTCAAGTTCTGCAAGCGCGCTCGTAACTCGTTTGATATCTTTTTTTGCCGTCGTAACGCGTTGTTCGACATTACGCGCTCTATCTGCTTTTTCAGCTTTTTTGTGTATTCGCTCAGCCTCTTCCTCGAGCGACCTCTCAATATCTGTCGGCATCACTGAGAATCACCTCGAAGTAATGATAGCACCTGATCACGCTTCTTACTGAACGCAGAGAATTCACGAGAGTTCCGGACCAGCTCCTCGAAGTCTGTTTCTTCTTCCTTTCCGGCAGCGTCGAGTTCTTGGATCATCTCGATTAGCACATCGTATACTCTCCAAGCGTTTTGATTTGCTTTGGCCTGCTGATATCCATGAAGTGTCGCCATGATCTCTACTGGACTTTCTCCATCAATAGATCGATACTCATTCAATGCATCACCAAACCCTTCGAGTTCAAGCGTTGTCTCGTCATCGGTGAGGATATCACCGACATCTTCCCAGGCACTCTGTCTCGTAACTTCGAGCGATGTGAGACTGCTGTTCAGTGTCTCATAGATTTCTGCTAGTTGTTGTTTGGTATGCAGTGGACGATACACCTCCGCATATGTCTGGACCTCGTTCTCTATGGCTTCAAATGACGTTTGCTGTTGGAGTTTGAGGAGTTCGTTAGTGAAATCGGATACCGCTGATATTAGTCCTTTCAGACTGGTTTTTGCGTTGTTTCGAGTCGTCCCGATCTTGTAGGCTTCTGGAAGGTTCTCAACACTTACATACGCCATATTTTCAATATACTCAGTGAGATTGTTGTTGACGCCCTGGATAGCTGTATCCAGACGATTGTGGTCAACGACGTTCTTTTTGAGCAGGAAGAATCCCTTCACCAATCCTTCAATATCCGAACTCTTTCGTGTGAGAACGTTAAACGCATCAGAGATCCCAATTGGGAGGTCCATATCCAGTTCCGAGTCTCGATGTAACGGTGAAGTACGCTGTTTTTTGTACTCTGTGAACAGCACTTCACGGGAAACGTCGGAAGCGCCTTGTCCGGTGTTCATCAGAAGGAATTTCATAAGAACAACAAATTCTTCGACCGTCATTGCTTCAGGTAGACACGCCTCGATCTCTGTACGCATGTTGTGACGGTATGCTACAACCCTATCATCAGCCCATCCTCTGAGGAAATCAAGATTGGTATCATCATCGAAATCACCATCAATACCAACGAGTAAGAGATCCGAGTACAGGTCGTAGTTTTCAATTCCGTGTTCTATCGTGTAACTACGCTCAGAGGGCTGATCCTCTCCTTTAATCTCTACTGGAATGTTGTTACCGCGTGCATAGTAGATCCCGGTTGTCGAGCGGGCAGTCGAGTTCTCGTTTGCAAGGCGTGTCGGATCGTACCAGCGTGTGAGTGCAATCTGGACACCCTTCCGTAGCGTGTTCGCACTCGGATAATCACTGCCGTGTTTTAGCCAATCTTGGAACTGCGCGTGTTTTTTATTGAGTTCACTTTCGGAGTCAGCATTGGTCTCATCATGTGGATCGGTCGCCGTTGAAGGCGGTTGTTCTGATTGAGCTCCAGTCGATTCACTGCTGTTTTCTTCAGGTGATCCGCTAGCACCGTTTGTTGTCTGGTGGTCGGATCCTGGAGTATCTGCGATCTCTCCGCCAACCGGAACGTCAAGAATATTCGTTCCGCTAACAATTCGATCCAACTCGAAATGCACGATACCATCTTCAACGAATCCAGTCTCGAACTCTACGCCAAACGTTTCAAAAACATCTTTGGGGAGCCAGAGGTTGTCAGTCTCAGGATCACGCTTTCCGTACCACTTGGTCAATTGCTGGCAGGCATCGGATTCTGCGAGCGAAACGACAGCCGGTCGTGACTCAACAAACGCGTTCGTTTCGACTTTTTTGTATGGTGGTATCGTCGAGGTGAGACAATCAGCGATAACGTGGACCAATAGCACTCGAGGAGTTTGCTGTCGATTGCCATCCTGGACGAGGTTTTGGTAGACATGGTGAACGAACGCTTCATTGAATGGATACATGTCATTGAACCCATTTTCGGGAAGGTCAGCCGCAGAGGTGGAATGGTTTTTAATTGCTTCCAGATATTTTTTGACGAGTAACATGCTTGCAGACTTGTTTTCAAGGAAGTACGCACGGCCGGCATCATCGGTCATGCTTAGATAGCCCTGTGATCGCTGTTTCATATACGAAAGAGAATCGTCGCTCGTCGAAAGTGCGTCATCGATATTTTCTCGTTCCCACCCAGAGGTCCATCCCAGAACGATATCGAAGTGACTACTTGACAACTCGAAAATATGGTCGAGCAGGTCGTCTTTGAGTACGTTGAATGTGGTGAGGTCCTCACAGATGAGAACGGGTCGTTTTCCAGCCGCAACGTATGCATCCGAAAGTTCCTTGAGTTGACCTTTGAAGTTCTCTATCCCCAGATTATTCGTCAGTAGATCGTGGACAGCCCGACGGAGCGCCGGATACACTTCTGATTGGTGTTTTGCCTTACCGAAGACACTGAAACAAATGTCACCATAATCATCCCGTGTCAGGAGATCGATCGGCTGTTCTTTCCCCTCCTGTTGGACTGCTCGCTGATAGCTCGATAAATTCTGTACGAGAACGGTGCGGAAGGATGGTTTGGATTCGAAATCCTCGAGGAAGGCCTCGAGTTCGAACCCTTTGAGCGGGCCGCGGTTCTTGTAGAACGTCTGTAATCCCTTAATAATGAAATCTGCAACGTCCTCTGGATCAAGGTCGCCAATTGACCCGACTTCTTCGTACTCTTTGTCAATGGGTTCGTGAAGAATCTGGAGTATTTCGTCGAGTTTTGTATTGCTCCGGGAGATGTGAATGGCGACATGGGACTCGGTCTCACTTGGTTCATCATCGTAGCCGTTGATTTCATACTCCAACCATTGACAGAGATGGCTCTTACCCGATCCAACTTCGCCTTTGATTATAAATATCCGATTGTCGTCTTTCAGTTCCGAATCAAGGACGGCATCGCGGAACTCACGCTCTGAGACGAACTCTGAATCACCATCATACGGACGTAGAATCTCCGCACGGATCTTGTTGATTGGAACGTGGGTTTCGCGGAAGACGGCTGGCGTTTTTTGTTGGGACTCTGGTTTGATAAACGTCTCTACGACATCAGGCTCCCAGTTCATCCGCATCTCACTCATTGTTTAATTCTCCGTTCGCTTCGTTCAAGCGGATACCAGTACGCTGGCCGATCCGGCGCTGCGTCAATTTTGTATCGAGCTGGTTGCTCAGTATTATCAATACGATAAGGGAGTCGAACTGTCTGTGTTACGTCTGTCATTCCGATGAGACTGAGGGCATTATCTGCAACCATGTTTGCCAGTGTATCAGCAACGCCGATATGCAAACGTGGAGAGCCACTGAGATCGTAGAAAACGGGGAAGAACTCCTCATGAATCCATTCAAGTGCGTGAAGGATCCCTTCGGGGTCATCCCGATGTTCCTGATGATACGAAAGCAGTTCATAGAGGAGTGCACGAGTCGGTGCGGTAACGATTTCGTCGTGATCTGTAGCATAGGAAATTGCTCCGATGGGGCCAAGAAGGTTCGCCCACATAGAAGTTTTTTCGGCCCGCCACTGGATATCGAACTGACTCTCTTCTTTGAGTAGGGTAATGAGATCTTCCTCTGTAACACGCCGATGGCCGTGGGGGTTCTCCGTCGACGTGTCCTTCATCAAGAGTTCGTGGATCTCCGCGAGTTGGTATTCATCACCCGATTGAGAACTAATATGATGGAGCAGACGAGGTTCGAACGAGATGTCGTGATACACATCACGGTTGATGGGTTTGATCACATCTTGTGCACTACGTTCGATAAGGTCCAGCGAATGTAGGAATTTGATACAGTTCTTAATGTGTTTGGATTCGAATCCACTCGGAGCCTGGCCACTCGGTTTGCCGAACCGTTTTACGATTCCCGACAATGGTATCTCTTCGACAAGAAACTCATCAATAGCCTTTAATTCCGCACTTCGGACCGTTCCATACCCTGTGAGAATCTTGTCGGGAGTGCCGGTCGCACGTCGAATTTCAGACATTGCTGTACAACCTCGCGTTGTGCTGTTGCTGTTCGTCAAGCTGTTTTTCACTAAACTGACATCGAGTGAGCATCGAGTCCATACTGTTTGCTATTCTCATGACATCACCTCGTTCGGTCCATGATCTGAGTGCTTCTCGGATTCGTTCGGTGTATTTTTCCAATATCTGGTCCAAATCGTGTCTTACAAAATAGTACAACGGGTTCCATGCAGGGCTGTTTGGCGGCACAGTATCGTAGTCGAACAGTTCAGGAAGCGTGTCTGCGGGTGCACCGACCGCATTGTGGTAGTCTGATATCTGATGGAAGTATAGATTACGTGTATCAGCTGTCGGGAGCGTAGAGTTCAGGTGTTCGTCGATGTATTCTTCGACACTCCGCTCGAACGGTATAACTGAGTTCGGTACAAATTCGTCCCGTACCGATTTTCCAGTTGTATAAGCGGGCGTCGAGGGTGAATCAGTGTCGACCACGAGCACGTAGGGATCCTCACGCGTCCGTTCTCGAAGCAGGCCTCTCACCAGGTGTTGCTCACCGTACTCGACAAGGCTTTCTTGATTCGTCACATGAACAAGCGGAAACTCAGCTGTTTCAGGGTCTACCTCTTCCGGGTTCAACTGCTCGTATTCGACTACTTTGAAATCATTGTCCCACAGGTCAGTATGTATCACTTGATCGAACCCAAACTCCGCGAGATACGGGATACTCCGCAGCTGGGCCCGGTTTTCGTACACCTGCTCGCCGGTACAGTCGTCTACCATGACCACAAATCTCGTGACTAAAGAGTCCGTAAGTGACGTGATATCTTTTGACACTATTTGTATCCTATCGGCAGATTATAAAAATCTACTGCGACCACCCAAATATACAACAGACAACTACACAACGCTTATACAATAATCGAGCCGTCAACTGTTCATGACCAATCGTGAGGGTCTCGATTCAGACAGGCTCTATCGAGCTGATTTTGTCGAGGGGCCACTGCCTAATGCCATCGCCGACCTGTATGCAGAGCTCGTCGAGGCGTCCGGCACACAGCAAGTTCTCGTTCTCAAACGATTCGGGTCGGGAACCAGCGAGATCAGGGACACACTCCGAGAGCATACCCCGAGTGTTGAACTACCCAGAGTCGAGCCGCTGGTCCGATATGCGCACACGGCGATAGATGTACCACCGGACGCACCCAGAAGGCTCTCGTCGTACGAGCGAAGTTTCTTGTTTGACCGATTCCTCGAGGATTGGGAGTGGTCGAACCCGTACCTTCAGACGGCTTCTCAGCACGACTCGTTCACAAACGATGTCGAGCAGTTTTCAGTTGTCGCTGCCTGGCAGGGCACCCCGGTTACCGACGATAGCGTGCTCAAGGAACTCACCGAGGCACATACGGCGTTCCAAGAGTCGCTCACAGCCAACGACTATTTAGAACACGCAGGTGTCATTCATGCAGCACTCGACGCCGTCGCGGATCCAGAGATCCAGCGCTCGATGCAGGACGGACTCGCTGCGGTGATCGTTCTCGAGGCCGAAGAGTATACGGCTGCGGAGCGGGCGTTTGTCAAAGCAGTCACGACCGATGTGCCAACACACTGGGTTGTTTCAACCCAAAGCGACATCCAGCGCGTTCGCAACGAGACGGGCAACATCAAGCCGTCCGATTTGGGTGACGATGTCTCTGCCGTCGAGCTGTCAACGACCGACTCCGGGACACTCATCGACGCAGTCGCCACGTATCTGGCGCGGAACCGCGAACTCGAGCTCACTGAGAGTAACGACCACGTCGCGGTATTGAATGCAGAGACGTTCGAGCACCAACTCGAGGCCGTCGCCAATGAGATCGAGCGACTGCGAACGGAGACCGACCTGCGGTACGACGAGGTTGCAATCGTAGTAAAAGATCGCCGATCACCTATACGAGACATCATCGACACACTCAATAGTTACGGGATTCCGTCTGCCTCGACCACCGTCAGTGGTCTCGGCGACGATCCCGCCGTCCGGGAGCTCTATACGGTGATCCAGGCACTAGCTTCTCCCGACAATGTCGGCTCAGATGATCACAAACTGCTGGCAACTCGCGTCGGAATCGACCCCCCACTCGAGGGGTTGGCGTCTTCTGACTCCGTTGTCGAGGGGCTCTGGGAGTGGATTCGACGCACCGATCTGAAACAGCGGGTTGCAACCGCCGAGGCAGAAATCGAGGCGCGTGCGCAGTTTTCACATATCGATGATGTTGTCGAGTTGGCAGCGTTCGTCGAACACTCGCCACTGCTCGATGGGGACTGGGAGCAGTTGCAAACGTTCCTCGAGTTCGCCTTCGAGCACGCCGCACCCGACGCCTATGGAGACGAAATCGACTCGACGGAGGGCGGTGTACTGGTCGATGCGGTCCAGCAGGTGAAAACCGGCCAATGGGATACCGTTTTTGTGCTCAATGTTGTCGACCAAGAGTATCCGTCCGATCCACAGGGCAACCGGCTGTTCCCACAAGCCCACATGAACCGTCTTCCGGAGTATCCGATGGTGTCTGCACCAACTGTCGACGAGGTCACCGACACCTTCGAAACAGCAACCCAAATCGATACAGCGCCCGTGCGTGCCTACTACACCCATTACAGCCGTCGGCTGTTGGGTGTCGCGGCACGAGCTGCCAGCAACCGGCTGTATTTTACAACCTACCGGGAACAACGGGCCGATCCCGGCAAGTACCGACGCCCATCACGGTTTCTGGTCGAACTCAGCGAGACGTTTCCACAGATCACGGAGTTTCAGACAGAAGGGGTTCACACCGAAAGCCGTGCGGTGGCCCATACACTCGACAGTATCGACCGAACGCTCGACCAAATCCGTCGGGCACCGACAACAGACGACCTACTCGATGTCGGGGAGATCGAACGCAATTTCGGGGCGATCCAACAGTTGCTTGCTGAGAGCGATCGTGGCGACGAACTCGCCGATGCGCTCAGTGCTCGCGCCGAGTTCGCAGAGGGGGTGGTCAGACGTGAGTAACTCCGACCGGACGCTCTCGCCGTCACGGCTCGCTACGTACGTCGAATGTCCACGTCAGTACGAGTATCAGTACGATCTGGGTATCGACTCGCCGCCCGACAGAGAGCGGTACAAAAACAGGGGGATCGCCTACCACGAGACGATTGCGGCGGTCTGTGACGAGGCGACCGAGCGTGCTGATCGGGAACACCTCGTCGAGTTGGCCCGCGAATTGTTCGACGACAGATGGGGTCGCCACTGTTGTCCCGACACCTACTCTACCCGTTCACACTACGAGTATGATCGAGCCCTAACTCTCGAGGGGATCGAGGCCTACTTCGAGAGCGGTCCCGGTCTCGAGCACGCCAAGGGGTCTATCGCCACTGAACGGACCGTCGAAACCGAATACAAGCGGTCACGTGTGGGCGGACGGATCGACAACGTGGTAGAAACTGACGACGGACTGCTGTTGATCGATTACAAGGGGAACCTCAGAGATATTGTCTCATCTCTGACGGCTGGAAAACTAAGCGACCATCTGGCGGGCGAGACATACCGTCCCAAACTGGTCGGGAGTGCAATCCAAGCAGCCGTCTATCTTGAGGGCATTAGAGACTCCGACCTGTACGAGAAGGGGATGGAGCTCGGGTTCGTGTACTACGGCCTGCTCGACGATCATGAGACGGTCTCGACAGCAGCGGGTATCGTCCCCGAGGTCTCCGGAAAGGGACGCGATGTGACGAATATCTGTCTGGACAACCATGGCACCATCTGGCAACTCATTCGCGAGTCATGGCAGGGAATCAATACTTGGAGTTTCGATCCCGAGCCGTGGCCAGAGATCTACCAGTCGGCTTGCGAAGAGTGCGGATACAAAGAGATGTGTCCGGACTTTCTCGGCGAGGAGGTGCGGGTAGAATGACCGACCAACAGTCGGACGACGCCCATCTCACCCCCTCCGACGACCAACAGGTAATCATCGAATCCGATGAGTATCCCATGCGTGTGCTCGCCGGTGCCGGAACGGGGAAAACATTCACCATGGTTCGAAAGATCGAACGACTCATCGATGGCCAGGGTGTGGACCCAGACCGGATTCTCGCGCTGACGTTCACGAACAAGGCAGCCGACTCGATGCAGACAAAACTCGGCGAAAAGATCGGGTCACGTGGGTATGACATCGACGCATACACCTATCACTCGATCTGCCACCGCCTGTTGAAGGAGTACGCTTATCACACTGGGTTAGACCCGGACCTCGAGGTTGCCTCGGAAGCCGACACGTTTGAACTCGTCTTACGAGTGCTGGACGAGATCGACTACCAGTTCATTTCTCCAGCGGTCTACGCCGATGAGTCCTACGGATCGGGTGCGGAGACGAAGCTTACAGAGTTCATCAGTGCAATGAAAAGTGACGGGACCGCCCCGGAAGAACTGGACGCTTTTCTCGGTGATGCCGAAACCCTTCGTAACCTCCAGCAACTCATCGACCGCATCACGGACTCCGCAGACACCCATCTTCGGTACAACTGGCGAAAAATCACAGCTGATCGCCTCGCGACACTGAATGCAGGCTTAGCAGAGTTCCAGACTGACCTCCAGGAACTCCGTGCCGAACTCGGAGCCGCTCCGGTTGAGGAGGATGTCGAAACGTTCCTGGCAGCCTACCTGGCTGTCGTGGAACGGTTACAGACGTATTTCACAACGAACGAAGATCGGATCATCGACGGAGAACTCACACCCGCGTTCAAACTCCCCGCGTTCCTGTTTGGGGCCTACGCCTCAGCTCCGAGCGGCCTGCCCGAACTCGGGTTTACGCTGACAGGCGAACTGGAGTCGTTTGTCGACCTGGCCTGCGAGGCCTACGACCTCACCCAGGCATACGACGCCTACGAACGCGGGCTTCATGCCGACTCACTGGTGGATTTCGATGATCTCGTCCTCGAGACACTCGAGTTGTTATCTGATCCGACCCGTCACCAGGAGATTGCCGGACAGTGGGACTACGTGTTCTGTGACGAATTCCAGGACACCGACTCGATCCAGTTTGATCTCGTCACGCAACTCGCTGACAATGGCAACCTTTTCGTCGTGGGAGACGACGATCAAGCGATCTATGAATGGCGAGGGGCGAACATCGAAAACATCGGCCGTCGGCTCTCGGATACGTACCCGGCATTGACAGACCAATCTCTCGAGGAGAACTACCGCTCGAAACAGCCAATCCTCGAGTTGGCAAACAACGCAATCGACCGCCTCGAGGGCCGAAGCAGCGACAAGGAACTCGAAGCCACCGGTGCGAACCGTGGGGTGACTGATGGTGTCGCAACCGTCTCAGGCTTCGAGGACGAAACCGAACAGGCAGACCGATTAACGCGAGTGCTGCGTGATTTGACGAGCGAGCACCCGGAGTTGACTGACGAGGCATACGAGTTCGGTGACGTCGCTATTCTGGTTCGGAAGAAGCGACACGCCAACGCGATTACTGATCAGTTGCGAGACGCCGGCATTCCGTACGAGTTCACCGACGGCAACTCTGAGATCAGTGTTGGTCTCGAAACTGTTCTGTCATTTCTAGACGCAGTCGCCGATCCCTCTGCCGAGGTGAGTCTCAACCGTGTGCTGACCATGCGGTACCGGCTGCACGACCGCGACCTCAGAACACTTAACGCCAGTGAGCAACCACTCGCTGAGGCACTGATCGAGATCTCCGACGACAAGCTCTACGAGCCCGCTCGTGTGAATGCTGCTCGAAGCGATCTAATCGAGTTGTGGGAAAAATGTGAGACACACTCGGCCAAGAGTCTCTATGCCGAACTCAAAACGACGACCGACATCCAGTGGTATCTCTCGGAACACGAACGCCGAAATCTGGGCATGATCGACCGCGCCGTCGAAGCGGTCGCTGACAGATCGGTCAGCCCTGCTCTCACGCCAGGATTCATAGACACCGTCCGTCGGTACGTTGCGGCGGATGAGAGCCTGAGTATGCCTACTGATCAATCCGAGAAAGCGACGGGGGCAGTCAACATTATGACTGTGCACAAAAGTAAGGGGCTGGACTTTCCGGTGGTCATGCTTCCGAGCCTCTCGGCGTCCGAGTGGGATCCGAACCGGGATCGCCAATCGTTCGACGCGCTCGCATCCTACGCCAGCCGGGAGGCCTCCCCGCTGGACAGCGATCTGCTCGCTCGAGATTTACAGGAAAGCCGACGCGTGTTCCACGTCGCTGTAACCCGGGCAGAGGACCAGCTAGTACTTTTCGGCGAGGGTGACCCTACCGAAACCGACTCTGAGGACCTGCCGCTGTCGGCATACCGAGAGGTTCTCCCACCGTCTCTGCCGTACAAGATTGGTGCTGTGGAGTTCCCGATTTGGGTCGATGTGCTCGATTCGCTTCCCAGCAGTGCCGAGGATTGGTCCGACCGTGTTCTTGAACTGCCACGCCCGGCCGAAAACGCACTGATCGGAACCACTGACGGACAGCAACGACAGACAGAACTCCGAAATCGAGTTCTTGATCTTGCTCGACAGGCTGCTACCGGTGGCCTCACAGAATACGATCCAGGACAGGTCGGCATCCGCGTCTCATCGCTCGATATGCAGGAGACCACCAGTATCAAACGCGAGCATAGCTACACGTCGGTCGAAAGTGTCGGAACCTGCAGACGACAGCACTATCTGGACTATGTTGTTCGTGCCTTCGACGACCGCCCTGGCTGGGGCACCACAGTTGGAGAGGCAGCCACAACAGGGTCTGGATCGATCCGCAACCGTGGTGTACTTTTTCACGAGGTCGCGGAGTATGCCGCGAAAAACGGGCTTAAGACGAGAGACGAGTGGCTCAGGTGCTGTGAGGAACTCGCTCGAAAACAGGACCTCGAGCATGTGGTGAGCGAGGTGACCGCGTGCATCAATCGGTTTTTCGAGACGCCAGCGTCGGCCTGGACAGTCCTGGCTGCCGAACGTCCGTTCACAATCGATATCGAGGGGTATGAACTAACAGGTCTGATCGATGCGATCTGCGAGAAACCAGACGGGTCGGTCGTCGTACTCGATTACAAAGCCACGAAGACAAAGCGGGACCTCGAACACAGTACGCAACTCCTACTCTATCTGCGTGCGTGTGAGTCGATCCTCGAGAGGTCGGTCGACGAAGCCGGTTACGTATACGTTGGCGAGGTTGGGCCCAGTGTTGAAACGCGAACGTTCTCGGATACTGATCTGGATCGGTTTACCGAGGAGGTGGTGGATATCCTCGAGATGGCAGAACAGAGTTCTTACACTGAGTACACGGCCGGAGATCACTGCAGATACTGCTCACACAAATCGTTGCCTTGTTCGGAATATACTGAATGAATTGATAGGCAGACTCACTCAAGTCGCTTTTGCTGAAAACTCTCGACTTCGTTCTGCCGCCTCCTGTGAAACGCCTGCTTCGCATCTTCTTCAATGTCGATACACACGTATTTGGGCTCCTCTATGACGTTCTCTGCAGCGACTGCTGCTGGTGCAGTACCGGCGCAAGGAACGAGAATCAGCTCGTCGGAACCTACTAATCCGTCGATCCATTTTTCATATGGACCGACCGGTTTGACACTGCCCCAATCGTACTGTTCCTGTTGTCTGTCCGCAATTTGACGAGCAGAGGTCGACGTCTGTCGATTCGTTTCTCCCTTGTGGGCAAACACAACTGGATAACCTCCTGTCGAGAAATACATTCCTGCAGTACTTCGATCCGGAGTTCCATCGGAAGAAACGTAGGTCACGCCACCAACTTTTCTGTACCCACCCCCACGGTACGATGCAGCAACGTCTCCCCATTCGTTCTGTATATAAGTAACCAAGCGGGGAAGTAACCAGTCGTCGGCGTCCGCAATCAACCACCCACCCTCTGCAAGCGCGTCGTAGGCCGCATCGATCACATCGGTTGTCGTGAGTGAGGTGTCGATGTGATCCGGAAGTTTGTCCTGCGTATCGTCAAACGGATGTGTATCGTAATCAACACCAAACTGCTGGGCTCTCTGTGGTCGGGCCCAGGCGTCGTCTAAAAATACGGCTGCGGCCTCGTCATCAAACCGACGCAGTTCCTCGACTGCATCCCCAATTATATACCGGCAACCGTCCGGAAGATCGACTCTACTCATTTGAATTCTATGTGTGAGATGACCCGCTCATCATATGAAAACCCTCGTTTGTTCCCAAGAGATAGAATAACAAAACATTGATAATCGCCATTGTTTATATGACCTGTATCGTTCACCCAGTATGGAAGAATTTCAGGCACTCATTGCTGTATGTGAATATTTAGAGTCGAAAGGACATCGATATTTTATTGACCCGCCGAAAAATGCCGAAGAGATTGATACCGTATTGGACAACTTACCTGGGAGCGGTATCAATAATACAATTAAAATAGGTCGACGAACGCCGGATGTTGTTGGTTACAACAACGATGATGAAATAATTGCGATAGAAGTAAAAGGCGGAGGCGATCCTCGAAAGGGGATCGGACAGGCCGCCCACTATCGGATGGGTGTTCATCGTTCATATCTCGCTGCACCCGAAAAGGATATCGACGAGTTTTCTTCGACGATCAGTTCCTGTGGTGTTGGAACGCTCCGTATCGACTCGAGCCACGATGGAGGTGATTGGGCCGCACATGTCGACAAAACGGACCCGGTCGAGAATCTCGCTGCCACAGAACTAAACAAGACTCGGCGGGGACTCGCGATCAAAACCAGCGATTTTGAGGGCGAGCAGGACGCATTTTCATCGCTTACCCATCCACTCAACGCGTTGTTGCCAGTCGTTTCTATCGGAATCAACGACGCTGTGGATTCTCAGCTGTCATACACCGAGTGCAAACAGACGATAGAGAATCACGAATACGGACTCGGGTCGAGTACGCTGAACCATGCCTTTGCGTTATCCCGAACGCTCCAGCTGATACGCATCGATGGCTCCGGAACCGACCGACAGGTCAGTTTAACAGATACTGGTCAAATGGGGTATCTATTATTACAAGGCAGAGCTAACCAAATCAACGAGTGGTCTCTCGGGATTGATCGGAGCCAGGCCCCAGATAATGATGATGATTCGATTTTATTCTATTTGAAGAAAATCAAAATCAAGCGTGGCGGCCCAGCATATGAGTATGATGCAGAACTAACAGCGTTTCTTCGAGATAGATATCTCGCTATTCCAGATGTAAGATATTTAATAAATATCTTGGCATCGCAGCATGGAGAAACTGCAGAATTGAGCCACATTCTCTCGATAATCGCATTTGAGTCGCCTGAGGTTTTCCTGAATTTATTCTTGGAATCAGGAACTAATACTGAAAAAGAATTCCAGGATCTGCTTGAAACATCTGCTCCAGATCCTGATAAACACACAATCCGTGAACAGATACTGCGACTTTCATCAAAGGATGCATTATATAATTTTGTCAGCCAATTATCTCACATCCACCTTTTGCAGGGGAAAGACAATGCCGTACATCAAAGTGACTACGAGGAACTTGAAATCGGAGATCAATCATGGACCTGGGACAGTAAAATTGTTGGAGATCTTGGATTCGAAATTTAATTTTAAATTCTGAAATTTTAGTTAGAAAGTGTTTTGTCAGATACTAATTTGGATGAAATTATTTCATGTCCGTGATCAAGTCCCTGATCCAATGATTGCCCACACAGTGACAGTACTTGACGGATATTCCCCTGTGCTCGTTGATGAATCAGTTCTAAACTCTCCTGTTCGAACGGATCGATTTCAGTCGACTCTCCCTTGCGAGCAGTGGCAAGATACTCACCAACCAGTTGCGTCACATCATCCTCAGTGAGGGGTCGTAGGGCAACCTCGTTTCCGATCCGCTCAGAAAAGGCATGATACTCGCTCATTACATCTTGCCAGACCTCTGGTGCACAGGCAAACAGCAGTGAGAGCCCAGATCCGTTTTGATCCATCAGATGCCGAATGCTATTGAGTGTGGCCTGCTCATTTTTTGGACTCAATCGTGCAATCGCCTCAAACTCGTCGACAAACACGAACACACCAGTGTAGCCCAGTTCTAGGAGCATGTTTTTGAGAGAGGTGAACGCTCGAACACCCATCGTATCATCATCCAGGGCACTGTGGATCTCCATTTCCTTGCGCTGCTCGTACCGAATACCCTCTGCGGTCAGCCACTGCCACGCATAGAGATTCGTGTCCTCGTAGACTAAATGAACCATCGCTCGTG
>LKMJ01001698.1_pt1 | contig 19717 bp, 25 predicted proteins | sample 643391 | NCBI WGS metagenome assembly LKMJ01 (sample SAMN04112250, study PRJNA286221) | soda lake metagenome | biome: soda lake; feature: Kulunda Steppe; material: water; isolation source: sample PL-Br10 brine of Picturesque Lake | place: Russia: Kulunda steppe | collected 2010-07 | reverse complement strand
TGTGAAAAGCTTGCAAGCAGGGCTGCCATCTAACACTAAGCTTGAAAAGGCCCTGTCAGGGCCCCCATGCCCTGGGATCATGCCAAAACCATACCCATTTTGGGCCTCAGACAGCCCCCTCTGGTATTATACCCGTATAATATGTATTATCCCCGTATTCCGTATGTATCAGAAAAGTGGAACCCCTCAGAAGTAAATGATAAGGGTGCCATTGTGCAGCTCTTGAAGAGCTGGATATGCGTACCCAATTTAGTTGTGCCAAAAAATCAAAGGTTGGGTGGCTGTGCCAGCTCAGTGCATAATCATGGTGTACACACATCATGGCCGGTCAACAATTCAAGCTCATCCTACCAGCCATTTAAAGGAGCTGCCTGCCTTCAAGCCCGTTGTTTCCCAAGTTCCTTAGTCTAAGCGTCTCAAGTACTTGACTGTGCACTACTCCTATTCATCCATCACATCAATCTCAGAGTGCAAAATCTCCTGGTCAGCCCCCATGCTGCCGCTGCCATTGTCCCTTATGTACGCTATCTTCTTGGTCTATCTGAAGATGTTGCCAAACATTGACCAGTTGCGCTCAGGTGCACAGCTGGTCACTTGTGCTGAGAGAACCCGGCCAGCCACTGCTGAAATGAGGGGGAACTTGCTGCTCATGTGCATCTGCCAGAAAAGGTGGCAGGACTCTGCTGGCTGCGGCTGCACTCCATCCATCCTCTTGATTGCTGCGCTCTGCCAGCGCTTAGCAGAGGTCGGCATGGGCTTTTGGCACACCCGCCATGCGCAGAAGTGTGAACTCCCTTCCTCCCCCCCACCGGCCAGCCGCACGATTGTACACTCTGCTGCTGCTGTTGCTGCTGTTACTGCTGTTGCTGTTGCTGGTGCTGGTGCTGCTGCTAGTGCTGCTGCTGAGAGCTTCCCCCTGCCACCGAACCCTCACCTCCATGCGAGGCCATGAGTGTCTGTGCTGCACTATCTTGCATCTTATTATCGGACATTTTTACTTTCTAATGAACTCAACGGACTCAAGATGGTTGGTCGAAGGTCATTGTGTGGTCAAAAATACGTATTTTGACCCGTATTATATGTATTACACCGTACATACAGAATTATTCGGGATACGGGATACCGTGGGGGGGGTCTGTATTATACCGTATAATACGTATTCCGTATAATCATAATACCTTGAACTATGACAATACGGATCTGGCCAACCCTACACATGCACTATTTGCTCACGGTACTGTCTCCCCAGGCTGTCAGCACCCTCCCTTGTGCCACATTGCAGGACACAAGCACGCACAAGCTCTTTTCAGTACGCTCTTGCTCAGGAAGCCATGATCAAGGCTGCCAAAGAGTACTCTTAGAGTGTCCTAAAGCCAAGGCAAAAAAAAGAAATAGTAATTTCACTGGCCAGATTACTGGTGGCGTGTATGAAGGAAGGTCCTAGCGTAGCGTCAAGCATACCCAGTATTGAACCACAAAAGACAGACCAGAGATGCATTAAGTGCAGATGGCTAACTCTGAGGTACTTGAGCAGCAACAAGTTCTTCTGACAAAGTCTCTGAACGTCTACTACTGCCTTAGACAATTTATCTTGTAGTACAGATGAGTATAGATTTGTAATGCATACCATGCAGTGCCTGAACCGTCAATTTGCCTTTAAGGTGATACTGCTGGCATGGAAAGGTAAGGAAAGAAAGACTGCACCTGCAAACTTTGCTTGAAGTTGAAAAAGGAAAGGATACTTGAGTGCAAGGATTACACAAGTGGCATGTATAAAGGGAGGAGGCCAGAGGGGTATGTACCTAATGCAAGTAAACCCCGGGTGTGCCAATATGCAAAGATTCTGCAAGTGTGGGGTGCGCCGACATGCAGAGATTCTGCAAGTGTGGGGTCTGCCAACATCATGCATCCGCCTGACACGCCTGCTAATTATAGGGTAAATGAATGTTTCCTTACACACAATGAAAGAGTCAAATGCGTGAGCTCTTGATAGGATAGGTTAGGTTACATAGTTGTATCCACCGAACGAGGGCAGCTGAGCTGAAACCTAGAAGGCCTGCAACCTGGACCTAATCTACAGGCTTGATAGAGCCTGCTTGTACAAAAGCACAGGTACTAAAGAATCTTGATTTTCCCCCTTTACCTTGAACTTCAAATGTAAGGCAGCACAGAAGTAAGAGGACATCATAGAAATGTGTGTAATGAAGAAAAAGCACTCTTCTGTTGCTGCGACATATCTCAGCTGCTGGATGAGCTTGACTTAGTTCTCAAAGTTCAACAGGCAAGTTGCCATAGGCCTGTTTAGCGTAAAAATGTAAGGTTAGGTTACATCGCTGTACCGAAAGGGCAGCCTAGCTAAAAAATGTAAATTGGGTTAGCACACCCAGCAGCCTCATGAAAAGTGATGCAAGTGGGGAGTGCAGGGACTCTCTCACTGTGACCACGTCACCTCATGTTAAACTAGGTCCATCCCTTACACTTTGAGAGCAGTGAAGATGTATGGCACTAGCACCACATATGTTCCTTGTGAATGGTACATTAAACTTGAGTTTCATCAATCTCCTCTCTGCATTTAGAAATCGAGTCATCACTCAGTGATAGGGTTAGGAAAGGCAAGCGTGGAAAGGCTCGCAAAGCCCAAAAACGGTCATTAAAATCAGCGTTGAAATAGCAACTTCGCGTTTTAGACGTCTAAACATGGGTCGATCCATGAGCTTTAACTTTCTGGACGGAACGGATTGCTGCACGAGTCATGAGCTCATTAAGAAGGTTCCAATTGTGCAAGATGTGATGGGCACTACCTTCTATTAGTAAAAACGTCCAAGATTGTGTGATATCTAACCCGGGCATCCATCCGCTATCGTGCGACACACCTCATTTAAATTGGGCATATACTGGTTTGATGCAAAGGATTTTAAAAGCTCGTTAAAACCATTGGTGTACAGCCATATTGCATCTAATAGATTGAAAGATTAGCAATATGGAAAAGAAAAAGAAAAGACTACGCTAACAAGGTAACCCCTGTTTGCGTGAATTAAGGAAGAAGTTTAAATCTGGTGCAAGCACCAGGCAAACCTCCACCATCAAACAAGGAAGAAGGTCATTAGTGGGGGTCGGGAGGGTTCTGAAAAGAGCCATATCATGATGTTCTTTCCTTGGTGTCTTTCAACCTCCTAGTTGTATTTATGATCCTTGTTGTATATTGAATAGAATGAATATTTAGATCGAGGGTAAGATTAGCAGTATGGTTGTGGGCTGTCAGGAAAGAACAAACAATCATGGGAGGATTTAGAGAGCTCATGCTGCGTGTTGAATCGTTAAGCGATCAAAGTGAACAGACGGAAGAGATGTTTTTACAGATCCTTATGGACTATTTTTTGGCTGGCGAAGACCAGCAACAAACCAATCAGCCTAACGACCAGCCAGTGGCTGGCGGTTGACCCTAATCTTGTAATCTTACAGATCCAATGAAAATTATTAAGCCAAAATTCTGTGTTTATGCCTGCGTCTTGGATGCTCCGTCTCCTGTGCTGCAAGTCGGCATCGCATTCTTAACAAGGTTTGGCCTGACAGTTTGAAAGCCATACTCTAGTGCTCTGTCCTTTTTAAGTAAAAACTTTTACTAGATTCATTGGCAAAGAGTCTTACCCAATACTATAGGGGGGTTAGTAACCACTCCAGAGCTGGCACAGCTGCAAATGGAAGGCATACTATTTCTGCTGCCAGCACCATGGAATTTCAGAGTTGGATTGTCACAGACGGTCTTAAGGGCAGCCAAAACACAGGCGCCATGTTAAGAGGCCATTCTCTCTGCAGAGCTCAACACGGGGGGCATCCATCAACTTGACCAGCCTGTTGAATTGGAGCAGTCCACAAAATCTCGGCCTGTAACATCATCATGAATAAGTGCTGGAACCCACTTTTGTACACGCGTGAGAGGCAAAAAGAAGAGAAAAACTATGCAGGCAGCAAATAACTCCCTGCATAAATAAGCCAAACGAGACACGGTGGCCTGAAGAGCCGTGAGTCTCCTCCACCAGGGGAGAAGAGGAATTAGTGAGGATCTGGAGGGTGACAAGCCGTCCCTGCTCAGACCAAGAACAGGCAGTCCATCGACATTAAGGTCAAACCAATAGGTTACCAAAGGTCATAAACTTGAAAAAAAACTTGTCTTTGACCCCATTAGCCACTTGCAAGCCCAAATTACATGCACAAATGATTTGACAGCAAAAAGCCAAGCCATTATCTGATTTACAATGGAAAGGCTCATGCAATGGCGCTGATATCAACCCCACACGCCAAAACATCAACTCTCATCCGTAGATCAACACTCATCCATAGGTCAACATTCAGCTGTCAGGATGGAGTCCCTTCGGGATCCCAGTGGTACTCCAGGCTAGCAGTCACACTGTACTCCAGGTGGTGATCTGCATAACAAGCTGCTGCTCAGGTACCAAGGCTAGAACCTGGTATGCCAATGATACAAATAAGAAAACCAATCATACCATAACAAGACGAGGCAGTTCTGGTAGCTTGTGTTCTATGCTCAGGCGATTAATTATCATGAGCTGGAAACGAGTTTGCCTTGCCCATCATGCATACTAGGGGTCTGCCACAAAATTTGGAGCTAATCACACAGGTCTCAAGGGAACCTGCTGGCTCCATTGTCATTTCAACAATCCCCCAGTCCTATTGCTCTTCCATTGAACCTTTGACTCAACTGCCTTTTTGCGCTTTTGCGCTTATGTGCCAGCACCATTACTGTCATGGGCTTGCACAACTTGTGTGCATCATGCACTTCAGCACGTCCCAAGGTGTCAGCTATGCTTAATTGCGGTGCGGTTACACAATCAAGCTTTGCTGCCCTGTAGAAAGTTCCCTTGTGTTGCTATTGCTGCTGCTCCTTTTGCAGGACCCACCACGCAGCGCGTTTCTTCCAAGTTTTGGCCAGCCTTTTTGGAATGCAGAACTCAGGCTCCCAGTCACCCTTCTGCAGGTAAAACAGGCGACACGAGTTGTGAGAACAGCCGGTCAGCAAAATTCATGCATACCTGTGCTGCAAGCTTGCCCTCCCTCTTCAGTGCAGCAATTAGCCATAAAACATATGGCATTTGCACTTCATACTTCAAAATTTTGGTGGCCCCACAGAAGCAGGCAGTTGAAAGTTACTGCAAAAGCTAGCCTTAAGGACAAGCGTGTGCTATGTCCTCCAACACCCATGAGGCGCATGGTGAGACTGAAGACCACAAATAACTTCCCAAGGATAGAGAAGACCAGCAGTGCGGTAGTGGTGCTGCTTTGGGATGCTGCCACGCTTGCCGTAACCGATGTGTGGCTTTGCGGAACATGAATGATGATGTGCGGAGCATTATTGATCATGGTGATTAGGGGTGGTTGCTCAGTCAATGGATGCACACATATTGAGCCATTTCAACCACGTCGCAATGAATATCCTGATCCAGGTCTGTCAGGTGCCAGATACTGCCTGCTAAGGCCAGTCCTGACATGATGTAGCCAGCAGCCACTTTGCAGGTCATGCATGCAAGTTCACGTGCACGCCAGGCTTGCACCACACGGCAGCTCTGCCATTCAAAGCATCATCTTGCCTGTGTGGGATCACCGCTGGTCAAGCCTGCTGCACTTGAACCGGGTCTGAGCTCATAGCCCTTCCACTTTGGCAAAAGCCACTTTTTGCCGTCCAGCATGATCTGCACAGGAGGGATGATAGGGAATGCTGATGTCCTGTTGATGCTGTGAAAGGAGAATGCAGGGGCTGTAGAGGCTCGTTGGGGGCAGTCTGTTGCATGCGTCCTTGCCTTAGGGTAGACGCAGCAAGTGTAGACCATAAATGGCCCACAGCCGTGTCCCCTCTTTTTTTTAGCTTTTATCATAAGCCAGTGACCAAGATCTAAAGCAAGCTGAGTGTGTCTGCATGTCGCGTGGAGAGTTGAGATCTTGAGCATGCCAGGCAAGGCCAGCACAGCGTATGGACGCACCTCATCCATAATTTGCTCCACTTCAAATTCGCCCTCCTCGACGATCACTTGGCTTGCAGGGATGTCTCCTGCACTCGCCATAAGCGTGAACAGACAAGGCATGCCAAGTGAGAAGGCTGCAAAGGGAGCTCCTCGATGTTGGCCCCAGTTCCATCCGCATGCGCCAAAACAGTGGAGGCTCTGGCCAGAAGGACTGAGCATCATGGAGCCTCTAAGGCCAAGAGCATTGGCTCTAAAAAAGCTTTTGCCCATTCTGCACCACTGGAAGGCATGCCTCATCCCCATTACTGCGCACGCCACTCAACACAGAAGACAAACAGCTCGCGCACACTCTACATCACTGGAAGGCAAACCTTGTCCCTGATGCTGAACATGCCTTTCAAACACAGAAGAGGCCAACAGCTTGTGTACCCCTTGCACCACAGGAAGTTAAACCCGGTCACACTGCAAACCCTTACCGGGCTTGAAGGCAAGGTCCTTGGGATACAAAATGCCTGTCCAGCCTTGCACCCAGTCCGAGCCTGCGTCCCACCTGAGCAGGAACAAGCGCCAGCCATGCCCAGCACATGTCTACAGTCTGTCACAGCGCTCAAAGTTATGTCCACAGCTGCTACAATTGGTGGGCTCAGTCGGTATCAAACACGCGTGTCACCAAAAAGTGGTGGCTGACACGCAAATGGTGCCCAACGCTCAGATGGTGCCTTGCGCGTGTGCCCGCGCACAGATGGTGGGCTCAGTAAGTGCCTGACGCGTGTGCCCACACACAGCATTTGCCTGCTCACGCAGACGGCGGATCAGCTGCTGCAGGGGAGTAGGGTGTCATGGCGCTGCGTGCGCACATTCCAACCCTGCCCATGCGCTGTGCATACACCACCCTGTAACAACATGGACACCCCAGCATCGGCTCGCTCCGCGCCTTGAGCCGCACTGGAGCTCACTGCTTGAGCCCACACAGAGGGGTTATGCACTTGCATGAAAACGCACGTGCAGTGCGGGTGCACAGGAGTGCATGGTTTGTGCTGACCACACAGATGAGCTGATTCAGGCAGAGCCCGCCACCTGACAAGACGCTCAGGCTGGGACATCAGGCGCGTGCACATTAGGCGGCATCGAGTGCACATCAGTACTGTGTGGGGGCCCCTGTATCAGGCCCGCCAAGCCAGGGGGCAAGCAAGGCATCCAGGCAGCCAGGGGGGTTGACTGTATGCACCAAGGGTCCTCTCCAAATATGTAAGGCAGGACTGTAGAGCAAGCTAAGCCAGCACGCACCCTGCCAGCCTTTTTACCCCCCTGCTGTGTCCCCCCTGCTGAGCAGGCGCCACTGGCTGCACTGTGTCAGCCCCTGGCGTAGAGGCAGACCGCCAGCGGCCACCAGGTCCAGGAGGGCAAGCCGCGGCCGCCGCCGCTGCCACACCCGGGGGCGGCTGAACAGCACCCTGCGCCTTTTTGGGGGGCCTGCCCCGAGGCCGAGGCGCGCCGGCCCCTCTCGGGTCTCGTGCTGGTGCTGCCCATTCGACCTCGGCACCCCTCGCATACGCAGACTGCCGAGCGGACTGAGCGCTGTCACGCTCCCCAAATGCCGCCAATGCAGGCGCTGATCTGAGGTGCATGGGTGCTGCGGCGGCTCCCGCGGCCAGGGCTGCATGGGGTTGGCTGGTTTGCGGGACTCGCGAGGGGTGGGCTGAGGAGGGGTAGAACCAGTTGTTGCGCTGCAGTTCCAGCACCTGCGCGCATGCACGAAGTTGCGGCAAAGGTTGTGCGCGGCACGCAGGAGAGAGAGGCGCAGATGTGGCTGGAACAAGCCAGTGCATTCAACACTGCACTTCCACGCCTACGTCAAGACCTGCGAACCATCACCTCCTCACACTTTTCACACACCTCCACACACATACACGCAGACACCCATCCACCTCTAGTGCAGGTCCTGTACACACACACATGCTCATGCTCACTTACACACAGACATGCACCATACACACACATACACGCAGACTCACAAGCAGACTCAAACGCACACACACTCCAAAACACACAAAGACATATGCATGCACACGTACATGCATGCGCGCACTCACACACACTCCTAAACACAGACATACACACACACATGCATACAACACACACAGGGCCTGGTGCGCGCAGGGCTTGGTGCTCAGATATAGAGCGTATCCCGAACTTTAGGAGATAAGAAGCCGCACCAGGTTGGGGACGAGGGAGGAGTCCTCAGCGTACACGTCAGAAATAAAAAGCTCTCCTGCAGGCACTTCTTCTAATTCTTGATCACTTCCAGGATCGAGGAACTGTACGCCATACATGTTATGGCCTGAGTAAACCTGTAAAGTGGGAAAACAATCCTTGGCAGGTTCTCCCTTCGCTGCGTTTAAATAGGGAAGCAGCACTGATGATTCCTTTGTACTTGTCTAGTCAGAAAAGCCCTGATTTGACCTCATAGGCTGGAAACATGACGATGCCTCGGCGTCCATTGGCTGTGTGGGTGCAAATCCTGCCCACATGGATGTCACGGAAGGTATCAAACAAGGGGCCCTGCAGGAGCGCCCAGAAGGAACACACATGGAGTGCATCCTCAATTGAACCTAAGTTGCTGCATACGTGCTATCCTATATCAGAATTGAGTTGCAGAGACCAGTCTCTGCAACTTACCCTACCCACTAGCTTGGCCATCTGTCTTCTGTTTGTTCAATCTGTCTTCTGTTTGTTCAAGTCTTTTACTTCGTCTCTTCCGCAAAAGCACCATATATTTTTATCAAACAAAAAAATATGCAGTCGCTCGGAAGGAGCGCCGCAGCATCCAGCCGCTTGTCTAGCCAGCCTCGTGCTGGCAGGCTCGTGGCTCATGCCACAGCACAAAAGACAAAGGCAGCCAACAGGAGGTAGGAAATAGACCTCCAACGTCCAAGGTCCTCATATGCTCAGGTCTCCTTCATATGGAACTTGTGGCTCAGTTCTCTTGCCATTTCTCCAACGTGCAGACAACTTGGCAGTTCAGACTTGCAAGTCAGTGAGTGCTGCCTGGGAACCATGACATGGTGAGTGGTCACCTACGATCAAAGTTAATTCGCTTACGTGCTTAGGCAAAAGATCAGGGGATGGCACGGCGTGTTTGCAAGCAGCTTCTTGTGGGGCACGTCCGCCCGGCTTACAGCGCAGAATAGTCTGGCACTGGTACCTTTGCAGGGGCAAGCAAAACACCGAGACAGAGGCCCACCAGCAGTTGAGCTTCGCTTTTGATGAGATGGGCGTCAATTTCATGGACACTGCAGAGATGTGGGTGCAAGCATGCGCGATGTTTTGTGCGCCCATCTTTTGATTTTTGTAGCAGCAGCTGTGCCGAATAGATATACATAGCAGATTCCTGTGCCACTGGTTGAGTTGGTGCTTGATGTGATGACAAGGCGCTTGTTATGCACGAGCGATTGGACCAAAGACATATTTCACTACACCCGTGCACATGATCACGTTCAAGTGCATGAGATGACCTTGTACTTATGATCCCAGTCCCGAAAATGAAGAGTAAAAATGGTTGGTCCTGTCACAGGATTTCTACGGCTGTTCAGGGTTATTTACAGGGATGGGTAACCAGGGTCCGATCAAAATGCCAAAGAGGCTCTACAGAGGCTCAAAGAGGCTCTTAAGAGGCTCTACAGAGCATTGACAAGGGTCTGTCAAACCCTATTTACCCATCCCTAGTTATTTAGTTTGGTTGTCATTTGTTAAGTGTTCCTGGCGTGCATGCACTCCTTGCTGTCATCCACCCAGCAGGTTAATGACTTGGAGGAGAGTTGGAGCTGAGTTTGCTTGAATGGATAAGAACTTTCTCCATCTTGGGCTTGCAAACCTCGCCTTGTCTTCATAAATCAACAAGGCACCCAGCAACCACACCCCAAGTCTGTCCATCAAGAACAACGCAAGGCCGCATGGTCAGGATCATTCAAGAAGTATGTGCATCTTGCAGCTGTCCATGAAAGAGCATACAAGAGTAGCGCGTCCATCCATGGCCTAGACAGCGCATGCTCGTGCGGCAATCTGTCTGATGGGGACAGGGCTTGTGTTTTGCTGTGCCGCAAGCTCTAGGCTGCGTCAGACTCATGGCAGTGAATGATTGCAGCACGTCGTCCTAGGCATCAAACAAGCAACGGTTTCCTTCCAAAATCACGTGCACGCAGCAAGTGCAGCTTGGAACCTCAATTGCGCGCCTTGCAGGTACCCAGTCCCCACAGAGGCTGAGACTCAGGGCCGCACCGATCGCTACATTGGCAGCTGGATGAAGGGCAGGAAGCGCGAGGACATTGTGCTTGCCACCAAGGTGCGTGGAACTGCTAAAGCCCTTCAAGCAGTACCTCTCCTGCTTTGTGGCTCGCATGGGGTCCAGGCACATCCGTTTTTGTGCACATCTTGTGCGGCTTGCACACTCAAGCTGCGCATCCCGGGTTCTGTGTGCCAGGCTGGCATTGGGGGCACTGGCAAGGGGTGACGTGCGTGTGGCTGCTGTTGTCAGGGTTGGCATTACATGGCCCGCATGCCTGTGAACGGCCATCAGGAACGGCTGTCTATCCCAGCCATGTTGGAGTGGTCGACCAGAGAGGGGAGCACGCAGAGAGTGTGGGGCCCGTTGCTTACCGCGCAGTGCTGATCCATGTGCTCAGATGCGTGCGCGTGCCGTACCAAGCTTCGTATGGTACACATTGTTGAATGCCGTGCCGTACCAAGCTTTGTATGGTACACATTGTTGTATGCCGTGCCGTACCAAACTTCCTTGTGTGCTGCATGCTACCCCTGCAGGTGTCTGGATACTCTACTCGCACCACCTGGGTGCGCGACCCGCAGCGCACTGTGTGAGTACTCCCTGCGGCCTGTGCAGGCTTGCGCCTGGCTGCCCCACTTTCGCGCAGCATGTTGGCGCGCGCAGATTGACAAGCAGGAGGGCTGGTCCTTGGGCGCTCTCCCGCCTGCGTATGTGGTTGTGGTGCAGGATGGGCAGGATGGACATGATGGGCATGAGAACACAAATTGGGCATGAGAACACAATGAAATGAATTGATCGGGCGTTATGCCGGCCCCTAGATGCCCCCGCGCCAGCCTGACTGCCTGAGCGCTTCCTGGGCTGGCTTCACCTGCTATTGCGTACACCTTCCAATCTTGCTGGACTGGCTTCACTTGCTATTGCTAAGCCCACCAATCCAGTGGCGCCCTGGGTGCACCCTCATACCTTTTGCACCTTTTTATGGTTAGTCCTTGTGCCTGTGCATGCACGTGCAACCCATAGCCTGCGCTCCAGCTCGCTGCCTGCACACGGCCCTTGTTTTGTACTGTTATGTTAATCCGCGGGTCCTGCAGCGGCGCCAGCCCCTGCTGCAGAGCATGAGCATGCGTGCTGGTGCAGGGGGGGCAGCCAAGCATGCCCGCTCAAACAATGGGCATATGGCCAAGCCAGCCACTGCTAAGCCTCACTCGTTGGCCAAACAGGCTTGCTTATGCAGCGGCGCAAGCAAGCATGGCGTGCTTGCTCGGCATGGCAGGACAAGCAGGCCCTGCTTCTGCAGAGCCCCTCGCCCCTCGCCCCTGCTCAGGCCATGGTCTCACGCAGCCTCACTGCTCCGCCTCACTGCTTTGCACTCACTCGTGCTGCGCAGGCGCGTGACCCCCGAGCAGATCCAGGAGTCTGTGGACCGCAGCCTCGCGCGCCTGGGCACAGACTACATCGACCTGCTGCAGATCCACTGGCCAGACCGTGAGTGCGCGAGCTGCTGCCCAGTGTCACAGACGCACGCAGTGCACAGGCACAGCTGCTGCCCAGTGTCGCAGAGGCACAGATGCTGCCCAGTGACACGAAGGCGTGAAGCGCGCAAGCACAGCTGATAGCCAGTGGCAAGTGGCACAGCTGCTGTTTAGTGACACTAAGGCGTGCAGCGCGCAGGCTCTGCCAAAGCCTCTGCCGCGGGGCCTCTCATCAGAACTGCTGCAGGGCCTCTCATCGGGCTGCCAAAGCCTCTGCTGCGGGGCCTCTCATCAGAACTGCCGCGGGGTCTCTCATCAGGCTGCCAAAGCCTCTGCTGCGGGGCCACTCATCAGAACGTGGCTGTGAGGGGGAGGGAAGGCACTAAGGTGGAGTGGGGGGACGCTGCAGTAGTTGTTCAGCCAGCCCGTGCAGCAACGTAGCTCACGCGCAAGCAGCAACACTTTCTTTTGGTTCACACAAAGGATAAAACGCGAATGGTGGGACGGCTAGTGTCAAATCAAGCCATGGATGGGCCAGGGCCACAGCACTTGCAGTGTGTGCCTGTGCTGGCACAGCTGCCTACATGGTGTGCGCACCAGCGCGAGCGCGCTTCGTGGAGAAACAGCAAGATGATCCGCAACTGCCTCAGGGGGGCAGAAGAAAGACTGGTCCAAAGGGATGGGGGGGAGGGGGGTGCTCAAAGTACAGCATATGTACACATGGCATGGCATGTACAGCATGGTGCAATGAGCAAATGCAACAAACATGGCAACAGGCCAATTTAGTTGCCTCACATACTGAAATGCAGATGGTTTGTTAACAGCTGTAATTTGGGAAAAGTAAGGCTCGAATTCAAAACAAGCGTTTTCGTTCAATTTTGGAGCGAGCCCTGGCAGCTCCTTCCAGTGCCAAGTGCATCTGTATTCAAGGCCTAATCTGCTTGTTGTATGTGAATTCTGGCAAATATGTGCAAACATCTGGTAACATCAATCCCTCGTGGCTAGATTGGGAAGACATAGCTATCTCATGTGAGTATTGAGCAGTGCACCTGGGCTACGCGCAAGCCAGAGCTGCCTGCAAGTGTCTGCTTGATAGCGTGTGAAGATTTGCTTGACACTTGCAATAGCAATGTATAAGATTTGAAGGTAGAAAATGGACAGAGGCGTCAAGTAGGGCAGGAGATATGTGGAGCCATACATTTTGCTTACACCGTTTACAAAGTGCACATTATCAATACTTAACTTGCAAATGCCTTAGATTGCAAAGAATATAAGTTTCCTGACCATGAAGCGCAAGGCACAGCCTTGTGCGCAGCAGTACTGTTCTAGGCAACCACCAAATCGAATTTTTTGTTTCCAGTCCTGCTATACAGGATGATGTGTGAGCTGCTACCCTTGTCAGCTTGGCTGTCAGGCCGGTAGGTTTGCGGCATTGTCGAATCTTTCCTCGGACCTAACACCCAATATGTGCACGTCTGCATGTTTTATCCTAGGCAAGCATGGACCTCTTCTATCAGGCAGAACTTGGCAAGCAGCCTGTGCACATTTCTCCCAGAATTGGTAATCCCCTAAACAATACGCGCCACACATTGCCCCCCATTTCCCATTTCCATTCAACTCATGAAATAAAAAGCTATAAATCATTGAACAACCTTGAATTTGCACCTCAAAAGCAAGAGCTGCTGCCCAACATGGCTATTGAAGTTTCTGAAACGTTTGTTGAGCATGGCAGCCTACTATTCCAGCACTATTCCAGCCCAAATTGAACTCAGGTCCCTGTGGCAGCCATTCTAGCAAATCTTGGGTGCGGCGCAATAGCTCCCTCCTTAAATATTTCAATGTGAGAGGAGAACACATAGAAGCACTACTGGAGAGGTGTGGGAATGTTTCATTTGCCGCTGGCCATGCGTTGGGTCCTCCTTTCTGGTCCGCATCTGCCTTTGAAAGATTGCAAGGATTACAAGAATGAGGCCGTCAGTCAAGAAGTGTGACTGCTGGCCTACTCATAGAAATAAAAACATTCAATTACATTCAGTTTATAAAATTCATGTTTTGCAACATTCACATAACACTGATGCACAGGATCCTCATTTCAAGCAGAGGCTTCAGCCTCTCCACACATCTAAACCAGTATCATTCTAATCATTTAAAATCTTTGTCAATGCACATTGTGCTCTTGGAAAGTGCAGTGGCCTCTTGCCCTCACCTCTGCTTGACCGGCCACTTGTGTTGCTCTCAACTGCTCTTGAAGGTTACGTTCCGCTTTTTGGCGCGCCTGCGTACGACATCAAGAACGAGCGTGAGGGTGATATCCCCTTTGAGGAGCAGCTGCGCGGCTTGGAGAATGTCATCAAGCAGGGCAAGGTGTGCCGCGGAGTTGTTTTCACCCACTAGCCTCCCATGCACTGCTGCCGCCTGCCAGCTTTCTCCTCTCCTGCACACAAACCTCAGACACGCAATTTTAGGAAGGGCAGAGCTTCTGTGCGTATGTACACAAATGTATACTCATCAGTAGACTCAAACTCAGCATTCAGCCATTCCTCGACACAGCTCTGCCCTTTCGTATACCAACCCTGCATGGCTGACTGCATGTCTCACCCCAGGTCCGCTACTTTGGTGTCTCCAACGAGACCAGCTACGGTGTCAGCGAGTTCTGCCACATTGCACAGACAGCTGGCTTGCCCAAGCCCGTGAGCATCCAGAACTCCTACTCACTGCTGGTGCGTGTGGCAGGCCTGGATGCGTGCATGTGTGTTTTGCGTTTTTTGTGTGCTTCTCTTGTCAGCACATGCAGTGGCAGATGTCCTACCTACAGCGGGCAGGGGCAGTGTTTTTGCTTCACACGCGCACGCACTGACTAACTGACTGACTGACTGACCACTGATAAGTATGAGAACTTGTGCAGTGTCATTCATGCATGGCCATCTTGACAAGGTGGCAAACCCATGACTCATGTAACATATGGAGTAATTTTGATTGGGGTGTGCAAGCATGGATCTCGCTAATAGTTGGCACAAATAGTGGTTGCAAGGAGGGAAGGTGTTGGGTGCAAGCATGGATCTAGCAGGTACATGGCTGGGCGTGAATGCAGGTGACAGGCTCCCTGTTTAGTCATAAAATAGACTATCTAGTACCTGTATAGTAAAGTACCCTGGTACTTAAGTATAGTAGTATCAGTACCCTAGTACTACTAGTGGCAACTGATAAACATACTTCATGCCGGCGCCAAATAGTACCACTAGTTGTACTAGGGTACGGGTACTGGCACTACAAGAGTACTATTCCAAATTGTGTAGAGGCTGGCCAATGACAACACATCCAGATTCCTGTTTTACATCACACGCACGCACAAGACATACACGCATGCGCGCTCAACCGCGCGCGCAGGCTCGAGCTCAATTCGAGACAGACCTGGCAGAGACCTGCCGCAGGCACAATGTGGGCTTGCTAGCCTACAGCCCCCTTGGTGAGCGCCTGCTGCTCGCTGCGCATGCGACAGTGCTCGGCAGCATGAAAGGGCTTCTCACTTATAGACTGCATTCGACAGGCCTGAAGGGGGCATGAAAAAGCTTCTCACTCAGACTGCATGCAACAGTGCTCAGCAGCATGAAAGGGCCTCTCGCTCAGACTGCATGCAACAGTGCTCAGCAGCATGAAAGGGCCTCTCACTCAGACTGCATGCAACAGTGCTCAGCAGCATGAAAGGGCCTCTCACTCAGACTGCATGCAACAGTGCTCAGCAGCATGAAAGTGTCTCTCACTCAGACTGCATGCAACAGTGCTCAGCAGTGTGAAAGGGCTTCTCACTAAGACTGAGTGCAACAGTGCTCGGCAGCATAAAAGGGCTTCTCACTCATAGACTGAGTGCAACAGTGCTCGGCAGCATGAAAGGGCTTCTCACTTATAATCTGAGTGCAACAGTGCTCGGCTGCATGAAAGGGCTTCTCACTTACAGACTGGGTGCGACAGTGCTCTGCAGCATGAAAGGGCTTCTCACTTATAGACTGCATGTGGCGTGCATCCTCTTGGGATTGCGTTCTGCACGCGCCTGCTCTACTGCATGTGGCGCGCATCCTCTTGGGATAGCGTTCTGTGCGCGCCTGCTCTTCTGCATGGCCCCTGCTTCGCGCCGTGGCATCGGGAATGGCGCGCGCCAGTCAGTTTGCAACAGCAGCCTGGCGTGTGTCGCTCTCTGCAACGCAGCCGGCGGCTCCTTGACTGGGAAGTACAACAGGAACCCTGGGGAGAAGGCGCGCTTCAACCTTTTCCCAGGGTGAGTGTGCTGAGCTCGTCCCAGGCTCTGTGGGATGCTGGGGGGCCCTGAGGCCCGCATGTCTACCACATGGTCCTGGGCTGTGGCTGTGCTGCTTTTCTCCGCATTCTGCGATGTGTGTGTTGTGCTGAAAGCGCATGAGGCCTAAGTAGCAGAGATGTGTGTGTGTTGCACTGAAAGCGCATGAGGCTTAAGCAGCAGCATTTTGTGTGTATGTGTTGCACTGAAAGCGCATGAGGCTTAAGCAGCAGCATTTTGTGTGTGTGTGTGTTGCACTGAAAGCGCATGAGGCTTAAGCAGCATCTGGTGGATAAACGGGTGGATAAACGACTTTCCGTATCAGGTGCCCCGCCGCCTGCTCGAGTGTGTGTGTGTTGTACTGAAAGCGCACAGGGTCTCAGCAGCACCCATACAGGCCACGTGTCTTTCCCTTGTTGCTGCAATTGTTGCACCAGCTGCAGTGGAGTGTGTTAGTCAAGCGTTAGCAGAGCGATGTGCCGCAACACCTGTGCAGTAAGAACTTTGGAGGCTGCAGCGCAAGTGACTTGAGGATGAGCATGGGCTGTGGGCTGCAGGCTTAGACAAACGCCCCATGGCCATGGCATGCTTGTTGATGTGAGCATTGATGTGCTTGCTGAAACCGCCCTCAGCATGTTGGCCTGTCTCATGTGCTTCGTTGGCTGCCTTTGTGCCCATGCACGCAGGTACATGGAGCGGTACAAGACAAGCCTTGTCAAGGTGCGTGCTGCTTACGGCAGAGACGTGGCATCATGGTGGCACAGTTGGGCGATGAAACAAAAGAGGCAGCCTCGTGATGATTAACTTGCCACAAGTGGAGAGCCTGGAGTGCCTCCCCTTCCATGCTGCATCTAATCCAGTTCCCACTCATAGTGTGGCAAACATGCATGAGCCTCGCATCGCACCGCTAACGCACCCGCCTCACCTATTGATTGGGATATCTATCATGCTGAGAGTTGGTTTCCCGGGCAAGCAGAGCAAATGAGCCGCAGCAATGCTGTGTCAGGCCATCATTAGTTTGTCTTTGTTGCATCATCAATCCCTGTACCTATCAGGGCCATAGAATGCTGAACAGGCCGCTGCTTGAAACAGTCAGTAGAAGAACAAGAGTGTGACACGTAAGGGGAAGCAGCAGCACCAAGGTCTACAGCATACAGACTCGATCTGTTCCAGGTCTCTCTCTGGCCAACGATGTATGTCGCTCATCAATGCAATCTAACAAAACAACCCCGTGTGCCCTGTCTTGCGGTGCCTCTTTGAACTCTCAGGAGGCAGTAATTGAGTACGAGAAGGTGGCTGCTAAGCATGGGCTGACGCCTTCAGAGCTCGCCTTGGCTTGGTGCAAGTCCAGGTGGTTCGTGGCCAGCACCATTATTGGCGCCACCAGCATGGAGCAGCTGAAGGAGAACATACTGGCTTTTGACAAGGACCTTAGCGAGGAGTGCATTGCAGACGTTGCAGCAGTGTATAAGCGCTACAGGGACCCTACCATCATGTAGACTCTTCGGAAGGCATATGCTTTAGAAGGATAGATTTTCTGAATTGCATGGCGAACGATCGGGACATGTTGAATCCTCTGCTTTTAACTTAAAAGGCTGGCAGCCTTCAGTGTCCATTCTGTCAGCAAGCAGATAGTGCTCTCCGTATTCTCTCAGGCCCGGGGTGTCAACAATCATCTCGGGTATGATCACTGAATGCCATAATGTTGCCTGCAGGCTCCAAGCCTTTATGAGTCATAATGAAAGTTATCAGCAAAGGCTCTCTGGCAGGTAGTTTGGTCAATTCGGATGCCGGCAGCACTAACCAATTGGCCCGACAAAACTTTCAAATTCCTGAGCATGCTAATAACAGGAAACTACCCAGCTGGCTTTTTGATGCTCGTTTACCTGCTGGAGATAGACTCATCTCTAGCCGCCCTGGTGCCAATGTGGTTACTTTCTTACAAGGGTTTACAAGGTTACAAGAATAAGGCCTCAGTCAAGTAGTTCGACTGTTGGCCTGCTTTAAAAAAACAGTAAAAATGTAATCGAGACCCTTACAAGGGTTTCCCTACTCAAAAATTCAAATCGCTAATCACTCCTCATTTGCACCAGGTGTCAAACCCAAGACAACCCAGTGGAGCTGTAAGCAGAGCTCAATATCAGCGAGTGGAAAGTACACCTTCAAATTGTTAAGTACTGTGAAGGCCCGGACACCAATTGGAGGGTCTATCTATATCTCACACACTTTGAATCACCTTAAAGAGCTCGGCCTTGATGTACAAAAAGCCCATAAGACTGCCCTCAAGTTACATGCTCATTCTGTGCTCTATGCACATAAACTGTCAACTACTAAACGCACTCTTGAAAAATCCAGTAGCTACCAGGAGGGCCCTGGTCACACATTCGCCGTACACCCTTCCTAGATACATGCTTCTTGATCTTCCTCGCGACGTTATTCGCTGCGTGGCTCGCTTCAGACTCCGTGCCACAGCAGTGCCCACACTCTACGAATTGAAACTGGGACCTGGACTCACAATACCTCCCCTACTTGTGACTTGTGTAATGCTCATGATGTACAGGATGAGCAACACATCCTTTTCCACTGCACCCATCCACACATTGTCGCTCTCTGAAGGACTTATGCTTCCCTTTTTTCTTCCGCAGCCTGAGGCTTAAACAACATGTCTGCTTTTCTGGGCCAGGAAAACATTAAGCTATATTTCTTCCTGCATGCACTGATATTTTTTATGAGCAGGCTGGCAGTCGCACTTCCTGACTAAAAGCCTTTTTCTTGTAACCCTCTTGTGACCCTCAGGGTTAAGAGGCTCTTAATCGATATAGGGAGTGGTTTCACTGCCTATGTAGTTTTTCTTTTCTGTCTTTCTTCTCTTTCTTTTTTATTTTCTATTCTCTAGAGCAACACAAGGTTCTTTGCAAGCGCTTGAAGGCCAAAAAAGTTTCCCTTCACACCATTCTTGTTGGTGTGGGAGGCTTTATTCATAACTCACACACTTTACAGAGCTCTGTCGTTATGGTCATGGTTATGGTTAGTTATGGTCATGCCACGAGTCTAGTTTGGATGCAGCAGTCTCTCGGCGTGACAGCTCGCCCTTGACTCAAAATCGGATACATAAAAAGCCCATAAGACTGCTCTCAAATTACATGCTCATTCTGTGCTCTATGCATACTATGTAGTACAAACTGACAATAAGTAGACACACTCTAGAGAAATCCAGTAGCTCTTGGCTTGTCATCCTCCAGATCCTCACTAGTTCTTCCCTCTCCCTGGCCAATGTGTCTCCTTTTCCTTTATTGATGTAGGGAGTGGTTCCACTGCCTATGGAGTCTTTCTTTTTCTTTTTTTTAGGCGTGCCGGCAGGCATTTGCTTAGACTGGCACAAACCACGGTGGTCAATCATGTAAAATATGACTCTCTTTTGATAAATTTGACATCACGAGGCTATGAAAGCTTAAACTAATCTCAGGATTCAAGATTAAGATCAAGAGGATTATCAGCAAGCCTACGCAGACCGCTAGTCTGTTGGCATCATGATACCAATGGCAGCATCAAAAGATGAAAAGAAGAAGCAGGAAAGGTAGACTGACTCAGGAAATCCCTAATGTCATGCATAAAAGAAGGCATGTGTCCGGAGCAAGCACAGAGCACCTACCATCCAAAGAGGAAAAAAGGGAGTCTAATTGAGGTAGGGGGG